>Ga0209606_1002737_pt1 | contig 18908 bp, 11 predicted proteins | sample AD_UKC057_MetaG_FD_184412 | JGI IMG/M metagenome (GOLD analysis project Ga0209606, IMG submission 184412) | Active sludge microbial communities of municipal wastewater-treating anaerobic digesters from USA - AD_UKC057_MetaG (SPAdes) (version 2) | ecosystem: Engineered > Bioreactor > Anaerobic >...
TTCCAAGGCTACAATGGTTTGATTGAGGCTCTGTTCTGTAACAATCTTTTTAATTTCTTGGATTGTCACAGTGGGAAAATTGGTAACATTCTTCGGTAAATTTGGATCAGCTTCTACGGTGTTGAACTGAGTCAGTATCTGATCAACTAGCATCTTGCCACCCTCCAGACCGTTAGGATATGACAGTTTCCGTGGTTCTTCCCAAGACAATGCAGCTGGAGTGAATATAAGAGCTCGATCATCCACTATCACCACGGAGAGCCTGATACCTTGTATCGTTTGCAAGTTCAGGGCAGCGATTTCATTTTTAGCGGTTTTCAGAGCATCGATTTCCCCGAACCCATAACGAACAGCGCTTTCATCGGGGTCAACATAGACAGTGCATTTAACGCGCTTTTTTGTGGCCAACTCAATAAGCGTAATGACTTCTTCTTTATAATAACCTGGCTTGGCGATCAGTATTCGTTCTCGTGCTTTTTTCAAAAACTCAAGGAAGTTCTCCTTTGTTACTTCGACCAACTGCACCTCAGAATCTATCTCGCTCATAAAATCTCCCCCATATCCCATTGTCCTTATTTTGAATAGCTTAAAATTTACTCGATCTTCACTTTATCGCTTAGGCCGAGGTCGGAGAGGATTTGTTTCAGATCTGCCTCCATGTTCTGCGCAACGTCACTGCCAATTGCAAAGCTGAAATCAATACCTATCTTGAGATCGCTTCCTGAGCGGAGCTTCGGAAGGATCTTCGTCCCCAGACGGTTCCATATCTCTGGCGGAATGTTGCCGGACAGGCGGATGTTCTTTGTGGCGGGAGCCCCAAGTTCTATGGGCTTGCCTTCTGTCTCCGGCTTTCCGGCAGGTTCGCTGACAGGTGGACTTTCCTTTCCAGTTCCAATAATGGGCGGCTGTGAAACTCCCTCTACCAATGCCTTTGCCTTTTCTTTTCTCAAGAGAAAAACACCGTTCTCAAAGACTACTTCATCCCGTGATATTTGTTCCCGGAACCACATTCGATCATATGTTCCATCCGGCTTCTGTCCTGAAGCAAGTCCGAAATCCCCCTTCGAAACAAACTCGATGATCTTCTCTTTCAATGTGGCATCCGTATCCATCAGCCTCGTGAGGGAGCCGTTGAGAAAGTTCTGACGGAGGCCCGACAGCGGCCATGCTCCGCTCTCTTTCAGCGCGGGCGGCCAGTTGCGGTCAATATAGCCTGCGCCTACGCTCTCGCTCAACAAACCCTGGGATTTCAACGCGGTAATTATTCTGCCTGACAGGCTTTCGCTGCCGCTTGAATGTCCGGCGCCGAGGTCTATGACCTTCAATCCGTTCTTTTCCTTACCATCAGCGATGATGACATAGCGGTATCCGCCCCATATCTCATCCTTCACGGCCTCATCGGCATCGGCAACCTTTGAGCGTACATCCGCCCTGTCTGCCTTATCGAAGTCTGCACCGAGGGTCCCCTCCGCTATCTCTCTTTCAACGCGCTTCCACGCGAGGAGCATCTCTACCTTATCGCGCAGGTCTCTCCCTGGTTTCTTCACACACCATAGGAGCGCTGCAGGATACAACCTCGGTGACTGCCCACGCTGCTTCATCCATTCGGCGATCTTTTCATTGATCGCACCGCTGCCGGTCCATTCTGTTTCCGGGTCGCCTACCACGAGGGTAAGCCGCGGAGAATCCTGAATGGCCGTACTCTCATCAGGAAAATAGATCACCGGCACCATGAGCTTTTTGCCGAATTCTTCCTTCACGTACCGTTTCATCTCCGGCTTGATCTCAGATTCTTCGTCAAGCGATGCCTTCCGGTCATTGACAACCTTTTTAAGGGTTGCCTGGTGCCTGATCTGGAAGCCATCGGTGCCCACCTTGCGGATAAAGTAAGCCTTTGTCTCCAATGCAAGGGCGGCATTGTCGATCGAAGTCGTATCGGTCTCCGGTTCACCGAGGGCGAAGCGCAGTTCAGGGAGATGGGCAATCTTATCGATCTGACCACCCGAGGATTCAAAAAGGATTGCTGTCGCTACCCTGCGGTGGATATCCTTCAGCGGACCCTTCGTGTCAGCGTCGAGGGCGCGTGCGTGTGAGTGTTCCCCTGCAATATCAGCATCGATCGCGGTAATGAGGCGGGATTCCCCGAGCTGGCCCAGCACAATGCTTTTAAATTCGTTGATCTCAAGGGGCGCCGATCCGAGGGTAATGAAGGGCTCCCTCCGTGCATTGATGAATCCGTCACGGTATGCCCATGATATCCACTGCGCAAGCATCGCAAGCGTCCCGCGCGTCTGCTGGTACTGCGGCAGAGCCTGCCACTTCCTCTGGAACACGGAAAGGGTTGCAGGATGGAACGGGTAGCACGCAGCAAACTTCTGCTTCAGATAATCCTTTGCCTTTGCCTCAGTCGTTGCAGTATCAACGGCAGTCCATTCAGAGGGCAACTGCGCCCGCCTCTCATAGCACCAATTCGCATAGGCGCGGGCGATCTTCTCCCTCTCCTTCTCGTTGCCGAGGTCTTCAAACAATCTCCTCCTCACTACCTCGCTGATCTCTGTCTCATCATTCGCTATCAGATCTTTGGCAACACGCCTTACCACCTTTGTGATCCGGTCCTGCCATTCGAGATCAGAGTTTGTCATTTCAACCTGACTTCTCGGAAGACTTATGACCGCGGCACAATGCGTCGTTCCTGTCGTTGCAACGGTAAGGTTCTGGAGAAAGGCATAGAATGCATCTGCCATGTTGCGATGGCGGTTGACGAAATTGAGGACCTCGTCAAAAAGGAGCAGCACCGGCGCATTTGCCGTCTTGAAGAGTTCGCCGATCGCCTCGGTTCCGGGGGGCGTTGTCTTTGCGGTCTTGCCGAGTGCGGCGATTCCTCTGTCGTTTGCGACCTGTCGCGCCATGTCGATCCATGGATTTTCTTTGCCGTCCTTCGGGTCCCATGCATTCCCTACAAAGACGGCGACACGCGCCTCGGGGATCGAGGGGAGACCGGCCTCTTTCAGAAGAGGGGTGATCCCGGAAAATACCTTTGAGTTCTCCCCATTCTTTGAGAGGTGGTAGAGGGCTGCCAGGGTGTGGGTCTTACCGCCGCCAAACTGTGTGATCAATGTAAGAACAGGGGCAGTATTCTCTGTCTTGCCGCTTAATCGCCTGAGCACCATCCCCGCGTGGTCGTTAAGGGCTTTTGTGAAATATGTACGGGAAAAGAATTGGGCGGGCTTGGAGTAATCCTCGGGCGCGGTGCCTGCGACAACCTGTTCAAGGGCTATGGCAAATTCATCGGGATTAAAGGAACGCCCTTCCCGTACCTCCTTTCTCGGTCTCGCAATCTTATACCACGGCTCCATATGGTCTCCTTCTTACCTCTATTTTGGATATGCGAGGAGCATGGCGTCAAGGAGACGCTTCTCCTCGCTTGTCTTAGGGTACAATGCAGATAGAGCGTTTGCAAGGCGGATGAAATCTGTTCCCCGCTCATGCTCAGATCTCAATAAAGCCCTCAAGGCATTGGGCTGTCCGCTTGACTGAAGTAGCATCGCCGCATGGACACGGTCAAGGGTAGTCGCCTCGCGTCGTGAACTAAGGGCTTCCTCAGAGACATTGATGCTGATCCGTTCGGCGGTTGTCTTCCTTCTGCCTCTTACCCTCGGTGCAAGGGTATCTTCATATTCGGGGAAAAGCATTCCCTGCAACTGGGCATCCGGACTTCGCTCTATACGTTCGGCCACCGATCGCGTCCCTTCTTTTCCGAAAAGCTGCTCTGCCCGCTCCGAAACAGAGAGCAAACGTACAATGCCTTTCTTCGTCTCGATTATTCTCCCTTCCCATTCAGGTAAATGAATGCCAAGGGGTTGGGCAAAACGGCGCGCTACATCGAAGATGAGGCTGAAGCCTTTTGTTTTCGTCTTTGATGAACCTTCTTCATCATCTTCATCGTCATCGTCGTCTTCAATCTCTTCCTTTTCACCTTTTCTCCCATTCCCCGATTCCCCGTTGCTGCTCTGCAGTGTCCAGAGAAAAAGCGCTGTCAGTCGTGCGTCTTCTTCCAATGCCCCTGCCATGCCGTTCCTTGCAACGGCCTCTGCTGAACCGAGCACGTTTTCCAGCGCTATCCTGCCGACCACTTCCCATACCTTCTCAAGATACTGTGCAAGCGTCACTTCTTTTCCGTCAGCGGTCTCGACTTTGGAATACCTGCTGAATATCTCCAACGCCGGGCCGATGCAGGCAAATACAAGATCGGCGCCGCGAATACCTTCGGCTTGGAGCCGTTCCATCCAGTCACCGGCGCGCTGCGGCAGTTCTCTGAGCACATCACCCCAATCGCCAACTGGAGCATCTTCTGGACGTGGACGACATACAAGGTGGATGCTGGTGGCGAGTGCCGCTGATTGTTGTGATCGCAATCGATTAGTGCGCTCGGTTGCAACGGGCCACGAACCGGTAATCACCAGACCACCTCGAACCATACCTGAAAGCAGAGCCTCCCAGCCCTCGGTAGTCTTATGGGCAAATACCACACTTCCTATACCAAAGGAGTGGAGTACTCGCTGCCCTTCATTAAATGTACACCCCATTGAGCTCTCAAAGAATCTGTTATCTTTTACATGGGACTCAAAATACTTGGTCTCGTCCTGAACGATTTCGCGTTGTTTAGGAGACAGTTCGTTTGTGGGATCGAATGGATCTCTCAAGTAAGTTGCTTCGTTGAGGCAGCGCTTAAGCCACACAAGGAAAAAATCAGACAGATCGGCATATGGAACTGCATCATAGTATGGCGGGTCCGTGAACCAGACAGCAGCAGCTTCGTTTGGAAGAGGATTTTCTCTTGCATCCGCACATTGCACCTGCCCGGGTTGGATTATTCCAGCAACGGATTGGATTGCCCCTTCGATTTGATCCAGTACGTTAGTGTAACTTCCCGTCGCATCCGCAAGTGGGCATCCTTCTGCGTAGTCCCAGACTATCGGAAGGGCTTGCCTATTGAAGACATGTCCAAGTTTCTCACCGCCGGTATCCCATCCGAGCAGGGAGGCATGACGGTCAGCAAGGCGTGATACCACAAGCCCAAACAAATCAAGCATGGGGGCATCCGTTGATCTTGCACATAACGTCGCCAATGTCAAAAGAAAGACCTTTTGCCTCGCCGTGAAGAGGTCACCCCAGCGGAACATACCATATTTTTGCACACTAAAAGCACGTCCTGCCCCTGAGCCACCACCCATAGGAGTCGGTTCATCAGGTACAGGGCAAAGCCTTTTCTTCCCATCCTTTTCCCACTTGTTAAGAATTTCCTTGATTCTTTTTTGTGCCTTCCAGACCGCCACATAGTCCTTTTCTGTGGGCAGTCTGTAGTGTCTTCCCAGCTTACCTGGTTTCAATGTTACAACCGTCAGCATCCTTGCCCCACCAATACGATTCCCCTGCGCATCAAAAATTACATCTGCCCCACCTTGTTGCGTAGTAAGCTGGGCTCTTACCCGTTCAGGAGGTAATACTGTATTGCAACACAAGCAAGTCGCTTTTGCCCGGGCAACAGTGCCAGTTGGAACTTCTTTATCTTTGTCTGGTTCAAATATTTCAAAATCAATATACGGCACTTTCCCGGAAGGTCTCACTATCTTATATCTCAGAGCACGCTTTCGCCCTTCCTTCTTCGACAGCCAAAAAGAACGCATTAGCAGTATCTCTGCCCCGCAATTCGGTGCCTCACATTTCACAGTCCGCGCCCACAAGTATGCTATCGGCTTCGCCCCATCCTCATCATCCGGATAAAACTCCTTCAGCTCCTTTTCCGCTGCTTCTTTAATATCCTTTCCAACTATCCTTAATGCCTCAGCCAGCCCATCGATTTCAATTTCCTGCCCTTTCTGCCTTTTTATCTTTATCTTTTCTCTTCCATACCTTGGTATGTCTTCCAGCATCACCTTGAGAATTAAACAAGCAACTGGGTTCAGGTCGCTTGCAAAAGTGTCGCAGCCCACGCGCAATGCTTCAAGCGGGATCGAGCCGCCGCCTGCGAAAGGGTCAACAACAAGGGGAGGTTCATCACCGTGAGCCGCTTTTACGAGCGCACGGCTTACTTCAAGATACACAGGGTCTGTTGAACAGTCCCAGTCAGCAAAATCGCCGATGAATCTGAGAAGCGCCTTTCTCAAGTCTTCATCGGTTTTGCCTACTTTTCCCGGCAAAGGTGCCAGCAACTCTCTCGCCTTCTCTTTAAACTCTTTCGGACAATGCGGATCGCAAGGATCAGGCAATAATAACGCAAGCAGCATTGCCCTGCACGCCGCAAGTGGCCGTCTTGCCCACCATTGATGGAATGATTGTGGGTGATGACTAACAATAGGCTTCTCCCGCACCGAATGCTTCGACACCACCGCAATCGGAAAATCCACCTCAGCTAACCGTTTACATTCTTTAGGAATCATTATATTTAATCTCCATCAATGCTTTAAGGTTGACGGAATGTCCTTATAAAATCATTTCGATCATTTAATCGAATCAATACTGGGTCCCTACATGAAGATGCGCGTCCAAACACAACAGCGTATCTGTCCTCAAGGGTCGAGAGAACTCCTGCATAATCTTCACCTATATAATTTTTAAGAAAATCCATTCCCGTTGCATCAAATATCCTCAGAGCAAAGATTGTATTGCATTGATTAAGAATAGTTTTTGTAACATTGGCGGTCCTTTGGGTAATCAAGATACAACCTAAACCATATTTTCTTCCTTGCAAAATAGCCTTTGCAGTACCATTAGTTGCGGTTTTGTCTCCTTCACTTGCAACGGCATTCCATTCCGGTACAAGTGAATGAGCTTCTTCAAAAACAATACAGCACTTAGCTCGATCCGACATACCTTGCTCTTGTAATACTTCCAAGGTTGCCTCTGCGAAGATTCTGGTAATTTCTGTAGGTGTAAGAGCTACCATGGATGCTTTTCCAGAAAATGGCTTGCTATCTTGCCTCCATACTTCGTATTGAGCAGGGTTAAATATCTTTATCTTTTTGGTTTGGTTAGTAGTATCTAGAAAAACCTTTATTTTTTCCTTTGCTAAATCATGGAATTGTTGGATTGAACCACCTTCTTCGACATTTTGCTGCACATTAGACCCACCTGAAATGCCAATGCTAGCAAGCTCGTCTAACTCGCTCTGTTCCTCACTTAGAGAATAGTATTGGTCTAGTTCCTTCGCATATTGGTTCGTTAAATCCAAACAGATTACTTTGATATCGTCTTTGATAATCCTTTCTACCAACTCAATTGCAAGAAAAGATTTTCCAACACCTAAAATTCCAAGAATCGCTGTATTGTGAGTCACTAAAAGATTGGAATCGATAGTCACCGGATAGTCAGTGTCAGGGAAGTACCCTACCATATCTTTATGAAAGGAGATAACTGAAGCTTGTACGAGAAAGATGGGAGAATTTGGTTGAGGGACCCATTTTACATCTTCAAACCTTCCTGCAGATTGATTCCAATAACCTATCTTTTTTGCATCGGCCCTTACATAACCACGTGTATTTCTTTGTTCAACTATCTCTTCTTTAGTAATCCCATTGATAATCTGATATAAGACCGTTTTGGTCCCAATATTTGCCTCAACAAGCATACCTTCTGCGAGGTCAACATCATTCCTGACCAGTTCGATTCTAAGTCGGGAAGAATCAGTGTCGGGAGCAACGATGCCCAACAAGGCAGAACGTTGTTTTAGTATTTTATCGAATTGTAATTGATCCGTTAATGTTTTGTAATTCTTGTCTATTTTAACAGCTTGACATTCATCTTGACGTGAAAAATGATTCTGAATTTCTCTGCGAAGTTCTGGTGTAATGTTAAGATGAAGGAGTCTTAGCCATAATCCTTCAGCAAATCCAACATAGTCTAATGCAATAGCAGTCCCAAGTTGTCCGTCATCCGCACGGACTACAAGGAGGTCTCCAAACTGCACATCTACATCTTCATTTTTTCTAAGCAATACGATTCCGGGCACTTGGTGACCCACTATTTCACCACAACTTTCTATGGGCTTAGTAAAACTCCAGATTGTCCAAAATCGACCTATAATCTTTACTATGTTCTCTAATGGTTGCAAACCGACAAAGAACGCCCAGCTTCCTCCTATTATCAGGAATTCACGATGATTGTCCCTGTGAAATACTACAAGCGCAAAGAGGAATAGTAACGAAAACACAAATCTTGCGGAACCGAATGAATCACAGAAGGTAAATAGTGATTGTGAGACTTTCCGAACGAAATCACTGTTTGAACTTTTTGTTGAAATAGACAAAATCCCAGCGATAATGATGATAACCAAATATATCAAAACAATTAACCACATAATACTATCAAATTCAGAATACTTACTAGGATTTATAGTTAATAAAGCTATTAGTGCTGCTACCCCATACGAAATAGAATCCACAGGTTTTGTAAAGAAAGGACTTACAAGTAAATTGCCAAGCAACAAAGCTGCTAAACCTGAATAGAACCATAGTCCTTTCTCGCTCGTCGGTGGAAGCCATGACCCAAATACTAATTGTGATGATGCTACAAGTAATCCAATATAAATTGCCAGAATAAGTAACCTGACTGGTTGGTTTAATGTATTCATTTTCATCCCTATCTCTGTGAATATTTCAACATGAACCTATCTTTTTTAACTTCAATTTCTGATTTTATAAGTTTTTGAAGGTCATGAATTGCTTCCATATGAATCTTACTTTTCATTTGTTTCTCTCAGTTGCGTTATTGTATTTACCGAAAGCGAGTAATGGGCTACTTTGACGACCTCGTGCCATTCGAGGCGTGCCGGGTCTTTTATGGGTTCCTGGAGTTTCGGTTGACTTTTACAGTTTGTGACAACATAAAGCCAATAACAGTCCCTACGGTCTTCGGCAACACGGCGCTCGTTCGGGGTGAGCAGTATGCTGCCCGCCGATCCTCCGATCCCTTTGACCTCTATCAGGCGAAGTTCACCGGAATTGATGTCGAGGCTTGTTATATCATAGCCGAGGTTCTTCTCATGAACGTCAAAGACCTGTCGCCCAAGGCTGCTCTCATGCTCCATCACCACCCTCATTGCCGTCGCTTCTGTCTCAGGATCAGGCCGCAGGCCGCGCACATCCGGAGCTTCCTTCTGCGGGTGGGGAAGAATGACGATGCTCGTGACTCTCTCCACCGCCTGAAGCGTGAGGGAACGCTGGCGTTGCAATTCATCCCGACGTTTTTCTCTCCTTGCCAGGAGCTTAGCGTGCCGTTCCTCCGCCATTGCGAAGCGGCCTTCAGCTCCCTGGGCCTTTTGCTCGATCTCCATGGCCGCCTTACCGATCTCTTCATCCGCCTTTTGAATGAGTTCTGTGAGGGAAATCTCTATATGCTCTGCTATTCTATCGATCTCGGCAACGCGCTCATTACGCACCTCTTCAAGGAAAGGAGTAAACGCGTTCTCGTTCACCCAGTCATAGACCTCCGGGAGCACTGCAACGGATGGCATGGCCTCTGTGATCTTTGCAGGGATCAAATTCCCAAGCATATCAGGCCCCCTCAAGATGGGTTCCACTTTCTCCCCAATCTCAACGGCGAATAATCGTTCATGGATCGCCTGGCCCAGACCATCAACTACGCGGGCACGGTAAAAATCGATTCTTGCGGGTTCATCATGCTGGAGAGAATAGAAGCACGCGCCTGCATTGATCGATCCCATGGCGGTCTCTCCGGCGTGATGCCGCAGCGCCTCGAAAAGGGGATGTCCGGGGGTGATCCATTCGAGGTTGTGCTCCTCGGCAGTAGTACGGTCCGTTGAGCATCGCGGATATTTGTTTGCCAGTGATGGGAGCTTCCAGTCTTCCCTGCCCTCATATTGTTTGAGGGTATGGGGTGTCTTGCCGGGTTCAAAGGCATGGGACAGACGCGGGACCTCTTTAATACTCAGGCGGGCGTGCTTTGCGGCCTCTTTTATGAAACGAGCGATGGTCTCCGGCACAACGCGCCTCTCCTGGGCCTTCGCACGCCTTTCGATGAGCATCGCGAGGTTCAGCTTCTTTGTGGCAAGCCCTTCAAGGGCGTTCCTGCATATCTCACGGAACTGCTGTTCGTTCACATTCTTCAACAGCCGTTCCTCGAGATCGGCATCGCCAAGCTCCCCCGCATAGTATTCACGGAGAACCCCTTCGATCCTGGCGGAAGGAAGTATCTCGCCCACAACGTTAAAGACCGCATCATCGTCAAGGGCGTCGCGGATCTCCTGTAACTTTTCGAGAAGGCGCTGGAGGACCCTCCCCTCGATGGTATTCGTCGCGACAAAATTAAAGATGAGACAGTTCTTCCGTTGCCCGTACCTGTGTATACGGCCCATCCGCTGCTCAAGGCGGTTAGGGTTCCACGGTATGTCGTAGTTAAAAAGAATGTTGCAGCACTGAAGGTTTATGCCTTCGCCTGCTGCCTCTGTAGCTACGAGCACCTGTATGTCGCCGTCTTTGAACTGCTGCTCCACGAAGAGGCGCGTACCGGGGTCGTTGCGCGATCCAGATTTCATCCCGCCGTGGATGAACCCTACACGGAATCCAAGGGATGTAATACAGTTTACGAGATATTCCAGCGTATCCTTGAATTCCGTGAAGATCAGGAGCCTCTTCTCTTTGTCGTCATAAAACCCTTCGCTCTGGAGGAGACCTTTCAGGCGGGACAGCTTCGCCTCTGTACCTGATCCTTCTACCTCTTTTGCCTGGCGCGCAAGGGCTTTCAGTTCGTCGATCTCTTCCCTGACCTGCTCCTCGTTGCCGGCGAGCGTTATCGCCTCAAGGATCTGCTCGAGACGGTCCCGTTCCGCCTCCTCCATTTCTTCAAGTTCTTCTTCGGTGGGGAGATCCGGAGGGGCTTGTTTGATCAACTCCTGCGCCCTTTTCAGGCCTTCTTCGAGGCGTCGTATGCGGTTCTCAAGGGAGTGCCTCATCGCATAAGTGCTTGAGGCAAGGCGTCTCTGGTAGAGAGACATGAGAAAACCGATCGCACGGGCCCTGGGGTCTTCTCCTCTTGCGGCGGCCTTTGCGCTCTGTTGCTTCACGAAACGGGTGATGTCGCGATAGAGGTCGAACTCCGATCCGTCTATCGCAAAATCCACCGTATGGGGGATACGCTTGGTAAATATCTTCTCTGCGATCCAGGAGCCGTCCGGTTGGGGCTCCGGAAAATAGACCATCGCCTCTTTCGTGCGCCGGAGATAAAACGGGGCACGGCGGCGCTCCATTGCTTCGCGGATCGATCTCACGTCGGCATAGGCATCTTCGTCAAGGAGTTGAAGGAAAAGGCTAAAGTTAACAGGATCGCCTTTATGAGGTGTGGCGGTAAGCAAGAGGATGTGGTCAGAGGTGTCACGGAGCAGTTCCCCTAATCGGTATCGCGCGGTTTTATGGGTCTCGTCTGAAGCCGACATGCGGTGGGCTTCATCGACGATCGCAAGGTCCCAGGGCACCTGACGGAGGCCGGGCAGTATCTCTGTCCTCTTCGCGAGATCAAGGGAGGTTATGACGCGTTTCTGTTCCATCCACTGGTTCATGCCGAACTGGTCCCGGATGTCCTGCCCTCTCATCACAACGAACTGTTCATCAAATTTTTCTTTCAGCTCCCTTTGCCATTGGAAGGCGAGATTTGCGGGACAGACGATGATCATCCTCTCGGCAAGGCCCCTTAGCTTCAGCTCACGGATAAGAAGGCCGGCCATGATGGTCTTGCCTGCGCCTGCATCATCGGCAAGGAGGAAGCGGACGCGAGCGAGCTTGAGAAGGAAATCATAGACCGCCTCGAGCTGGTGAGGAAGAGGATCGACCCTGGAGATCGAAAGCCCGAAGTATGGATCAAACTCGTAGGCGATGCCGAGGGAATACGCCTGGAGGCCGAGGCGAAGCAATTCCCCATCACCATCGTACGTAAAACCCTGCTGGATAATTGTGATCGATGCAAGTTCGTTCTCCGTAAGGGTAACTTTCCTGAAACGTTCCGAGTCCTTCCCGACAAGCCCGAGCGTCCATCTGCCGGAACCATCACAAGAAACCGTCTCGATACGCATCTGCTCGTTGAAGAACGGACCTACGATTATTTGTCCCACTGAAAGGGCTCTATCGTCCTTCATGATCTCTTTTCTCGCTTGCAAGTAAGTTGTTTAATAATCTTCCATCGTTCCAGTTTTTTTCATACGTTAATCGAATATTGGCTGAGCTTGTAGATGGCAAGCAATGGTACTGAAGGTTTTCACATTTTTCGCAATGCTTATCGAATAACGTTTCAGCTTTTTTTCCGTTGAAAATAATTGATTTTATGTTTGGGCCTTTTTTGTAGAATATCTTGCAGTTGTTTAGGATCATATTTTGTATTTTAGAATCAGCGCTGCCCTTTCTTTCACAAGATTTCAGTACGTCCCAAAGTGCTATACAATGTTTTTTAATAAATTTAATCCTGTCTTCGTAGCGGTCTTCTATTTTCTTTTCAAATACATCGTAAATAATCTTCCAAAATTGATTCTTGGGATTTGCGTAATACTGTCCTTTTTTTAACGAAATTTCACTAGGCATAGTGCCGAGTATCAATATTCTAGCGTTCTCAGAAACGATAGGTTTTAAAGATTTTGTGTTGCTTAGTTTTTTATTTATTATCTGCTGCAAGAGCCATCCTCCAAACCGATAACTATCGTTCAACGTTCATTGTCTTAGAAATACCCCACCTGCAAACCATTCTACCCAAACAAATTTCGCAAGACAATTACTTTACATCAACTACAATGTCAAGATCGTTACTGTCAAACCCTGCTTTAAATGTGTATTTTAGCGTCCGTCGTTTCGCTCCCGGGTCAAATTCTCTCTGAATATCATCGCGATTTTTCCTGCTTAATCTCGCCCAAGTTGTCATCTCGTCTGAATGTCTTGAAACATCAAAACCATGTGGAAGTGATATCCCTATAAGATTGGTTATCAAATAACGGTCATGGAAATTGTCCCAAAAAAAGATAGTAACCGTTAAACCACATTTATTAAGCTCTTCATGAATAGACTGTTTAAACCGATTTTTCCAATCATCCATTGTTAGATATTCCTTATTTTTTCCTGAACCAACATAACAAACACGATGGATCTCTATCAAAGGTTGAAGTTCAGACCTTTTAGTGGCCTTTAGCAGATTAATAAATTCATTATAATTTTTTTGGGTGGGATCTAAATAGGGGTCAATAAACATTATAGAGTTTGCATTACCAAGAACCTTTTTTAATCTGTCAAGGTAATCTATCGTTTGTCGCCGTATGCGGATACTTGGACCCCGGTCTTGCCACCAAGAAGTATTTGGCAATTTCTCAATGGATGAGACAATTTTTTCTTTCTTAAAATGTTCAGCAGTGCTTTTGTTGGAGATAACACCATTGAGAGGTTCTTTTGTATTGGATGCAATAGCTTCATCGCACCACTCAACATAATTGGCAGGTACATTATGTTTTACGGTAGGAAAAAGACAAAATCGTTTCTGACTAATCAATTTTCTAATCAATTCCTTTGCACGAAGATGTTTCTTGAAGGATTCGGACTTCAGATATCTGTGTAACTGACCATCGCTAAGATCTCTAATCAGTGCTTCTTCAAGTAGTGGTTCTTTTAAAAGTTGGAGCCGCGAATTACACAAATCTGATGAAGAATAGCAATCTTCATCAAAAACATCAGGGATTAGCGCATACTCCGCAAGCATTTACGGCAATACCTCTCGGAGCCCTTCTTCAAAAAATCCTCCCGGCCAAGCTTTGACCAGTTCGCCACGTGCATTAAGAGGCATCTCTCTAACAACACTGCCGTTAATGTCAGGTTCTACGTAGATTATTGATACATCCTCTGGGTGTATAGGGATATCCCCTTTTGACAATTTACCTTCATATGTTTCACGCATTCTCCGCATAATACGAAGGATAATATGTTCACTATGGGTTTCTATAAGCAGTGTGTTTTTGTTCACTAATGCAGACTGAATAAAAATATCGCCGAGTTCTGCCTGCTGCGCAGGATGAAGATGAAGTTCGGGCTGTTCTATAAGTAACGTTCTTGCCTCAGACACCGCACATTGTGCAATAATCGGGAGGACCTGGCTGACCCCAAACCCAACATCGGTGAGAGATACATGTACTCTCGAAGAAGCGCTATATAAACGTATAGCATAAAGATCGTGTATATCAGCAGTTTTTTTCGAGAGCGGAATTACTTTAAGCTCATAGGGAAGTTTCATCGCAGAAAAAGTACGATTAAGTTTTTTAACAAGCTTAGGGTTTTGGATTAAAAGGTCATAAATAAATTCGCCTTTTGCACCCACCTGCTCGGTATGCAGGCCGGCAAAGGAATAATGTCTTTCAGGATAATGCCTCAACGGCCCTATATAGAATATATCATTAAGAAATTTATCTAACAGATACGATGCTATAAGGATAAATATGGAAGGATTGTCTGCTTGATGAGAACTAGCATTCCAGTGCTGGTAAACCATTTCTTGAGGTAAAAATCCCGTTTCTTCAGGAAGAAACTTATTTAGCAAAAGAGAATATTGATTATTTTCAGTGTTAATATTATCTATCGGGGCTGTAATCCATTCAGCTTCATTGAAAACTTCGATTGCGGGCGTCACCTTAGAAAAAAGTTTTTGTAGAAATACTCTGTTAAATCGTTTTATTACAATCTGCTCAAAATTGTTAGGTGCACATTTTTGATGATAATCTTTAATTTTCTCTGCAATCTTCAAGATGTCTGGATTCAATGACAACGGCTTAACTTTTTTAGTGAGTTGAAGGTGGAAATCCGGTTTTTCAATAAGCTGATTGAGCTGCTTGAGGCTATCTATTTTTTCACAGCATGGATTTGAAACCAGCAGGCTGTTTATTGTGGCAAGGAGTTCGTCTGGAGAAAAGCCTCCGTAAAATTGGTTTTCTGAAAAATCGCAAGATTCGAGAAGAGACTGGCAATAGCTATGCCAATACGGGTGCTGAAGGTTTACCTGACTAATTTTGAAAAACGGGTGCCCGTCAGAAATATACGTTATTATTGGCCCCGGTTCAGCGCCTAAAAAAAGATCAATTTGAGTTGGTAATATCCCTTTTTTTCTATCAAAATCAAAATTTATTCCGATGCCCAATGTTTTATAAGGAAAATCTTCGTTTAGTTTTTCAAAGAAAGGACTGTAATCATGCATTTCGTAATGAGCGTCGGCAGGCAGGATATCCCCAAGATGTTTTGGGCGGGCAAGATGGGCAACGAAGCTAAATGATTTTTTCGGATCATGGCCGTGTATAAATTCGGCATAGCTCCCCAAGTCTGTAAGTTTACCTTTCGGAGATAAAGCTGAACCGTATCGTTTAGTATCCTCGATGCTCTGTTTCAGCATAAGGAGTGATTGGAATACAGAGCTTTTCCCGGAAGAATTGGGACCGTAGATTAGCGTGACCGGCCTTATAGGAATTACTGTCTGGCTGGAAAATGCTTTGAAATTTGTGATGTTATACTGTTTGATAATATGCGACAGAGGCCTCATATACTGCTACCCATATCCAGTGCTGACAGGAAGTATTCCTTAAAATTATAAAGCAGCCGATCCAGTTCCCATCCTTCCAGAGCAACTTCATTAGCTATATCGAGATAGAATTGTTCGTGAGCTTCGTAATTCGAAAAGCTATAACCAAGTGTTTTTGTTATGTCCTTTATACGTTCATCTACCGCGATTGAGTTCCGGAAGTCAGGGTGGTAGACATCCATCCAGATATTTCTGGCATACTTATCACCTATCCCGTGGAACTGCTTCATGAAAGCAATTTTTGCTTTTGTACCTTTCTGAGAAAGCGCCAACTGTTTGACCTTTATTGGACCCCCCATTGATGCTATGAGATCATGGTTCTCTGCCGCCCATTCCGCCTTCTGGACCGCCATTCTGAGCGAAGCTGCCCTAAATACCTGTTCAAGGATCTGCCTTCTTTTTTCTTTCGTTAAAGGAGTCAGTGCCTCGTATGTAACTTGTTGATAATTAGTTTTATTCAGAATCAATCCCAGGTAACCTCTTGAATTACCCATCGTTGAAAAGCTCTGAAGGATAAAGTGCCAAATAAAATCTGGTTTCTCTAATTCCCTTTGCTTGGTTTTTTCCTGCTGTAGCCTTGCTTTCATTTCGGGAGTGAGGTTTTTTAATAATTGTATGAATCTTATCTTTTTCTGTTCTCTATCAGGCGAAAAAGTGCTCGTTTCCTTTGGGGTATTGGATTTCTCGCTTGACTGGAAACTTTTGTAGGCAGTTGGTCGATACTGAATTTGAGGATTCTGGTCTGCCGATTCTTCATTTGAGCTACCCACTCGTAAACGTCTTTTGGCCTCTTCTAAGATATGATTGGTAACGTTAGCTTTTGGGGAGTCAGTGAGGCCTGCCCTATAAGCACTTTTTTGAATAACATGGTGCTGTAGTCCTTTGCTGTCAGGTGAGAATTCAACAGCCAACAGGGTGCCCTTAATTGCGTCCTCCGGGGACACCGATGGATTGTCCCTAACGTATTCCGCAACACAATGCATAGGAGGATAATATACGTTCGGCAGATGCTCGTCGTGTGCGAATTGACTTACTCTTCGGTAAAGCTCAGAGCCCCTTATGCCTTTCTGGTATAAAGACCATGCAAAATCAAATTGTAATCTTGCGATTGTTTTGCTCATGAACCCCCTCATCCCCTGAAAACAATTCTACAAAAACAAAATAAACTGATCATAGGGTCAGGCCTTTTATTATCAGTTTTTCACTTACTTTCTTCTGCAAGAATAACCCTCTACCGTTCAATGTTATTAGTAACACCCCACCAAGGGATTAGCGTAAAGCTATAAACTGAGAGTTAAGAGTTGTGGGACGAAGAATAATAATGTCGATAAGACCGCAACAAGAGAAAAAAACCGAATCGGACACGTGTGCTGCTCTTCACCCCCAGCTATAACCCCACCATATTAACAACTGCCGTTCAAGGTTCAAGGTTAAAACACAAGGAACACAACAAACCCAGGAAACCGGGTCAACCCCTTAAAACCATTCTATATCTATGAAACAAAAAATACAAATATTTTTTCAGCAAACAGCTGTCAGCAATTGTTGGAACTATTTTACCAGGCCTTGCTGACAACAGGGTGTCAGAGAGGAATAAAAAGGTAGGCCGGCACAGCTCAAGGTGGACACTAAAAGAGCCATGCCGGGGGATGTCGGTCTTCGATAATGTAAAAATTTCTTGTATCTTAGTTTGGCGCAGTACGCGGAAGTTTCTCTCCTCGCTTAACAATCTCAACTGCCTGTGCAAAACGGTTATGAAAAGTGCCTTCGGTCAAGGTTGTTGCAATGTTAATAGAGAGCCGGCGTTTTGTAACAACGGTAACCTTCGTATGGTCCTTATCGAAAGGTTCAATCCATGCTCCCATAACCGTTCCCCACGAGACCATGTTCACTCCGCTGCTGGTCAGCATATAACCTTCATCTTTATGTTCTTCAATTGCATCTGAACCCTCCCAACGAAAGACAGTCTTGGCAATCTCCCACGCTTGGTCTGGAGTTACAGGGTAAATTTTCATTGTTCCTTCAGTGCCCTCCTGTTTAACCCTGACAACATCATCCATGGTGGCACATCCGTGGAGAAGTACAAAAGATAAAAGAATGCAAAGAACCATCACAACGCGTAATCCATTCATTTTCATCGTAAAGCCTCCTTTTTCATTATCCGGATTAGTTTGGATTGCCTAATCGTACGGACTTCTCGACCTTGCTATCTTTGTCGTATGTAACTCCATAGATCATCTTTTCACCATCAAATGCCGATTCTGTTGGAGTTCCCACCGCCTCCCACAAACCCAAAGTGAGCACATCCGCCACGCCGTGGAATATCGCTCGTCCGGTCTTGGCGCCCTTGCTATAACCTTGAATGAATGAAAACACCTCGATTCGTTTTTCGTCTTTCACTTCACTGGTCGTTGGCTGTCCAAGCTCGGCCAAGACGAGGCTGCGCGGCGTGCCTATCGTTAAAACATCAAGGTTTTTGAACGTCGGTTGCTTTGTAGCCATGTATACCGAACAGGACAGTGATAAAATGGCCGTGGCAATAAATACAACAAATAGCTTGAATGCCTGAAGCATTGGAATCCCCCTTTTTGTTGGATTATGATTGGACCCTTATGGCGTAATAGTCCAGATCTTACTCCAGGACCCTGCCGGTGAATTCAGCCATTTTTTCGTATGGCGGTGGTGTCTTCCCCTCCTTCACCCGGTAAATATGACTCACCCCCCTGTAATGGTATTCCACCTTCTTTCTTAATATACACAGGGGTTCTGACAACAGGGTGTCGGAAGCCTAACAGACACCTCACAGGCGCCCTCCGGAAGTAATACACATAAGTAATATACATAAAGACATAAATCCCGTCCGGAGGTGCCCGCCGTGAAGAACGTCATATCAAGAGCAGCCATTGTTTTGCCCCTTGTCCTCATCTGCCTTGCTCCATGCCTCAGCAACGCCGGCTTCGTTGATGACTGGATCACCCAGAAGACGGATACCGATGCGGGCTACTTCGAGGGCCAGAAGAGAGGGTACTATACGGGAGGGTCCTTCTCCGCGCGATGGCCCGTGCAGAACGACTACCCCGTCACCTTCGAGCCTCCCAGGCTGAAGTTCGGCTGCGGAGGCATAGACGCCTTCATGGGGGGCTTCAGCTTCCTCAACTTCGAGTACCTCGTCCAGAAACTCCAGAGGATAATGACCGCGGCCCCCGCCGCCGCCTTCGACATGGCGCTGAACACGCTGTGCCCCCAGTGCTCGAACACCATAAAGAGCCTTGAAGAGATCGCCAACGCCTTGAACTCGATCCAGC
>Ga0209606_1002738_pt1 | contig 18899 bp, 20 predicted proteins | sample AD_UKC057_MetaG_FD_184412 | JGI IMG/M metagenome (GOLD analysis project Ga0209606, IMG submission 184412) | Active sludge microbial communities of municipal wastewater-treating anaerobic digesters from USA - AD_UKC057_MetaG (SPAdes) (version 2) | ecosystem: Engineered > Bioreactor > Anaerobic >...
GAAAACACCTTTTTCCCCGATGCGAGCTGGGACTGGAAATCCACGACCTTCCGGACCAGGTCGGCGTGCGCGCCCCGGTGCTCTTCATAATCCGGGTACGCGTGTTTCTTCATCAGGGCTTCTTCGCGCCCGAAGTGGACATTCGTATACCGGACCAGGTCGTCGAGGATAAAGGTCATCTCCGAAACCCCGAACCCGGCCATGAGCCCCGAATGCAGGTTGTTGATCAATTTGACGAGATACTTGTGGTCGTTGTCAAACACTTCAACGCCGACCAGGAACGAGTCGTCCCAGCTGATATAATCCATTGCAGTCCCTCAACAAAGAATGTTTTCTTGAATTGCCGGCCGCCACAAAGCAGTCATGATCTATTCGCAGAACGTTGAATTAATAATAATAATTAAACTGCTGCCCGGCAAGCAGGAAATATTACAACGCGGTTAAATAAGTACAATTGAACCCGTGGTATGATTCTGGCGGAAACCGTTATGGCCGACAGGCCCGCACGCATGCTGCCGGCACCGCTGTTTCATTTCATACCGGATAAAAAACGGGTGACCGGCGATATCATTGTCACCCGGCAGAGTCCGGCGGTAACGAGGAACGAAATGAGACAGATGAGAACAAACCCGGCATATACTTCCGGAACCAGCCGTATTATATAATAGCCGGCCACCACGATAACAATCTGGTGCAGGATATAGAAGGTGAAGGCGATCCTGCTTGCGAACCCAAGCCACGGGAAATCCCTGTCCAGCCATGCACGGCCGTATCCCAGCAGGGCGAGTATCAGGGCAAAACCCGCGAAATGACGTACAAGTGCAAAAACAACCGAGGAGGGGGTAATCCCGTTCAGCGGGACCTTCATCAGCCAGACAGTCACGACAGCAGTCAGCGCCGGGACCCCGGCAATCAGGGCGACTTTTTTATGCGCACCGATGATCTTCTGAAACCCCTCGTCGCACATGATGACGAATCCGAAGATGAAGCAGAGGGCATAGAAAAACGGGTTCTTCCCTCCGGGCGCGGGCAGCAATTCGGTAAGCGCCAGCGGTATGATGAATAAAAAAATCAACCCCGGCACCGAACAGAGCCCGGCCAACCGCGTTATAAAGTGCTTTCCCGCATTACTCCGCACATACAGGAACAACGGCAGGAGCAGTATTGAAAACAGGAACAGGTAGAGTATGAACCAGAGATGGGAAGGCGTAAATGATCCGGAATAACCGGTCAGATCATGCGGGTCAATGATGAAATAGCCGGCCAGGAATTGCAGGTACGAACCAGGCGGTGTTCCATGGTCCAGAAGCGCATAATAGGGCTGGATAGGGACCAGCAGAAGAATGCCGGCCAGCAGGGGAACAAGCAGGCGGAGCGTCCTTTCGGCCAGGTATTGTCCGCCCGTTCTGACATTCAGCGCGAGGAACGTTGACGCCCCCGCGAGGACGAAGAACAGCGGCATGTGCCAGGGGCCCGAGCATCCGATAATGGCGGAGAGCCCGGCGCTGAGCTCCCCGCTTTTCACGTAATTCGGCTCCCAGATATCGTATATTCTCGCGGTATGAAAGGGCACCAGCCAGAGGACCGCGCCGATCCGCAGCGCGTCGATATATGCCAGGCGCGCCATTTGCTTCCGGGTGACGTCCATCGAAGGAACCTGCTTCTTTTCGGCTACCGCTCCCCGCTGACCGTCAGCTCCCTGTCAAACGAGATCACCGCGTCGTACATGATTTCCGTCTTCGCACCCGCGGCAAGGCTGACCCTCCACTTGCGGATCCCCTGCGCGTAGCGCGTCGACTTCTCGAACTCCTCGTCTTTCAGGAACTGGTGCGAGAGCCCCTCTATCTTGACATCGATCTTTTGGTTGCGCGAGCTGGGGAGCGCGTCGTACACGGACACGTCGATGCCGCGCGGAAGCCGGTTCTCCACGGTGAGCTTGTACCGGTAGATGAGCCGCCGCTTGCCGCCCAGGATCCCGGCCTGCTCCTCGTACTTTTTCACAAGCTCCTTGCGCGTGACGATGCGCGACTCCATGCCCAGGATGACCTCCTCCTTCATGTCCGGAGACACCGGCGGCATGCCCGCCTTGCCCATGAACTCGTTGTCCAGGAACATCTGCGCCTCGCCCTGGAGCCAGGGCAGGCCGGTCGTATTCCTGACCTCGGCCTTGAGATAGCCGTTCTGCGCGTCGGACGGAATCACCTCGTAGAAGAAGCGGGGCGCGGTCGCGCCGTCCAGGCGGAACTCGCGGATGAATTTCTTCTGGTACTTCGCGGACGAGGAGATGTACTGCCGCGCCGGGAAGCTGATCTCGAAATAGGGCCCCTTCTCCCTGATCTCCGGCTCGGGCAGAAGCGGCCTGGCCTTGCCGCCCATCTCCTTCTTCATGGCCTTTGACCCGGAAATGGCGTCCTCCTCCCGGTCGGCCTTCTCGCCCTCGGCGTAGCCATTATAGGGCACGATCACGTCAAGGTACCAGGGGTTCAGGCCCGGCGGGCTGATGGCGCTCACGGGCGCTCCGGTGGACAGGGAGAGCGCTATGTCCTCCCAGTTCTCGCCGGTCATCTGGTAGATGTTCCCGTATACAAAGAGCGCGATCCTCCCCTCGGCGCTGTCCGCCCGCACGTCATACTTCATCTCCCAGGCCGTGTTGGGGATGACGTAGGAGAAGCTGAAATCCACGTCGCCCGCCTCCGGCGCGCTGATCTCGACCGACAGGCGCTTCTCGATGTCCACGTTCTCCGTGGGATTCTCCAGTATCCGCTTCCGCGCCGCGTACCGGTCCGTGATGTTGGTGAACTGCTGTATCTGCAGCGCCGAGCGGTTCGTGAGGATGGAATCATTGAGCGTGCGGTAGGTGTCGAAGTAGGACGTTCCGGCGATCTGCGAGAGCTCGAACTCCCATTTCTGTATTTCCTTCCCGATCGTCTCGCGCTCACGCTCGATCCCCCGCTTGCGCGCCAGAAGGCTCTTCCTCTTCTCGGCCGTGTAGGTGAGCGTGCCGTCCCACACCTTCACTTCCGGGATGCGCGTCATGAGCTCCTTCGAAACCGCCTGGTTGGTGAAATCCACGATCGAGTCGAGGAACTTCTCCTGCGACTGCACGATCTTCAGGTCGTCGAGGTGCGACTGGTCCCGGTCCCGGAGCGCCTTGAGCTTCTCCTCTATGTCGAGTATCTCCTTCCGCTTTTTCTGCACCAGCGCCTTCTGCACGACTTCCAGGGACACGATGGAGCCGGCGGACCCGCGCGGAAGGCTCCCGCGCACGGACCAGTCTTGCAGAAGGGGCGGCAGTCCGCCCATCACGATCCGGTTCATCCCCTGCTTCAGCCGGAGCTTCGCCGTGCGGGTGATGGCCGCCTGGTTCTGGTAGAGCTTGACCGCGGTGATGCGGCTGGCGAGCGCCCCGTCGTCTTCGTTCCCCGCCGCGGCAATGCCGCACCAGAGGGCCGCTGCGGCGCATAAGGAGAGTATGATTGCGCGTTTCATGGTGACCTCGCTGTAGTATATCATACAGACAGTGCGCCGGGTCCCGGCGTTCTGTTTTTTTTAACGTAACGGGATATAGGGGAAAATGCAAGCCATTTTATTTGCGTGCCGCCGTCCGTTAAGCCCCTCTGCCCCCCGGAGGGGGCACGGTTACAGAGAAGGATATTTAACACCCGTCTGACATTAAAAGCATGATTGTGATTCTCCCGCAGACGCCGAGACGCAGTGTATCAAGAGGTTGGATGATATTATACATCACATCATACAGGACGACTGCCGGGCAGCTCGGAGCGCAGCGGGGAGCATGGGAACAAGCGTGCCAATCGGGTCTTCAGGTTGCCCGGGCGCTCTATCTCCGTTCTTCGATCAGTCGTTCAAGATCGGTCTTATCGAACTCCCGATCCCGCCCGGCCCTGATGATTGTGTCGAGGTCGGTCGCATAGAGCTCGTATTTTTTCTTTTCCTCGACAACCATATCAAGAAGCGACTTGTCAAGGTCCAGCGCCTTCCTCTCGTTGATTATACGCTGAAGGTCGGTGATATCAAGCTCCCGGTCCTTCCAGTGCCGGATCATCATATCCAGGTCGGTTACGTAGAACTCGTACTTTTTCTTCTCATCTATAAGGATATCCATTAGCGGTTTATCCAGGTCATGCGACCTCCTCTCCTCGATGATCCTGTCAAGGTCGCTTTGTTCCAGCTCAAGGGACTTCCTGTGCTCGATTATCCGGTCAAGATCGGTCTTTTCGAGCTCGCGGGCCTTCCGTTCAGCTTTTACCGCGTCTATATCCTTGGTTATCACAGCGTATTCCATACCGCACCTCCTTGCCTCCTCCTGGATTAATAATATATAGTTAAAGGAGGGGAAAAGCGCGGAAAAATATGCGAGGAGGAAGGCCTCCGCGGCCTCCCTTCTCGCGCTTCTTCCTCCCGGTCGCTCAGGCGACCGGGACACGAGGGGGTATATGCGGACGGATAAAACTATCCCCGGTATTGAGGGTTAAAACGAGTTTCCCCCTGTCTACTATGACTTTTTTGAGTGTCTCCCGGACAAGTTCTTTTTTTTGTGAATTTTCCAGCGATTGAATACCTTCAAAGTCTTTAACCTTTTTCAAAGTCATTTCAACGTGTCCGGTGTAATCAATGTCCTGTATCTCGCTATTGATTATACTTGAAATCTCACGGTCGAAGCTGTCCCCGCTTAGAGATAGTTTCTTGATTGCCTCATTGATCGCTCGTATCGTCTCGGGATTGTCCGCCTTGCATAATGCCTTGACTAGTTCGGATTTTTCCAGTTCGTTCTTTCTCATCTGCTTTTCGTGCTGTGCTTTTTCTCGTTTCAATTCATTTATTGCGTGACTGTCTTTTTCCTTCGCTTCAATAATTGCGCCCTTGAAAAGTTCCTCCCTTTTCAAGGTCTCATTTAAAACCCCGATCAAAACGCTCTCCAGTCTATCCGCTCTGACTTCAAAGCCACATCCCCGGCACCTATAATATTTCCTCCCGCTGTATTTATGACCGCTCATTTTGCCATTGCATTTATGACACCGGATGACACTAGAAAGAATGTAGTCATCCCCTCTCGGTTTAATACTGTTATTCCGTTCCGTGCGGTGCCGTTCAATCAATCGCTGGACTTTATCGAATAGGGACTTTTCGAGAATGACGGGGAATGCAGACTCGGTTAGTCCGTATTTTGTAAATTGTTTTCCAATATATACGGGGTTTGTCAAAATTCGGTCAACGGAATTGACCCTCCAATTTTGCCCCTTGGGTGTTTTAATTCCTTTGGCATTGAGAGCACGGGCAACAGCGCCCATTGACCCGGCCTGTAAATACTCCATGAACATAAAATTAACAGTCTCGGAATTATCCGGGTGCGGTTTGATCTCTATAATCTTTTTTCGTTCAATGCCCCGGCTTGTTGTTACCGCTGTGATTCCCTCGTAACCAAAGGGTATATTTCCACCCGCAAAAAGCCCCCGTCCTGTTTTTTCCTTCCGGGAATTGGTAAGACGTTCAATCATGATTTTTCTTTCCATCTCATAAACGGCGGACATGATCTTGAATATTAAGTCACCATATATATTATTCGGGTCAAAATTGAAGTCCATAGCGATAAAGCGGACATTATGTTTTTTAAATATTTCCATGTTCGTGATTGCATCACTAAGCGACCGGAAAGCCCGTGACAATTCAACACAGATAATGACATTGACTTTCCCGGCCTTTATATCCGTTATCATCCGCTGAAATTCCGGGCGGTTCTTTGTGTCTTTCCCTGACTTTCCTTCCTCAATGTATGAAATAATTTTATAATTAGGGTAAAGCTGTAATGCTCCCCTGTTGTCAAGCCACTTGACATGATTGTTGTTCCCTATATTCCCTTGGACTCAAATATCTCAATGACTGATGCGGACGTCCTGTATTATACCAATCAATCCATTCCATAATAACGCGCTTTGCCTCGGCAAACGAAGCAAAATTGTGCTGCCAGATGCATTCTTCTTTTAGACTCCGAAAAAACCTCTCGATTATACCGTTTTGCTCGGGCGTATATGGAGTAATGAATTCCTGAGACAAATTATACTGTCGGCACGCGGCACGAAAGCGGCGACTTTGGAATATCAAGCCGTTGTCGCTCCTGACCACTGGCGTATCGCCTTTTGGACGAAGAGTTCCAAAACGATTCAAACACGCATCCTCAATGGCTCGTTCTGCTTCCTTTGCACGACCACGCAGAGAAAATTCACTACCGATTAGTTCGCGATCATGGCAATCGATAACAGCAGAAAGATGCCCCCATCCATCCTGCCCGCAGTATACATGCGTCAGATCCATGGCCCAGCGGGTATTACTCTTTTCGCTCCGACTCCTAATTGCCTTAACCCTCGGTTTCGGTGTAACCGTCCGATGCTGCACGAACCACCGATTTTTTTCAAAAATACGATAGATTTTTTTCCTGTTTACGATAATTCCCTCACGGAAATACAACATTGCCCAAATACGACGATATCCAAATGTCGGATATTCCTTGATCAATTCCCTCATCCTCGATTCAAGCGCAGTATCATCTGATCTCATTTTCCTGGCTCGCGATCTTCGATTTGTCAGTACCGATCGCGAGATTTCCAGCATCAGGCAGATGCGCCGGTATGAAGCGCCGGGGACCATCTCTTTTATTCCTCTGATGACCCCGGCGTCGTAGGGCGGAGCTTTTGCGCCGCCTTCAGTATGTCTATGTCCATTACCAGCTGGCCGACCTTGCGTTCAAGTTTCTTGATCTGTTCCTCCCTGAGGGCTTCGTCGTCTTTTGGACGCGTTCTCAATGCGTTTTCCGCACCTAAAAGAAAACGATCCTTCCATTCCTCAATTTCTGCTACGGTTAAGCCGTTTTGCCGGGCTGCTTCCTGGCTGGAAATATCCCCTTTCAGAATATTTAATACCAGTGCTGTTTTTCTTTTCGTTGTCCATCTCTGGGCACTTTCGTTTTCTTGTTCTTTATCCATGATATTGCCTCCCTATTGACATTATATCATGTCTTATGGGTGGCTTGTCAAGTCAGGGGAGCAGTATACGTCCAAGCATAGCCGTCGTTTTGAGGCCTGGCCGCGAATTGTTATATATCCAGTTTTAAGTAAATTTACAAGAACAATTTCTGTGAAACCAAGAAGTGCCGAAAAATGAGCCGAGCGCCCCGCGGTGTGGAGCGTTTATAGCTCTCCAAACTCGCGGCGAAACCGGCGGTATAAGCGCAAGGCCGGTGCGATCGAAGGGGGCGGAGCGGTTATGCTTTGCTGTGCGCAGTACGCCGCATAGAGGGAAGACTGCGGGCAGGGAAGCCGGCGAAACGGCGCCAGAGGTCTTTGATATAGATACAATAATTTTTATTTTTCACTGGCTTGCCTTTCCATTTGGGGCATACCGAAGAATAATGCCACCCGTAGCAAGAGGACGGGCTTCAAGTAGTTTGAGTTTTTTATGTGGGATGCCCTGAGGGAACAAAAGACTCCCCTTTCCTAAAAATACTGGTACAATGCATAAGCGTAACTCATCAAACAGCTCTGCTTTCATCAAAGATTCAGAGAGATTACCGCTACCAAATACATACATGTCTCCATTGCCTTGCTGTTTCAATTCAGGAATTTCAGTCACCGCATCTTTTATTATTATTGTATTGTTCCAGTCGGCAGTTTTGAGCGTTGTTGAGCAGACGACCTTTTGAATTTTATTCATGAATTTGGCGATTTCGATTTCTCCTTCCGCCTTTATCCAGTAATCTGCCATGCCCTTGTATGTAGTCTTGCCAAACACAAGCATGTCGGCTGCTTTTAACTGAGCGAGGCTGAAATCCTCAAGTTCTTTGCCCCAGACAAGTTCGTGAAAACTTAAGTCCCATTTTTTCTCACCCTCAAAATATCCGTCCAGTGTGACCATGTTCCACATTATTAGTTTTCTCATGGTATTATCCTTAATAATAAAAAAAATTATAAATAATTCGTCTTCTGTAGCCTAGCGGAAAAACACAATATTGTTCCCCTGTATAATACAATAAAAGAAATATCAAATTATTAATTAATTTTCTAGAAAGAAAGATAAAACAAAGATCATCGAAAGGAGCATGGCAAATAATTCTATAATTATTTGTCACTTCCAGGAAAATGGATCGGCAGGACGCCGACTAATGGAAACCGCCACTATTAATGTTAGCCGTATTGCGCCAAACGTTCCGCGCATATATGACGTTTTCTCCGCAGCGTAGAGGTGAAAATGTGGCGGAGCCCGAGGAGCGCAGCGACGAAGCGCTTACACTCTGCTGGACGCAGTTAAATTATTTTGTCAAAAACACCCCTAATATTACATTGGTAACCTCTTCTATTTTATCTCTATCTACAAAGACAGATAGCACATCACCTTGTTTAATTATTGTTTGCCCTGATGGAGCAATTACTGTGTTATTTCTGTTGATCATTGTAATTGTTGTTCCAGGAGGCAAGGATAAGTCGGATACTTTACATTCTCCTTGATATATATCATCATCAATAAATATTTCAATTAATTCATAATTTGTATCATGCGCTGTCACGAATTCCATTGTATGCTTTGCTTTATTTCTACTTTTAACGCTTAATTTAAATAAATCAGCCAACTTGCCAATAGTTGTACCTTGAATTATTATTGATAAAGTAACAGCAAAAAATACTATATTAAATATTTGATGTTGATTGTCAATTCCAGCTGCAGCAGGGTATGTTGCCAAAACTATAGGCACTGCACCTCGTAAACCACTCCAACTGATAAATAATTTTTCTTTAATGGACAGGTTGGTGCCAAAAGTACATATATATACAGCAATTGGTCTCGCTAATAATAATATTATTAGAAATAAAATAAGTCCCAGAAACCATATTGTTGAAAAATTTTTAGGAAACACAAGAAGACCTAAAAGGACAAATAAACCAACATTCGCTATAAAAGACAATATCTCTGTAAATGATGCGATTCCATTTTTATATGGCAGTTTTTTGTTTCCCATTATCAATCCTGTAAAAAAAGTGGCTAACATTCCGCTTGCTTTACATAAATCAGTTAATCCAAAACTTAATAAGATCACACCAATTAAAAATAAATAAAAATATCCGACATCAATATCCTTGATTTTATTAAATAAATAAGCACCAATATAACCTATTAAAAAACCAAAACCTATCCCGCCAATTAACTGCCAAAAAAATAACGCCAATGACAAGATTGAATTCAATTGCAGACCAACTATAATTTGAATTATAAAAGTAGTGGAAATAATGGCCATGGGATCATTGGCAGCTGATTCTATTTCCGTTATCGAAGTAACGGTTTTATTGATTGAACGAGAGCGCAATATTGAGAATACCGCCGCGGCATCGGTTGAAGATATAATAGCGCATAATAACAATGATTTGAGGAAAGGCCAGCCAGAAAAAAAACAAAAAGCCACAGCGGCAATAATTGAGGTAAGCAACACGCCTATTGTCGCCAAAATCATGGTTGGTTTTATTATTGGTTTTAAATTGGAATACTTGGTGCTATATCCTCCGGCAAATAATACAAATATCAGGGCAATATTTGCAAATTGTTTGGCCAGTTCAGCATTATCAAAATATATTAATCCCGTTACATCACTACCAAATATTATTCCCAATGATAATGAAATTATAATCAATGGTATATTTAATTTTTTAGAAATTAACGCGGAAAAGACAATAAATATTAATATTACGGCTACAATCAATAGCATAAATATATCCTTATATTATAATTCATTCTAAATAATTTAATTGCATACATACAACGTTTCCGGGGCAAGTGGCGGCGTATTCCATTTATAATTTTTTACCAATATAAAAAACATATCCATAATACTGTTTGTACTTTGAATATAACTCCGCCTCATACTTCATATATTGAATAAAATCCTCTGCAGCTTTTATATTTCCAGAATGTTTTTCTAAAAATAATTTTTGTATTTTATTCTGCGGAATAAAATAAGTATCCGTCCAGCATTTTTCAGGCAATGTAAATGCTGCAACAAGACTATAACCGGCTTTTTGTAGTATTGAAATATTATGCCCTATTATATCTATTTCAGGAACGGCATCAACCCAAAACTTTTCAATTTCAGCAGGGCGTTCATCGGTAAACCATGATTCATATGTTATAGCAATGTAACCGTCTTTTTTTAGAAAGCCGCTCCAATAATTTAAGCCTTTTCCAAAACCTATATTAGCAATAGCTCCCTCAGACCATATAACATCAAATTCCTCATTCTGAAATGGTAAATTATCCATTGAACCGACAATACCTTTTACCCTATTTTGTAAACTGAGTTTTTCAGCATTTGCATTAAATTTTACAATATAATCGGAACAAATATCAAGTCCAGTAATGGTTCCTTTTGTATTTTGGGCAAGGATCATTGTTTGGCCGCCTGTTCCACAGGCAAAATCCGCAATGTTTAATTCATTTGAAAAATTATCAATAAAACTTAATGCCCGAATAGTAGATTCAGGGCTGCCAGGTCCCTGTCGTTCCAACATTCCAAAATATTCACAAATTAAGTTTGTATCAAAATCGTAAATTAATTTTTTTTCGTTTTCCATATGTAAACTCATTAATTCCATGTAGTATAAATTATTTTTTCAATACATTTCCCATCAATTTAGCCGCCATTTCGTACAACGTCTCCGGCGTTTACGAACCTGGCCAAAGGCCAGGTTGCTGAGCGCCCCCGCCGGTGAGGCGGCTTAAAACACTCCTCCGAATACCGCCGAAAACGGCGGGTAAGGGGCTAAGCCCCGAGGAGCGGAGTATGAACGCCGTGTTAAGCGCCGTGGAAAAATAGTACAAGTGATAACGTATAGTATCTTTCGCACATTTTTCATGCAATAAAAAAGTCCTCTAACTGACGAAAATTAAATTACCACAATTTAAAACAGTCAGAAGGAGGACTTTTATGAAAGCTGATAAGATTATCGAGGTGAACGAGGAAAAAATCAAGCAACATTTAGGGGAATTTGTCAGAGGAACTGTTGAGGAAACCTTAAATACCCTACTTGATGCGGAAGCTGATGCAATCTGTAATGCCCAGAAGTATGAGCATACAAGAGAAAGAAAAGATATCAGGGCTGGCTATTATGAGCGAAAATTTCATACTAAAGCTGGAGAAGTAAGCCTGAAGATGCCAAAACTTAGGACCCTGCCATTTGATACGGCGATCATTGAAAGATACAAGAGGCGTGAAATCTCCGTAGAAGAGTCCTTGGTAGAAATGTATCTTGCTGGAGTTTCTGTACGGCGTATTGAAGATATTACGGAAGCGCTCTGGGGCACAAAGGTGTCACCGGGGACCATAAGCAATTTAAACAAGAAGGTATACCAGCACATTGAAGCGTGGCGGAACAGGAAGATTACAGGATCCTATGCCTACGTGTACCTCGATGGGATATGGTTAAAGAGAAGCTGGGGTGGCGAAGTACGCAATATATCGGTGTTAATAGCATTTGGTGTCAATTCCGAGGGGTACAGAGAGATTTTAGGGGTTGCGGAGGGAGCCAAGGAGGATAAAGAGAGCTGGCAGGGATTCTTGCGATATTTGAAAGATCGAGGCTTGACCGGCGTCCGGTTGTTTGTTTCCGATAAAAGCCTTGGTCTTGTTGAAAGCCTTGCCCATTTTTATCCGGAAGCAAAATGGCAGCGTTGCATCGTTCACTTTTATCGGAATGTATTCACCATGGTGCCTCACGGTAAAGTGAAACAGGTAGCCACTATGTTGAAGGCTATTCATGCACAAGAAGATAAACAGGCTGCCCGGGAGAAATCCCAGAAGGTGACTGAGAAGCTCAAAGAAATGAAATTACAAAAAGCAGCAGAGCTGGTTGCTGAATCGATCGAAGAGACGTTGAGTTATTATGATTTTCCCTATGAGCACCGGAGGAGGATCAGGACCAATAATCCATTAGAGCGGATCCTGAAAGAGGTGAGAAGACGTACTCGTGTTGTTGGAGCATTCCCCGATGGAGAATCGGCCTTGATGCTGGTCGCGGCCCGGCTGAGGTATATTGCTTCTTCTTCGTGGGGAGCAAAAAGATATCTCAATATGGATCATCTTAAAGATTTACTTATTGATATAGCATAGGCGGTAACGTCAGTTAGAGGAAAAAGAAAAAAGCGAAAGATTATTGACACTATCTATGTTGAAAAATATTCAGGTGCCTGCCGGGAAAAAAATATTGTATAAAAAATTGCGAAACCCGTAGTTCAAATAAACGGATTCGCGTAAAGATACTATGAATTAATCCAAGGAGCAACAATGTCAGTATTTCAATACTCATCTTCCAAACATGGGTCCGTTACATTAATTAGCATTGGTGGGAGCCTTGATGCCGAAACAGCCCCAAAATTTTATACTAAATTAAAAGGCGAAATAGATAAAGGGGTAAAAAAAATTGTTTGTAATCTAGAACATGTCGATTATATTGCCAGTGCCGGGCTTGGTGTACTGATTTCCGCCAATGATATGTTAGGTAAGACCGGAGGCGAGATCAGACTATCGGCAATGAATGATAAGATACGCAAGATATTCAAACTTCTGGGATTTATCAATTTATTCAAGATTTTTGAGGATGATCAGAAAGCCATCGATACTTTTTGATGCTGAACAATAATTACGCCGGATATGGGGCATGCCTGATACGTTGTCAATCACTCTTCCGCGTATAACTTCACGATTGGATTATTTAAGGGAAACTATTGTAAATTTCTTACGTTCGCATTCTATCGAAGAGAGCATAATTTCCCGTATAGAACTGTCAGTCTATGAGGCCGTGGTAAACATCATTGAGCATTCCAGTCCCGAATATCAAAACAGGGATATCGATGTGCAATGCGCTGTCCGCGAGGATGAAATTCTCGTAATCGTAAGAAATTATGGCGATAAATTCGACATGACATCAGTAGTAATGCCTGACCTGGAGCTTCATTATAAATCTGGGAAAATGCGAGGCCTTGGGATATATTTCATTCGCACATTGATGGATAATGTTGAATATTCATACGATGATATGATTAACACGCTCAGGATGTCCAAGATTATAAGGCGTTAAAACTTAATCAACCCTCATACGTGGTACAATTCACATTTACCTGACATCAAATACTTGACGCTCGCATCCAGCCCGTCGAGAGTGAGCTCGAACATGGGAAAAATCCCGCGGATCATTCTGATGGTCTGGATATGGTTCCACGAACGCTCCGGGAGGGTATTGAGCCAGATGATATTTTTAAATTTATCCCTGAATCGCTGAAGCCAGACAATTCCCGGCGTATCGTTATAGTACCAGTAGTCAATGGCTCCATTAACCCACGTAAGTTCCGATGGAGCCATCTCGCCATCGCCGACAATAATCACCTTGTAATCATTATCCTCGCTTTTAAGAATATCCATCGAAGAAATGGAGCTGTTCCGCTCAATATCCGTCCATAGCTCCTGGTAAATGCAATTATGGAAATAATAATGTTTGAATTTGCTGATCTGTGAGGAGGCGGCTGAAAACAGCCTGCTGACAAGCTCTGCGTAGGGTGTCATGGACCCGCCGACGTCCATAAGCAGCATAACTTTCGAGGCCTTTTTTTCCTTGTTTTCCCAGATGAATTCAATTTCTCCTGCATTTTTACATGTTGCATCAATTGTTTCTTCAACATCGAGCATTTCTCCTATGCCAATGGGCAAAAGAGACCGGAGATGTGAAAGCGCTACCTTCATCTGACGCGTATCAAGTGTTATATCGCTTGAATAATTTCGGAAGCTCCTTTTTTCAGCTATCTGGACAGCGCGTTTATGACGGGAGACCCCCTGCCCGATTCGGATACCTGCAGGGTTATAACCCCAGGCGCCCTGTGTGGAACGTCCTCCAGTTCCAATAGCTTTATTGCCGCCGACGTGGTCCTTGTAGTGGCCTGCTTTGAGCTGCTCTTCGAAATTCCTGAGGATCTCATCCAAATCAAGTTGTTCAATCTGCTTTTTTTCCTCTTCGGTGAGATGAAGCTCCTTAACTTTTTTAAGACCTTCAAGGATCTGTTCGAGTATTTCGTCCGTCGTTTCAATGTCCTTGAAAGTATCGAGAAATGCGAGATCATATTTATCAAAAAAAATCTCGTTTTTTACCAGGATGGATTTTGCGATATGATAAAAATCAGTGAGATTGCAATTGTTGAGATTGAGTGTAAGTGCGTGATGCAGTGTAATCCATTCATGGATCGACACAGGTACACCGTGCGATTTGAGACAGAAAAAAAAGTTAATAAACATCCCTTGTCCTCATGCTCGTGTTATAGGCATAATGTGACTTACCTGATTTATCCACGAGGTCCACGTCCTCCTTTTTTTTGAGTAGCGTACCGACGAACGGAAGTTCCTGCTCAATACTCTTTGGAGAAATACCACCTACGATAAGAGCCTGGATCCAGTCAATAAGCTCGCTCGTTGATGGTTTTTTTCTTAGCATGTCGAATTCACGTATCCAGTAAAAACGCTTCAATGCTTCACGAAGGAGGTTTTTTTCAATATTCGGGAAATGAACCTTGATGATGTCTTCCATGAGCTGTGTTTCAGGGAATTCAATATAATGAAATACACATCGTCTGAGAAAAGGATCGGGGAGCTCTTTTTCGCTGTTTGAAGTAATGATGACGATAGGACGGTGTTCTGCCTTGATTGTCTCACCGGTTTCAGGTATATAGAAGCTCATTTCATCCAGCTCATTCAAAAGGTCGTTTGGAAATTCAATTTCAGCCTTATCGATTTCATCAATCAGGAGAATGACCTGCTCGCTCGATTTAAATGCCTCACCCAGTTTCCCCAGCTTGATATAACGCTTTATATCGGAAACATTTCCGTCGCCAAAACGGGCGTCATTGAGACGTTGCACGGTATCATACACATACAGCCCTTCTTTTGCCTTGGTTGTAGATTTAATGTTCCATATGATCAGCCTTTTACCGATTCCTTTCGCAATGGAATGAGCAAGCAGGGTTTTACCGGTTCCCGGCTCACCCTTGACGATAAGAGGTCTGCCCAGGGCGATAGAAACATTGACATTATCCCGCAAAGCCTGGGATAAAACATAATCTTGTGATCCCTTGAAATAGTTCATCGTGTTTTACCTATAATGAAAAGATTTGTTCAAAATATTATTGATCAAAATAATCCGGGCTTCGGAGTAAATAGATGAAAATAATGCATAAAAGAAATACATTGGAGTATAACCATCAGGTACAATACAGAATATAGAGCCGGGACTGGCAAGTATTTTTATAAAACCTGTAAATATTAGGATTTCATTTATCATTGACAATCAGGGATAAATAGAGAATTTTCAAAGTTATCACATGATATGGGCATGAAAATAATATTTTCAAGCATTCTAATAATAATCCCCGCTACGGGAGCGGATTATGCTACACGTTTTGAGAAGCTTGACAAGCTCCCCTAAAGAGCGCATAAATGGCAGATACTATTAAGCGCCTATGCCACGATAGGGTTTCTCTATGGAAGGATAATCGATGCAGAGAATGATTATTTCAGAAACTCGACCTGCATATTTTATTCAAGCTTGACGACAAAAAAAACCAGATCCGGCACTTCTATTTCAGCTACGGCGTGCTCTTTGAATATATGCCAAGGATTACCTCGGGTTAAAGCTTTAAGTGAAGCGACCCACAATCGTTCAACACAGCTTATTCAGCCTCAGGACCAGAACTGGAATAAAATGATGTATAATGATTATTCGTTTTTTAATGAGTCCGGCCATCCACTTAACGTCCAGAAAAGAATGGGATATTTCGCACACACCGGTAGCAGGATATACCTTCTCTAATTAAGCCGTTATACCGGACAAAATGCATATAAAAGGGGCCGCCTTTCTCTGAGAAAAGCGGCCCCGTATCATGCCGACAGTAGTGGTAATAGTGAAAATTCTTAGCAGCTGCAATTATCATCCGAGCATGAATCGTTTGAGCAACAACTGCAATTATCATGAAGTTGGGCCTCGTCGTTTATTGCCAGAATTTTGATATTGAAATGAAGTGTTTTACCAGCAAGTGGATGATTCAGATCAAGCTTTACCGTATCATCATTGATTTCGGTTATTCGTGCCGGGACAAGGTTGCCGTTCTCCATCTGAATGGATATAATCATACCGGGTTCCGGATCAAAATTGGCCTGCATTTCGCCCAGCGGTACTGACAGGATAAAAGCATCATTATAATCACCATAACCTTCTTCAGGTTTGACGACGATGCTTTTCTCGTCATTAATGTTGAGACCGACGACTCCCTGGTCAAGACCGGGAATTATTGAACCGGATCCAACCTCGAATTCAAGGGGGCCCTGGCCAACATTGGAATCAAATATTTCTCCATTATCGAATGTACCGGTATATTCAATTTGTACGAATTTTCCGTTTGCAACCATGATATGCTCCTTTATGAAAATGCAAGATGTTCTGATGGGGCTAATAAAGCGGGATCAGAATGACGGCATACTAATTAAATAAATATATATTGTAAACTTAAATTTATCAACTGCATTAAGAAAAAAACTCATTTTCTTTATAAGCGGATTATTCGAATTGGCAATAGCCTGGATGGTAGCTGTATCAATTATGGTACCGTGGAGCAGAGATGGCTACCGGATGTAACCGCGTATTTCAGAAGCCGAAGGACCTGCAATGTAACCCATTTGCTTTTTGTCCCAGCGGGACTTTTCACGATATCTTCCTTGATCATGCCGGTCTGAACGTTTTCCATGTTCCATGTACCGTCATTATTTTGTTTAGACATTATAAGATTAAAGGCCTCGCCGGTTCTTCTATCATTAAGATGGCCGGCCCTGGCTACAAATAATAATCCATACAGGACATCATATTGCGAGAGAACCGGATATCCAAGAAGGCGGAAATCACGATTCCAGCTGGAACGAGCTACGATTGGCTCATTGCGGGTATTTTTAAATAGGGATCGTTTAAGGAAAAATTCAACTGCTTTTTCTATGCTCTCATTATATAAGACTGAGCCGGAGGTTTGGGAGAATTCCACAAGTGCCATTGCACAGGCAATGGTAGCAAAAAAACAACTTGTGACATTGGGATCCATTTCTCTTCGTAAGCCGTTCCCTGGTTTTTTCAGAAGTACGAGCTTGAGTTGGTCGCATATTCCGGCAAGTGGACAGTGAAGCCAACCTCCATCAACACGCTGGTTTTTTACAATCCAGTCGATTCCCCTTGATATGCGCTCATCACGATATCCCGCACGTATGAGATACCTAATCATATCTCCAGTGCGACAGGCGAGCTCGACCCGAGGATTCCAGTTTAATGCAAAGCCCCCGGATGATGTCTGGCACTTTGATATTATAAATTCAGCAGTATTGTGAATAAACGGCGTTCGAATATCAAGGCCTCTTTCAACGGCTTCAGAAAAGCACCATATACTCCCTTTATAAAAAAGATCATAATTATCCGTATTGCCGAGTAGAGTGCCGTTATTCGTTATCAAACGTCGAATCGCCGGCGATTCAAGTATGGCGGAGTATTCTGCATTACCAGTTTGCTCGCCCAGAATCTCTCTGCGCGTATGAAATTTAATGGAAGGTTCTGAATTATTGAGAAGCCATTCGACCGGGTTGTCGTTTAAGTAATTACTGGCCAATACGATCATGTGTGTTTCGAATCATTATTCGTTATTAATATGAATCACCGGATATGGGATTATGTCAATTTATTTAAATTACACCATGAAAAAATGTATGCTGGTGTAATTTCAGAATTATTGGCAGATCATGTGTGTTTTTATCAATTGATGAAATACCTATTAATAAATTGAAATTCTTTTAACGAAGAATTATTTTAAAGTATGTTTATTGGGACCCAATTAGAAATGGATAAGACGTAAGATATTGCTATTCAGCGAATTTATAAACGCGGCTATATTAATATTTAAAAAACCGACATGAGAATAGTATTCGTAAGTATTTTGATAAAACATATTATAAGAATGATGCTTTATAACCGGTATCATCCCCTATAAATGGGGAGATTTTAGTGACATAAATGGGATTTGTAATAAAACAGAAACTATTAATTTATTGAAAAAAATGTAAGAAAATAGATGCTATTTACCGTAAATTAAATATAGGTAGTGCTCTGTGTACACATTTTATAATACTATTGAGGATATCATATGGATGAATATATACCGGAAAATAATCTAGTAGTACTTTTATTACTGATAGTACTAACCTGTGGAGCCTATTATTTCTGGTGGCTCGCCCGGATCAGCAGATTGTTCAATGATGATCCAGTCATTAATATATTGCTTACTATCTTTACTTTTGGCATCTGGGGGATCTATCTTAATCTCAAGTATTTACAGAAATCCGAGATCCTGAATGGTCGGGATGTTAAATGGTATATGATACTTTTTTTACCGTTTTTTGTAATTTTCCCGATCATCATTCAGCACAACGTGAATGAAAAATATTTCCCGGGCAGGTAATTTTTCCAGGAGACAGCAATGATAGTCAGATGTACAAACTGTGATTCTGCATTTGCAGTGGATGATGAAAAGGTCAATAACAAGAAATTTGCATTTACCTGTCCTAAATGCGACTACGAGAATATCATCGATAACCGCTTACAGGTTAAGTCATCCCATGCCGGACCTGCCATAGTCGACGAGGCAGTGAGAGAGATCGGTGATGAATATACCTCCGGTACGGGTCTTCGGGAAGAAGCCCTGGTTGGCGGCGGTAAAGATGATTTTTTTGAGGAACGACCTCACTCCAAGGGATCTGAACGCCCGGGCGGTAAAGATTC
>Ga0209606_1002745_pt1 | contig 18859 bp, 9 predicted proteins | sample AD_UKC057_MetaG_FD_184412 | JGI IMG/M metagenome (GOLD analysis project Ga0209606, IMG submission 184412) | Active sludge microbial communities of municipal wastewater-treating anaerobic digesters from USA - AD_UKC057_MetaG (SPAdes) (version 2) | ecosystem: Engineered > Bioreactor > Anaerobic >...
CCTGATCCCACGTCTACAAAACGCGCTACACGGCCGTCCCCGCCCACCCCGATGACGAATGAGTCCGTCTCGAGCAGTATCGTGTCCTGCGGGCCGGAGCCCGCACCCGCCCCGGCCACGGCTACAAGCAGCATCATCGAGACTGTAGAGAGTGTCATGCGCACATCCATCCTGAATGGACCGACGCCGATTTCAAGAAGTGATGAAGGCCCGCCGTCATGATTCCGGCATCATTCCACAGACGTTCAGCCAGCCACAACTATTGTGTGCTCAGACACGCCCTTTGTCTTGTTACGTTTGGGCGTGCTATTGTAGGAATCCGAGTAACGCGTCATGCAACATGGGCCGTTTGGTCCGTATTGTGCGTTCCCAGGCGCCTGTTTGGTCTGGCGTTCGTTCTTTCAAATGCTATAACGTATCCGAGATGGGGTGCTGCGTTCGGGCCCGCGGGGCTGAACACGGCGCGGAGGTGAAGCGCTCAACAAGGCGCAATCAGCGGCGCTTGTGCGCGGGGGTGCAAGCATCATGAAGGAACATGGCTATGCCTTGGGCAATATCAAAGCCAGGGTCCGGTTTCGAGCCCCTCTACACCTCGACCCTTGACAAGGTAGGCGTGTCCGCGGACCGGCCTGTTCAAGTCGGTTCCTGGATGGCCGGAGACGGAGAATTCCGGCGCCTGGCCCCGGGCCAGCCCGAGTACCCGGGATGGCACTACGGATATCCGGTGTATGTGCCCGACCTCCAGGACCGCCGCCCGCACTCCCATGACCACTTCGAGATCTCCGTCATCCGGCAAGGAAAGGCCCTGCACCGCACCTGCTACGCGACGGATGAACTGGGGCCCGGCACCGTGATCGTCCTCGCCCCCGGTATGACCCATGCCATTTATGGGATTGCCGGGCTCCATCAGACGAACATCTATTACCTTACCGAATGGCTGGCCGACGACTTGATGGCCCATTGGCGTGAGACCGGACTGGTGCCGATGTTCCTGGCGGCCGCGTTGTTTCGACAACCCAAGGACGGGCCAGCGGTCTCGTTCAGCCTTTCGGAATCGGAATTGACGGCGCTGGACCGAGAATTGGCCGATATCACGCGCGAGTGCGTTGTCTCACAGCCCTCGCTCACGTTCCTGCGGTCGAGTCTTCTCAAAGCGCTGATACTCCTGAGCCGGTCCTACACCCGGCAAAGCCCGGTCGAGGTGGGACTCGGGTTCCGCGAGGAAATCGTTGCCGCTCTCGAACACATCGAGGAGTCCATTCTGCGGTGCGAACCGTTCAACGTGGGGCAATTGGCCGGCGGACTGGGCGTGTGTCCCGACCATCTGGGCGCCATTTTCCGCAAAGCCACCGGATGGAGTCCCATGACGTACTACCAGCGCCGGCGCGTTCAGCACGCATGCAACCACCTGCTCGACCTCAACCGGTCCCTTACCGAGATCGCGCACGCGCTCGGGTTCTGTGATTCCGCGCATTTCACGAACATGTTCAAGAAACATCAGGGCACTACGCCCATCATGTACCGGCACCGCTATACTTCGGGACAACGCAATCCTCATTCCTGAGAGGGTTGCCCGGTTGGCTCCAATGACGCGGCCACCCCGGAATCGCGCGGCATCTCTTCTTCGCGCGGCATGTTGTTGACCATGTACCAGCCGCTCACTGCGCTCACGGCAAGCGTCACAAGGGCCGAGCTGTATCGTCCTATGCATAAATAGCCCGTCCCGAACAAGCCCGTGTATATGCAGACGGTGCCAGCGAACCAGCCTATCCAGAGACGGCGCGAGGACGGCGCCTTGATTTCGGGATGCTTCCGGGCTATGTGGCCCCACCAGCCCCCGGGCCGGATGCGCCGGTAGAAGCGATCGAGGTGCGCATCCGACACAGGCGGGGTCAGGTACATCACTGCGATCCAGATCAGCGTGCAGATGCCGATGATGAAGATGATGCGGATGGCGTAGGTGTCCGAAGCATAAAACCAGTCAATTCGTTCCACGGCCTGCGGCGAAATGAGGCCAAGCCAAGCCAGCGGCTTGCAGAAGACGTTGCCGTTGGCGACGATCAGCGAGCTGATCATCGCGCCTATTTCCGCCCACGCATTGACGCGCCACCAGTACCAGCGCAGAAGCCCCACAAACGCTCCGCCCGCCCCGATGGTCATCAGGTATATCCACACCTTGGCGATGCTCTCCGATTGCCAGGCGGCAAGCGCTCCGAGGAGCATCAACACCAGCATGAGGACCCGCGATGCATTCACATAGTGGCGCTCGGAAGCCGCGGGGGCCATGAACCGCTTATACAGGTCGCTGACGAGGTACGAAGCCCCCCAGTTCAATTGGGTGCTCAGGGTGCTCATGAATGCGGCGAAAAGCGAGGCCACCATCAGTCCGCGCATCCCGCCAGGCATCAACTTTGCAATCATCTGGGGATAGGCCAGCTCGGGATCCTCGCCCGCTTGAAGCGGAAAGTACACCAGCGACGCCAATCCCACCACGATCCACGGCCAGGGCCTTACCACGTAGTGCGCGATATTGAACCACAAGAAGGCTTTTGCCGCGTGCCGCTCGTCCTTGGCTGAAAACATCCGCTGCGCAAGATAGCCGCCCCCCTGGCCGCCTCCCCACCACAGGAGCGATACCTGCACGACAAACGTGATAATCGCCAGGTTCGTAGCCGTCCGGAAATCCGGCACAAAGTGGAGCACCTTCGGTTCTACCCCTGGCGCCGCCAGCACCTGTTCCACCATCGGGCCCGGGCCGCCCATCTCAATCAGCACAATGACCATGAGCGTGATGGCCCCGAACATGGCCAGGGCGAACTGGAAGAAGTCCGTTACCACCACTCCCCAGTAACCCGACAGCGTCGTATACACCAGCGTGAGGATTACAAGGATGGCCACCGAAAAGACCTTGTCCCACCCCATCATAACGTTGAGGATCTTGCTCATCGCGAGCGTGACCCAGCCCATTACGATGCAGTTCACGAGCAGGCCCGAGTACACCGCGAAGAACGCGCGCAACGCGGCCGCCGACTTGCCTTCGTAGCGCAATTCCACGAACTCGACGTCCGTGATAAGCTCCGCGCGTCTCCAGAGGCCGGCGAAGAAGTAAACGGTGAGCATCCCGCCCATCAGCGCGCTCCACCACAGCCAGTTCTCGTAAATTCCTGCCTTGCGCACCAGTCCGGATACCACCAGCGGCGTGTCGGCGGCGAAGGTCGTGGCCACCATCGAGGTACCGACCAGCCACCACGGGAGGCTGCCCTCAGCCGTAAAAAACTCGCGCAGGCTGCGGCTGGCCCGCTTGGTGAAGTAGAGCCCTATCAGCAGCGAGAATACCAATGACGCGATGACTATCGACCAATCCAACGGGTTCAGTTGCATACGCTGTTGTCTTTCCTGCCTTGGTTATCGCGCCCCCGGGCTGTCAGGCCAACGTGCTCATCGCCGGCTCGTCAAGTTGCAGTCCTTCCTCTTCCGACAGATAGCGCAACAGTCCCGATTGGGTTCCTCTCAGAATCAAGGTCTCCGAAAGGAGCGTGCTGGCCAGCAAACGGTCCCCGGCCGCCTGCATGGCCCCAATCGTCTCAAGTTCAAAGAACCCGAGTTCGCCGCCGTTGAAAATGCTGTACAGGTCCGCCGTCGAAAACGGCCCCGCGAGCTGGTCATTGTCCGCGATATTGAAATAGACCCCCTGCAGGGGCGGGGTCTTGCGCAGGAACAACATGGAACGCCCCCGATCCAGAGCGCCGATGAATTGAGGTTCACTCTGGACCCGGACCCCTATCTGATGCCGCGCTTTTCCTCCCAGCCTGAACGAGAAATGGTCCCGGCGCCGGGCGATTCGGTCCCCCGGATCGCCGTAGAAATCACAATTCAGCGCATCTTCGAGCTCGGCCACTTTGCCGAAGGCGACGACGCCATCCGCTCCGGGGAACTGCTCGAGTGACCAGGGCGCCAGAAGCACCTTTTCCGGATCATACTCGCCCAAGGGTTCGAACGTGTCTTCCGTGTGGTAGCACATGCCTTCTAACGCGTACTCCTCCACGAGCGGACGAATGTCGCGCGCCGACACCAGCCTGCGGTACTCGAGGTCAACGCGCGTGCCTTTACGGTTCGTCAAGACGATGCGCTTCTCTATACCCACACAGTTTCTGTCGTCGCGGAATACCCTGGGCACCGCCTTGGCGATGCCGTGTTGCACCGTCCACGTGTTGCTGCCGGGAAGGTAGTTGAACGCAAAGGGCCCGCCTTCGGGAGCGGGCCAGAGGGAGTTGCCGCCAAGATTGTCGTATTCCGCTGGCGAGGGATGCGCCAGCGCCTTACCGTCAAGCCGGTGCACCAGTTCCCCGCCCAACTGACAGAAAATGCGCCCATTAAGCGACGGCGGAATAAGCATGCTGCCCTGCCCGCACTCCAGTTCGACCATCTTCGCATCATGCGCCCGTAACTGCTCCAACATCTCCGCACCTCCTCATTCCAGACGATGACCTGCGCTACAGTCCCAGACGAACCCCAAGCGACAGAAACCATTCGCCCCGTGCCAGCAGTACGCGCTTCGGTCCAAGCGACTGCGGCAGTCACTCCGTGAGCATCGTGTCCATTTTGGCGCTGAACGCGACGGGGCCATCCTTGGTGATTTCATAGCCCGTTTCGATGCGGGCGCCGTTCCATTCGGGATGGCCAAAGAAACTCACATCAACGCAAATCGTCATGCCGGGCCTGAGGGCGTCCTGGCTGTTGGGCCCGAAGAAGGGGGCCTCGGCCTCATGCAGCCCTATTGTATGCGCGAACGGGCATACCAGGTATTTCAGCAGGCCGTGCTTCTCGAAATAGGCGCGGCCCGGCGCATCGATCTCGGTTCCTTTCCGGCCGGGCATCAATTGCGCTTTCGTCAGCCGAAACACCTCCTTGAGATGGCCCAGAAGTTCCTTCTGCGACGCCGTGTACTCGCCCGACACCGGCAGGGTGTGGCCCATAACCCCCGCGTATCCCTGTACTTTCGGGGCGAGACCAATCATGACCAGGTCGCCGGCCACAAGCCGTTTCGTCGTTGCCGTCGGCACAACCGCATTGGCCCGCGCACCGGACCCTACGATGGCGCTGAACCCGAAGCCCGTGGCGCCCCGGCTCCGCGCTGCATATTCGCCCGCGGCCGCCACTTCTATCTCCATGGCCCCCGGCTTGATGGCCTTCGCCATCGCGTCGTAGCACTGGTCCGCAAGCCCAAAAGCCGCACGGATTTGCTCACGTTCCCATGCTGACTTGTCGTGGCGCAACGCCAGGAAATCCTCCGTGATGTCCACCAGCTCCACACCCTTGAACCCTTCGGTGATTTGCCGGTAACAGTCCGCGGGCATTCGGCCGCCCCCAACCAGTCCCGCGCGGCGAATCGTCCCTTCCTTAGCTTTGAGTTCCGCGAACAGCGACGGGAAATCCGTGATCGTCGCGTTCGGATACTCCTCGTCCGGGACCATGAACACCGGGAAATTCCGTGTCTCGGTAATAGCGCTGTCCTGCTTCGCAAACGGCTCGCTCTCCGGCCCGCCGAGCAACATCGCACTCCCATCTTTCAGGACCAGCACGGCGCCGCTCTCGAACTGCGGACACCACCCCGTCAGATACCACCCATTGCCGATATTGAATTCGTCATAGTAGACAAGGGTCAGATCAAGGTTTTTCGCCTTCAGAATCGTCTGAACCTTGGCAAGCCGAATGTCGCGTTCTTCCTGACTGAGGTACCCCATCTTGTCATCTCCTTATAAGCCCTTCCCGGGCAGGTTGCCAGGTGTGCGGAGCCGTACCCGGGCAGCACAAGCACAGTTCCCGGAACCACTTCACTATACGCTCTTAAGTAATCTTTCACATAATTCTCCAACCCGATTGAGCATTTCTGTGGCCGCCTTGTAAGGAACCGAGGAACCCAGCCCGGCCGCGCCATCCGCATAGGCCGCTTTCGGCAAGGCTCCCCGGCTACGGCGCAGCGGCACGTTGCCTGAACAAACGCACGAACTCCTCGCGCGGCACGGTTGCGGCAGGAGAAAAACGGCTGCCGTTCATGTAGTCCCAGAAACATTTCAGGAGATACCGGGCCTCGACCGTCTCGTTCGGACACAAGGCTTCGGGCTTGTCATACGATGTCTGGCCCGCGGTATGAGGCCTCAGACACTGCAAGACACCCAGCGTGCACGCGAGCACGCGGCCATCTCCCACCTTGAACTCAAGCAGGTGGGCATTGTTGCGATGGGTGTAGTAGTGGTCAATCCCGCGGATTATCGGCGTTACCCCATAGCCCCGCAACGGGCTGAATTCCATGGGCAGATTGCCTTTCAACATGTTGATAAACGGCAGGTCGCACATCCCTTCGTGAGGAAACGCTTCCATCGCGGGATGTGGGCTTATGAGGGTCCCCGAGTTGCCGCTGTCCCCCGCGTTCCACGGAATCGTACGGAAAAGCGGGTAGAAACTGATGTTTTCATAGTACATCTTCATGTTTTCGAGCTCGGACCCGTGCGTGAACAGCAGACAGCGGCCTCCTCCCTCGAGGTAGTTTGCCAACGCCTCATCCGCTGTATCCGCAATGACAACCCGGGCCGAAGCCGGGATGGGCGCGAGTTTCTGGGCATAGGTGCGGAGAAACAGGCCGGTATCGAAGAGTTTTCCGGCATTTTCGGGAAGTGCCGCTGAGCGCAGCGGCTCCTCGACGTCCGGAAACGCCCAGAACGACCAGTTGTTGGTGTTGATGAGCCGGTTCTTATGATACAACGCGGCTTCCAGGCCGAGCTTGTACGCCCGTTTCGCGGCCGGCGGCTCGAACTGCGCGGAACCCGCGCAGGTGAACGCCCCCTGAGGCAAGGTATCAACCGGGATCTCGCCCTCAACCGCCCCCCACGGCCCCGTCGTCTTCCATTTCAACACGCTTCCGTCAAGAGAGGACTCACCATAGTGACTGATGCCCAGAGGAATGTCTGTCTTTGCACCCATCGGCAAACACCGGTTGCCGTCCTGCGCCAACACGATGACCGTGTCACCGTTGGATTTCAGGAATTCCTCCGGCGTGATGTTCTTCGGACTCCAGAAATCGTCGAGAAGGCCCTCGGTCCAATGCCCGTAGTCGATCAGCAGCCACAAGATGTACCCTTCGATCAACTTCCCTCTGCGCGCGTATTCGATGCCGTCTTTTCGGGACAGCGTCTGCAGCCAAGTGGAGTTCTTGTGATAGAGCGGTATCAGCTCGGCCTGGCCTTGAGCCCGCGCGGTCTCTTCGAGTCTGTCGAGCCAGAACGGTTTCAACTGTGAATCCGCGTATTTGTCCCTAAGGGAGACGTCGGGATAGCTGCTCCACCAGTTGTACTCGTGCAGAACCATCGGTGCGCGGCCGTCTGACTCCATATCCAACTCTTCAAACACGTCTTTCAACCACAAGGGATGTATTGAGGCATAGAAATCGGTGTCGCGCGCACCCTTTTTCGTTTCCATTGTGTTGACATAGCCCGTGCAGTCTATCACCAAGGCGTGCGGCGCCAGGCGCCGCGTCTGCCCCGGCAAACCGCCTGCGCCGCTGAAGTAATCGAACGATTCCTGGGTCTGGCTGTCAAAGGACATCTCGCTCGACATGCTGTAGGCCATGACGGACGCATGGTTCCGGCTGATCCGCACAAGGCCGTCGAGTTCGCCCGAATAATACCGCCTGAACCGCTCGTCGATGGTGTACCGGTTCGCGCGCAAGGTGGAAAGGCCAAACGGCATTTCCTGAATGACCAGTATTCCGGCTTCATCGCACGCTTCGAGGAATTCCGGCGGCACCGCCTCCACGCATCCCTTGACCGCATTCATTCCGTACTGGCGCGCCAGGCGGAGACGGGGCGCGTACCAGTTGACGTCCGATGGCGGACACAGCGTATCCGGGTAATAGAGGTGTTCGCCGAAACAGCGCACGTACAGCGGCGCCCCGTTCAGGTAGAACTTGGTCCCCTCCGTCTTGAATTCCCGCATGCCGAACCGCATGCCAACCTTGTCGGACTCGATGGACGCCCCCCGTTCCTTCAAACTGATTTCCAGCGTGTACAGCTTCGGATGTTCCGGCGACCACGCCTCAAACGTGCGCAGTTTCACTGAACTTCGCGCGTGCGTCTGCCTTTCAGGCATGCGCCCCAGCGCCCGGCCCAGCCGTTTCTCGCCATCCTTGACGGCCAGTTCGAGGTCCGTGGGAACCTCCGGCGCATGCGACAGGTCGACATCGACTTCCACAACCCCGTCCGAAAGCCGCGTGCGCACATACGCATCAATCACGCTGCATTTACCCGCGATTTCGCAATAAATGGGACGGTACGGGCCGCTCCACAACTGCGTACCCTCGTTCCACTCCAACATCCCGTCCATGCGGACTTCCGGAAGCTCGCACACCTTGATGGCGATGGCATTCTCGGCATTGGCGCGCACGAAATCCGTAATATCCACGCGCTGCGGCGTACGGCTGCTCTTTGTATAGCCCGCTTCACGGCCGTTGACGTAGATCCTGGCCGCCGGGAGAATGCCTCCGATGCGCAGCCATAGCCGCTCACCGTATGCCAACGGTGGAACAGAGAACGAGCGGCGAATCCAAAACGGTTCCATGAACATCGTGCGTTGGTACTGGTGCGGTTCGCCGTGACCCTGTGCCTGGGGCGCCCCCGGAACCGTCATGCACGCTTCAAACGCGCCCTTCCCCTCATGCCACCCCTGGCTCTCACCGATGTTGCCCGGGTCTCGTTTGAACTCCCAGACGCCGTTCAAATCCACCTCGCGCCGGTACGATATGCGGTGCGAGAAGACATCGGGCAGGAATCGTTCGCTCGGCTCCAGGTTCTTTTCGTCGGCCGCACTTGCGGGTACGGCCTGGGCAAAGGCAATGGGGACCGCCAAGAGCAACGCCAGCGCAACGCATAAACGCAGCCTCATCGTTAGCCCCCTTCGAATCTTCGCGGACAATACCCGGCTGCGGGAGTTCCGCGTCCGGCAATCCGGATGCGCCGCGACAAATCATATCTCAGATTGCCCAACGCAGACTACCATACCACACCCCGCTGATATTGGCGTTTTCCCCGCGCGCGTTGCATGGAACCCAGTACACGCATCCGCTATAGTGTGCGTCATGAGCAAACCCAAGAATAGGACCACGTTCACCCGGCGCGCATTCATAGGTGCGGGGGCAACGGGGATTGGTCTTGCGGCGTCGGCCAGCGCCGCTAACCCCCGCCGCGAAACGAAGAAATCCCGGGAGCAGCGCCCGGCGGCAAAGGAGCAATCCATGGGCCCGAAAGAAGCCGTGACAATTACGATGGTCCAGCTTACCACGGGGCCGGAAGCGCCGCCGCCCATCGAGCGAATGCCCCTGTTCTTCGAGAAGGCGGCGGATCTCGGCTCCGATTTGGTTGTCTTCCCCGAGTACGTCCTGGGCGATACGATCACACCCAAAGACGCGGTGGCCCGGGAGTTCTTCGCGCTGGCCGCAAAGCACAAGATCAACGCGGTCACCGGCTGCGTCGAAAAACACGGCACGGACCAGTGGTCTACCAGCGCATGGGTGGTCGATCGCGCCGGCAATTTTCTCGGCCGGTATCTTAAATGCCACCCCGCCTCGGGTCCCGAGCCTCACTTCTGGCCGCCGAACCAGGGCAACGATCGGGAAGCCCGCGGCATCCTCGGCAGCGAATTCAAGGTGTTCACGCTGGACTGCGCTCCGGTCGGCATTCTCCAATGCTATGACGGCTATTTCCCGGAGGCGTGGGGATGTACCTCATACATGGGCGCTGAGATCATCCTTTGGATAAACGGCCGCTTCGGCATGGTCGAAGACTCCCACTGCATCATGGCCGCGCAGTGCTACGGCTGCGTCGTCGGCGCGAACATCACCATGGGGTTCAACACCGGATTCGCAGGGCCGGGCTGCGTCACGCCCGCCGGCGGCTACTCCCAGGAACGCGAGCAGGCACGCCTCTATCCTCGCATCAAAGACAAGGGCGACGCCTGTGTCAGTGCCTCCATCAACCTCGCCGAACTTCGATGGAAACGCAAGCACTTGCGGACCATGCACCAGCGCCGGCCCGAACTCTACGGACTGCTCACGCGCGACGTCAAAATGTGGCAGAACTATCCAGAGATCCAGTGGGATTTCCCCGAGTGCGCGGGACTGGTCAATAAAGCTCAGCTTTAGGAGACCCTTGTCAGGGGCGCATGCCGTCACTTCTGCCTTCCGAAGCGGCAAGCGCAGACCTGTCCACCAGGCGCGGGGCGGCCTTTGTAGCAACCTCCAACTCGTCAATTCCCATTCGCTGACAATGCTGGCTTGACCTCGGAATCACATCGTATATCGAGATGGCCTTCGGGAAGGAACCATCTGCCGATACTTGGGGTTCAACAGGAAGGATTTCTCTGGAGAACCAAAAGTCATGAGACGCACTTTCTCACGAACGCCGGCAGTTGTGGCTGGTCTTCTCATTCTGGCTGCGGCCGGTTTGTCCCAGGAACAGGAACATCACCTTGGGGGACGCGGCCAGCTCGATGCCGTTCCAATGCGCGCAAAAGAACTTCAACGTGGTCCTTCGTCCGTTTTCTACACGGGCGTGCCAGCGCACGATTTCGACATCATTCTCGGGCGTCCGACTGGCCACTGCATAACACTCAGCATTCTGGGTTATATCCCCATGGACGGGTATGTTGCCTACGGAACCGCCGTCGGAGATTTGGTTCGAAAGACGAAGATATTCCCCCTTGGCCCCGGCCAGCCCCAGGAGGTCCTGCTCGATGAATTGACGCCCGGTACGCAGCATTACTATCAGCTGTACTTGCGGCGCGCAGGGACGGACGCTTTCGTACCGGATGAGACTTGCACATTCCACACCCAACGTACTCCGGGGACGTCATTTACGTTCACGGTGCAGGCCGATTCGCATCTTGATAGCCCGGAATCTCCTGAACTGTACGCGCGCGCCCTTCGCTCGGCCCTTGGCGACGCCCCTGATTTTCACATCGACCTCGGCGACACGTTCATGACCGACAAGCGCAAACAGGACTATCAGGCCGCGCTGCCTCAGTATCTGGCTCAACGCTACTACTTCGGTTTGCTTTGCCATTCGGCCCCGCTCTTTCTCGTTCTCGGAAATCATGATGGTGAGTTCGGACAACGCTTCAGCGCCCAGGGGGATTGCATCGCCGGATGGTCCAATGCCATCCGGAAGCGGCTCTTCCCGAACCCCGTTCCCAACGATTTCTATGCCGGCAACGATACCCCGTTCGAGTCACTGGGGCTGCTGGAAGACTACTATGCTTGGAAGTGGGGCGGTGCGCTCTTTGTGGTCCTGGATCCCTACTGGTACACGACAACTCGCGCGCACGGAGCACACGGGCAGTGGAACACAACGCTCGGGGAAGAGCAATACCGGTGGCTCGAGAGCACGTTGAAAGATAACACGGCGGCATTCAAGTTCGTCTTCATCCACAACCTGGTCGGGGGTACAGATGTCTCCATGCGGGGTGGCGCGGAAGCTGCCCGGTATGGTGAATGGGGCGGTCATGACTGGGATGGCCGACACGCCTTTCAGGAGCAGCGCCCCGGTTGGGGTATGCCGGTTCATGCACTTCTCGCCCGGTACGGAGTCAACGTAGTATTCCATGGTCACGATCACTTCTTTGCGCGCCAGGAACTCGATGGCGTGATTTATCAACTCGTGCCGCAGCCTTCCCGCTCGGGCGGCCGGGGAGCTGCGCGAATGGCCGCCGAGTACGGCTATGTGCAGGGAGACTTCCTGGCAAGTCCCGGCTATTTGAGAGTTAACGTCGACAAAGCGCTTGCGACCGTCTCCTACGTCCGCACGCCGGTGACAAATCGCACGGACGGCGCCGAAGGCGGTTCTCAAGTCGCTTTCGAATACCGGATAGCCGCGAGGGCGCAACAAGGGCAATCCAGAACAGGCGGTACCGCGGACGGTACAGGGCTACCCACCTCACAACAGGACCCCAACGATGAGATCCATGCTCAATAACCCCAGGCTTGCAGCCATTGTGTCACTGATCGCCCTACCGGCTTTCTGGAGCTGTTCTCTGAGGGAAACCGCCGACTCGCAACAACCATCGACTGTCCCGGAGCCGGCGCGAGCCGCCGATGCGTCCGCACCCGATGGCTGTGTGTTGATCCCGGCCGGCATCTTTGAGATGGGCGATCATCATGGCTTTGTGGACCCGAAGCATGGCGGCGACGAGACGCCGGTGCATCAGGTGCGGCTGGACGCCTTCTACATGGGCATCTACGACGTCACCACGCGGCAATACTGCGAATTCCTCAACGCCGCAGTTGCCCAACGGACCATTGAGGTGCGGCAGGGGGGCGTATATCTCGCCGGCGCAAACGAGTTGCTCTGCGAGACGCGGGCCATGTCGCCGTACAGCCGTATCGCGTGGGATGGGGTGCATTTCGCGGTCCTTGATCGCAAAGAGGACCATCCCATTGTCTGTATCCGCTGGCCGGGCGCCGCGGCATACTGCAATTGGCTGAGCGCGCAACAAGACCGCCCGCCTTGCTACGACACCGCCACTTGGGAGTGCGATTTCAGCCGGAGCGGTTTCCGGCTGCCCACCGAAGCCGAGTGGGAATACGCCGCGCGCGGCGGATTACACGATCCCTACTGCAACTTCCCCTGGGGCGACGATGCCGATCCGGCAAAGGCTAACTGGCCGGAATCGAATAATCCATTTCGCACAGGCCCTTTGCCGTGGACGACGCCCGTCGGTTTTTTCAACGGACAGCTTCGTGCGAGGGCCGATTTCGGCTGGCCCGGAACCGAGGAAACCTTCCAGACCGGCGACGGCGCAAACGGCTATGGTCTCTACGACATGGCCGGCAACGTGTGGCAGTCTGTCAATGACTGGTATGCCCGCGATTACTACGGATATAGCCCCGCGGACAATCCGCCGGGACCGGAACGTCCCAGCCTGATGCCTGACGGCAAGCCGTATCGTGGCATGCGCGGCGGGAACTGGTATAACGGCGAGTATGGCCACAGCCGCGTGTCGAACCGCAACCCCTCGTACTGGCGGGGGCCCGAAGACCCGGACCATCCTTACTACCATGTAGGATTCCGCGTCGTGCTGCCCATCAACGCCGAAACCCGGGCGGTTGCGAAATCAACCGCGGCGCAAGCGGAAAATCGCGGTAAACCTGCCACAAACGGCCGGCCGCGACAGCCCCTCCGTGAGCAGCGTCCGCCCCGGCGGGAAGAACGTCGAGGCCGTCCGGGCGGACCGGGTCCACGGAGAGGCAAAGACGCCGGCAACCCGCCTCCGCCGCGGGAGGGAACCCCAAAGAGACAAGCCGCGCTCGATATCACCACACTCTCGGAAGGAAAGCTCGGCCTTGTGGCCGATACCCCCAAAGCTTCGCCAGGCTATACCCTGTTCGCCCCCAAACACCGGACTATGACATATCTCATCAATAACGAGGGGCACGTCGTCCATGAATGGACCAAGAGTCAGTTTGAACCGGGGCAGACCGTTTACCTGCTTGAAAACGGACATCTCCTGCGGTGTTGCTTTACACATGCCCAAGGGTTCACCCGAGGCGGCGAAGGCGGCCGGCTCGAAGAGTACGACTGGGACGACAACCTCGTGTGGGAGTTTGATTATGCCAGCGACGAACATATGCTCCACCACGACGTTGCGGTAATGCCTAATGGCAATGTCTTGGCCCTTGCCGTCGAGCGCAAAACCCTTGAGGATTGTGTCGCCGCCGGTTTCGATCCTGACCTGCTCCGCGACGGTGAACTGTTCCCGGACTATGTAGTGGAAATCGAGCCCGTGCGGCCCAAGGGCGGAAGAATCGTCTGGGAATGGCATGTGTGGGACCACCTGATTCAGGATCGGGAGCCGGACAGAAGAAACTATGGCAATGTCGCCGAGCATCCTGAACGCATCAGTGTAAACTGCAACGGACGCGGTATCCCTGCCTTCTGGAACCATATGAACTCCATCGCGTATAACGCGAAGTTGGACCAGATCATGCTAAGCGTTCGCGGGTGCAACGAGATCTGGATCATCGACCATGCGCTGACAGCGGAGGATGCGGCTGGCTGCACCGCCGGACGATACGCCACGGGCGGCGGCCTGCTTTACCGCTGGGGCAATCCGGCCGCCTATGACCAGGATGACGGTCACGGCCGCCGGCTCTTCCAGCAACACGATGCGCACTGGATCCCGAACGGCTATCCGGGAGCGGGGAACGTCCTGATCTTCAATAACGGATTGGACCGCGGCTTCTCTTCCGTCGAGGAAATCGTGTTGCCAGTGGACGTCAGGGGAAGCTACCAAATGGCCACGGACCACACCTACGGTCCCTCGGAGCCGGTCTGGTGTTACGCGTCGCCCGACAAGGCCCATTTCTACTCGCCCGAGATCTCGGGCGCCCATCGACTGCCTAACGGAAATACCTTGATATGCGCCGGCGTCCTGGGAACTTTCTTTGAGGTCACCCCTGAGGGCGAGACCGTTTGGAAATACGTCAACCCGGTTGTCCGGGGAGGAACCCTTGCCCAGGGAGAACTACCCGGTGTTGATGAGCGCGGCCATTACTTGAATGCGGTATTCAAGGTGCATCGATATCCGCCGGACTATGCAGCGTTCGCAGGCAGAGATCTCACGCCCGCCGGGCCTATCGAACTGCCCGCCGCCATGAAGGGCAAGACCGGCCTGGACAGAGTGAATACGGCGCCCGAGCGAGGGCGTCGCCAGCCCGGCAAGGATTCAGCGCCCGAAAACGAAAACATCCTGCGCTCCCTGGGCTACCTGTAAAGGAAGCGAGAGAAACAACGGCGTTTCTATCCTGTCTGACGACCAAGAATGGACAAAGCCAGAACAGAGCGCATGGGAAGACAGCAATCCGCTCCTTGAATCTTCCTGGCCCAGAAGGAATACTGGACCTGCGGGGCGCCACGTCTTGTGAAGGGCGCCCGTTCCATTCCCAAACCGCCTCCGGCAGCGCTGAAATCAGGCCATCGAGAGGCAGAGGATATGTCAAATGGTTTCAGCAAGGAAAACATCGTTCACGGGCGTCTTCATGCTTGCCGGGTTGTGCGCGTGGTGTTGCGGGGCGGCCGCCGATTCTCTGGCCGATGACCTGTTGCCGCGGCCACGGCACGTCGAGGCGGGGGACAGGGCATCGGGCCTGAACTGGCGCATTGCGGAGATTCGGCTGTACACGCCGCAACCGGATGCTGGGACGCGGCTCGAGGCGCGGCTACACGAGTTGTCGCTGTGGAAAGGCCGCGAGGCGGCGGCGTCCATCGCGCTGGCGCAAGGGGAGGCCTTCAAGATTTGCCTCGGCGCACAGGAATCCGTTCCGCCGGCGGCTTTCGAGATTCCGGACGCCGGACGCGAGGAAGGGTACCGGCTCACAATCTATGAATCCGGCATCCAGGTCCTGGCGGAAACCGAGCGCGGTCTCTTCTATGGGATGATGACGCTCGACCAGCTTGTCGAGGCGGCCGAGCTCCGGGGTCTGACGGCGCTGCCGTTGCTGGATATCGTCGACTGGCCGGCCCTGTCCATGCGGGGACCTCACGAGGATTACGGCCGCGACCAATTGCCCACGATGGAGGACCACAAACGGAGCATCCGTACGGCCGCGCGGTACAAGATGAACACGTACTGCTGGTTCATCGAACCGGATCACTTCGTGTATGCGTTCGACCCCGCGATCAGCACGGAATACGATCGGTTCACGTTCGATGAAATCCGCGAACTCGTGGCGTATGCCCGCGACTATTACATCGAGGTCATACCCGTGGTCGAACTTCTCGCGCACATGGAGATGACCTTGCGCCACGACCGGTACCGGCATCTGTCCGAGACGGGCGACGGCGGCGGCACGTTATGCCCAACGTCCGATGAGTCCTTCGAGCTGGTCCGTTCCATGATCGACGAGATCGCCCCCGCTTTCGGCGCGCGGTACTTCCACTGCGGGTTAGACGAAAGCCAGGTCGTCGGCAGCGGCCGCTCCGCCGCAGCCATCCAGGAGAAAGGACTCGAGAAGGTGTATGCGGACTACTATACCCGCGTGAACAACACCGTCAAGGCCCACGGGCAAACCATGATCATGTATGCCGACATCGTGCTGAACCACCCCGGCATCCTCGAACTGCTTCCCAAAGACATCGTCATGATGTTCTGGGACTATGCGCCCCGCGAACACTACGAGGGTTTCGACAAGCTCAAGGAAATGGGGTTCACGACCATGGCCCTATCCGGATTGTGGGACTGGAACAACCTCTACCCCATATACCCGCCCGCGTTTCAGAATATGCAGGCGCTTGCGAAGCAAACGGCCGAACTCGGGGGGATGGGGCATTTTGTGAGCAGTTGGGGCGACGGCTACCGTGGGGCGGCCGGCATCAACCTCAGCGAGCTGAACCATTACGGGTTTATCTACTGCGGAACCGTCTCGTGGAATCCCGATGCGCTCGCCCTCGACGACTATTCCCGCGCGTTTGCCCGAAGCTTCTTCGGCGTCGATTCCGCGCCCTTTGCTGAGGCGCTGACGCGCCTGGCGCGCTGCCAAGGCGACGACCTCGCCCATGTGGCATGGGCGCGCCGCCTGTTGCATGACGATGTCAGACAACGCGTGCTCGAAATGATGGGGCAGCAAGACGGCGAGCTTTCCTTCCGGAATAATCTTAAAGCGGAGTCCGAGGCGGCGCATGCCGTCTTTTCCGACACGCATGCGCGGCGCAACGCCGATTATCTGCGTTCCGTCGATCTGTCCGCGCGTATGCTCGCCTGCGCTGCCGATATGGCCTTGGCGTACCGCCGCGTGGCGCAAAGCACGGCCGCGCCGCCTGCTGGAACCGAGGAGGTCGTGCCGCTATTGAACGAACTCGAGGCGCGGCACCGTGCCCTGTGGGAGGAGTATCGCCAGGTGTATGCGGCCACGAACCGCCCGCTCAATCTGAACCATATCGGGGCGGCATGGAACCGGACCAGCGACGAGTTGGCTGCCTTGGCCGCCGATGTCGCATCCCGCGCGTTCCCCCCCGAATGCACCAAGGAATTGCTGGCATCATTCACGTTCGACGGCAGCGGCTCCGAGGCCTGGAAGGAATCCGGCTCGACGGGCATGGTATTGCAGCCCGTTGCGGACCGGCCGCAACCGGAGATTGTCGAAGGGGGACCATCGGGCGCGGGCAGTTTTCTGCGCCTTCCCCATGGCGCCCATCTCGAGGCCACTGACCAGCAGCACGTGCTTGATGTAAGCTATTGCCCGCTGCTCGTCGAGGCATGGGTGCGCCACAACGGCCAGCGCGAGCAACAGTACGGCGCCTCCATTTTCAGCTACGGTCTCGGCGGCGGGTTTCGACTCGGCATCAATCACAAGGGGGAGGTCCTGTTTACGCTCTACGGAATCGGCGAGACCGCCGGAACCCATTCCATCGTTCCTCCCGACGGCCAATGGCATCATGTTGCAGTGAATTTCCATGACGGCCGGTACGTGGACAGCTACGTCGACGGCAAATTCACCGAGCGGCTCGAACTCCGCGGCTGTCCGGGCCACCCGGCTACGCCCCTGATCCGCGTCGGCAACGAAATTGGACTGGTTACCCCGTTCATCGGCGACATCGACCGGATCCGCGTCAGCCGCGGGCTGTTCAACGCAGACGAGCTTGACAGCACGCCCGCTCCTTAACCGGCGGGACAACCGGGTTCGAGCAAGGCGCCGGGCGCTCTATTTGACTCCCTCGCAGGACATAGGCTAAAATCTTGCCGCGATGCCGGATAGCCTAATGGTAGGGCACCTGACTCTGGATCAGGGTTGTCTAGGTTCGAGTCCTAGTCCGGCAGCCAAAAAAGGTGTTACTCTCTTTTAGTGCGGCCCGTTCATCTAGTGGTCTAGGATGCAGGATTCTCAGTCCTGTCACAGGGGTTCGAACCCCCTACGGGCTGCCATAAATACGGCAAGGGTTTACGCACGTTCGCGTAAGCCCTTTTCCTTTTCTTGTGACGCCTGCGTGGCGTCGTGAACCCCGTCTTCCCCCGTGTGCCCGCAGAATCCGCGAATCTGCGAAATTCCCCGGATGCCAGGGACTCTTCCCAATGCGCTGCACGTGCGAAATGCCTGTGCGGCCAGTTTCGCTTTCGCCTTGTCACTGGACGCGCACACATTCATCGAGACGGCGCTTGAATGGTCCACAGGGCCGTGCCGGGAGAATCGTCCGGGTCGCCGGGATACGACTCAAACGCGATTCGCCCGCCGTCGGGCGACCACGAAGGCGCACCGTCATATCCCTTGGAGTACGTGACGCGGGTACCGGCGCCGCCCGACAGTGGAACAACAAACAGGTTCGCGAACTCGAGGCCGCCCTCGTCCGAACTGTAGACGATCCACTCGCCATCAGATGAGAAGGATGCGTCAGTCTTATCGCCTGACCCCGTAGTGATCTGTTCCCCATCGGAACCGTCGGGGTTCATCACCCAGAGGTCCCATTGACCATTCTCCAGACGCTGATACACAATTCGATCGCCGCGCGGCGACCAGTTGGGCTGGCGGGAATCGTCCTCCGGGGCCGTGAGCGCCACGTAGTCGTCCGAGCCATCCAGGTCGTAGCGCATGATGACGCCATTATCTTCCACGTCGAGGAGGTGCGATTCAAAAACGACGGACTCTCCGTCCGGTGAAAAGGACGGTTCGTACGCCATATGGGCCGGCCGGTCCGTGACCTGTTCCTCGTCCCCGGGCGAGCCGTCCGCGTCGATGGCATAGACCTCGTCATGAGGCTCCCGTGACGAGGAAAAGACGACCTGATTCGTAAACCCGTTCCAGCATAAACCCGGAAGGTTGACA
>Ga0209606_1002748_pt1 | contig 18842 bp, 15 predicted proteins | sample AD_UKC057_MetaG_FD_184412 | JGI IMG/M metagenome (GOLD analysis project Ga0209606, IMG submission 184412) | Active sludge microbial communities of municipal wastewater-treating anaerobic digesters from USA - AD_UKC057_MetaG (SPAdes) (version 2) | ecosystem: Engineered > Bioreactor > Anaerobic >...
ACTGAGAAACCCGGGTCCCGGGTTGCGGGTGGCCGCGACTCCCGATTGGAGGCTGGCGCTATGAAACGTTTTGAAAGAGTATTTTCCCCAGGGTGCCTCATCGCAGGTTTAGGTATCCTTATTTGCTTTACCAGCGGCGCGGGTGCGAAGATCATCATCGAACCCATGAACCTCCTTGCGGCCAACGACAGCGGCGATATGCCGATGGCGGAGTTTTCTGCTGATCCCCGTGTGGGCGGAGCGCCGCTGGAAGTCCAGTTCCAAGACTTGTCATCCGGCGGGCTGTACCAAATCCTTTCCTGGACATGGGATTTCGGCGACGGCAGCCCCTACAGTTCCGAGCAGGACCCGAACCATTGGTATGAAAGTCCCGGAAGTTACACGGTAACCCTGACCCTGATGACGACGGGCGGCACGGTTTCGACCAGCAAAGAGAATTACATTGCCGTTGTGCAGCAGGTGCCCGCTCTGGATATTACGGAAATGCTTCTGCTGGTAGTTATGTTAATAATCACGGGCACCGTGCTCATACACAATCGGCGGTATCATAACCGTTATGCAAATTGTTATTGAGAATGCGTTATGCAATTCTAACGCGGGCGTTGCCCGCGATCCAGAACGACAATATTCAGAGTAGGTTGTTCACACTTTAGTGTGCATGTTAACACAAGTACCTGGAATAACATAGCACGCTAAAGCGTGAACAACGGACTTGACTTCTTGTTTTTGTTGATAGATATTTTTTCATAAGGCACTAATTTTTTCAGTGTGTTTCTTATTAAGCCGTTATCACCGTATGTTAAACTATGTTCGTGGAAGGTTCCTGTTTCGGGCTCCCTGAAATGCAGAGAGGACATTTATATGTCAGAGTTTGTTGAAGCCTATAGACGTATAGGCGATGAGGAAGATAATTTTGATATTGCGTTCTGGCAGCGTCAGGGGCCTGAGACCATCTTTGAGGCGGCCATGCAGATGATTTTAGATGCGGAATTGATAAGGAACGGCCATGTTACAGAACCGCGACTGGATAGAACTGTTGAATCTTTTCAACACCTGTAAGATTCGGTACCTGGTCGTTGGCGGGTATGCGGTAATGCGTTATACAGAGCCCAGATTCACAAAGGATTTGGATCTATGGGTTGCCACAGACATCAAGAATGCGACAGCCATCTATGATGCCCTGAAAACATTTGGCGCGCCTCTGGCCAATCTTACTGTCGAGGATTTCCGCACACCTGGTTACTTCTACCAAATGGGCCGCCCACCCCTTCGCGTAGACATTATGCTCTCCATTCCGGGCATTGCGTTTGAAGACGCCTGGACGCAAAGAGAGATGGTCACCATTGCCGGGGAAACCGTTCCTTTCATCTCAAAAGAGGATCTGATAAAAGCCAAAGAGGCCAGCGGACGCCCTCAAGATTTGATTGATATCGCTAATTTGAAAAGAGAGCAAAAGAAATAAAGCCTGCCTTTTCTCCTGCCGTTGCCCGATTACGGAATACACATCCGCCAAATCAAGGGATGGATACTGTCGGGCGATTTCTTCCGCGGTGGCGCCCTCCAGGAAAGCCGCGATAACCGTATCAAGCGTTACACGCGTTCGTCCTGCGCGGATAACACCATCATCATCCACGGTCAAAGGGAGGGATTCTGTCGCGGTTGCGAGTGACACGCCAAGAACCTTTCGGATACGCCGAACCATTCAATGCTTGTCTGTCGTTTCTATATGGCATAGTATCATTTTAAAGCAATATCTTTTAAAAATACAATTTATGTAACATTTTAGCCATCTGAAGAAACTAAATATGGATTATGGGTATAATATAGGTACAAGATATTGTATACGGAGAGTGTACATTGCCGGAGTTGTGCCACGATATTTCTCTGGGCTCTTCGCTTACCGAAGAACAAGCACGCGCTATTTTTGCGTTGGGCGAAGCCGCCGTGGTATTCGCGTTGTTGACCCAAGCCAAGATGTTGGCCGAACAGCGGGCAGCCGAAGCGGCCACTTCGCATCAAACGCCTTCCACGCCATCGGGCATGAAGCCCGTCTTCCAGAAACCGACTGCTTCTACGCGCGGCAAGAAAAAGCCGGGGCGAAAACCGGGCCATCCCGGAAGCCGACGGGAAATTCCCTCGCACATAGACCAGCGCGTGGAACACCGGGCCGAAACCTGTCCGGATTGCGGCAGTCCGCTGCAACGCTGTCAGGAAACGCGCACACGTTATACCGAGGACATTCCCGAGAACATCCAACCCGTAATCACCGAACACATCATCCACCGCGATTGGTGTCCCCAATGCAAGAAGAAAGTCGAGCCTGCGGTAAGCGCTGCCTTGTCCGGCGCCAGTTTGGGCAAGCGAATGCTGGTGCTGAGCGCGTGGATGCACTACGCCCTGGGCACGACGCTCTCGCAACTGGTCGAGGTGTTCAACTTTCATCTGCTGCTGAAGGTCACGCCGGGGGGGACTGGTGCAGATGTGGCGGCGTTTGGCACAAATTTTGGGTTATTGGTACGAGGAAATCCAGCAAGAAGCGCTGGATTCGGCCGTACTCAACGCGGACGAAACCGGCTGGCGCGTCAACGGCAAGACGCACTGGCTTTGGTGTTTCGCCACAAACGAATTGAGTTACTTCATGATCAACCGTTCGCGGGGCAGTCCGGCGTTGATGGAATTTTTTCTTCAAGAATTCGCCGGTACGCTGGTGAGCGATTTCCGGGCGCCCTACAATGCCGTGATCTGCGCGGCGCGGCAAAAGTGTCTGGTGCATCTGCTGCGCGACCTCGAGCATGTGGAGCGGTACAAGTCGCCCGGCGCGCATTGGCCCGCCTTCGCCAAGAAACTGCGTCGCCTGATCAAGGATGCAATCCGGTTGTTGCGGCAGCGAACGGAACTTGGAGCCGAAACCTATGGCTCGCGCCGTGCCTGCCTTGCCCAGCGGCTGGAGGAACTGATCGCCGCGCCATGGGAAGATGCGCAAGCACGTCGCCTCATCAAGCGCCTGCGGCGCCACAAGGACGAACTGTTTACCTTTCTGGATCAACCCGGTGTTCCTTTCGAGAACAACTTGGCGGGGCGTTCCATACGCCCTGCCGTGATACTGCGCAAGAACATCTATGGCAACCGCAGCGAACAAGGCGCAGTTACCCAAGCCGTATTCATGAGTGTCTTCTTCACGTTGAAGAAGCGAGGACACAACCCGGTAAAGGCTGTCCAAAACGCGCTTACCGTATACCTTCAAATAGGCAAAATGCCTGGATTGCCGAAAAAAACTACTTCAGACGGCTAAAGTCTTACCAAACTTCTATCTCCCCGTTCATCAGCCTTGGCAGGAGAAGGTCGCGGGCTTTTTCCAGGCCTTCGATTGTTTGTTGAAGGTTCGCAATCTGAAGATCTATTGGACGCACATGCTCCATAAACATCTCAGCGATCTGATCCGCCGGCTGCACCAATGTGACGCCATGAAGATCTTTCTTCGTGATCGCGGCAAAGATCGCTCCGCCACCCATCATGTCCTCTTTGAAGAAATGGCTTTTCAGTGCATAAAAAAGAAGGTTCTGTTGATTCCGGTTTGAGCGGATGGCGGCGAGACCTCGTCCGATGATGATCTTATCTTGGGTAATATTGATCCTTCCCACAGGCGCTCTGACGCTAAACAGAATGTCGCCGGGCTCCGCTAATCGATTCGGGATAGTGCAGTAGGTCTCGTGAGATGGAAAGCGGATGCCGAAGTTCGTCACGCCTTGGTGAAAGGGAAGCCCGTTTCCTTCTTCGTTGTAGTAGATCGATTTCGGGCTTTGACCCATTGTTATGTCGGAGATCTCTTTGAGCGCCCTTTTGTCCCACCCCTCCGGCACGCCGTCTTTGATTTTGGTGTGTTCGTGGCCGGGGAAACGGAGGTGGACAAACCATTCCTTGTAGAGCAGCCGCGCCGCCTGCTCCAGCAACTGAATCCGCCGCCGGTTGTTCTCGATCAGGTCTTCGTAGGCGGAGAGGACGGAGGCAATGCGTTCCTGCTCTGGAACCGATGGAACGTGTACTTCTAGCCTTTTGAGGTCGTTTGCTCGTATACCGGCTTGGACACCTTGTGTGACAATTGATCGTATGGGGCAATTCGAGGAGTTGAAGTAATAGTAATAGGACTCTGGAACTGCGAGTTCTCGCTTCAATCGAACTCGGATAATATGTGACTCAAATGTCGTAGGTTCATCTAATTCCTTCACCAGAGAGCACTTTCCCGCGCCAGCCAAAACAAGTGATTGTCTTGCAAACAGAAGGTCGCCACATTCAACCAGCATGGTCGAAACTTCTTTTTCATTCATGGGCACGCGTTCCATTTCAATAGGCCCTATCCGATCATTGGCGAAAAGTTCTCCCATATTGATCATTTTGAAACCATTGCCCCGGACACGTGCAGGCCCGCTGAGCCCATTCTTAGACGGGACTAAATAAAGGCTCTCGAACTCCTGTGTCGGCCACATCATACTCTCAACTCCTCGGAGTTCTTCCTGATGGTCGCGGCCAGATAGAAGGGTGAAGTTTGAAGGGTAAAGTTTGAAACACCACGTTCTTCCTTCCTTTCCCACTTCAAACTTTTCACTTCACATTTCATTCTTCTCCCTCTCCAGCCAGTTCGGCTTCGATTTCCTCAATGCTCGGCAGGCTTCCTTTCAAACCCTCGGGCAGCGTCTCGGTGAGTTGCGTTTCCCACTGGGCCACGCCCATGGGCTTGCTGAATCCGCGCAGGGCGTATTCCACGGTGATCTGTTTTCTGCTTTTGCACAGCAGCAGGCCAATGGTGGGTTGGTCGTCCGGGTGACGCAGCAGATCATCCACGGCGGAGAGGTAGAGGTTGAGTTTTCCGACAAATGCCGCGTCGAAGGGAACGGCCTTCATCTCGACAACGATATAGCAGCGCAACTTGAGATGATAAAAAAGCAGGTCGAGATAGAAATCCTCATTCTCCACCTCAAGGTGTACCTGGCGCCCGACAAAAGCAAAGCCCGCTCCCAGTTCCAACAGGAAATGCTGGATATGGGCGACCAGGGCCTGCTCAACCTCGCGTTCCTTGCGGGGATCGGCGGTGCCGAGAAAATCAAAAAGGTAGGGGTCTTTGAAGACCTGGGCGGCCATGTCGGAATCGGGTGGCGGCAGGGTCAGTGCGAAATTGTTGACGGCCTTTCCCTGTCGCTGATACAGACCGGATTCGATCTGCATGGCCAGCACATTTCGGCTCCAACCGTTCTCGACGATTTTTTGCGCATACCAAAGGCGGGTGGGCTGGTCGGAACATTTCTCCAACAGCGTGAGATTGTGATACCAGGTAATTTGTGCAAGCGCCTCTTGCACAATTTTCCGCTCCGGCCACGCTTCGGCGAATTTGCGCATATATTTGAGGTTGCGCGGGGAAAGGCCGTTCATATCCGGGAAGGCGGCTTTGAGGTCGTGGGAGAGGCGGTCAATCACCTTAGCGCCCCAGCCCTGCTGTCGTTGTCGTTGAAGGATCGCCTGGCCGATATCCCAATATAGCAACACCATAGCGGCGTTGGCCGCCAGCGTAACACGCAAGCGTTCGGAGCGGATACGCTCCTTCAGCGCATCGAGTATGGTCCCATAGTCGTCGGGGAGCGTATTTTTTCCCGGTGGTACGGGAAAAAGAGCTTCCTCACGGCTGCGACCTCGTGAATTGCGTTCTGATTTGCTCATATCCCAAATTCCCCGAGAAGTTTGAAGTGTGAAATCATGACTTCTGCCCGCCCTTCTTTGACTTTGGCAACCGCTTTAGTTTCTCGGCTTTGCTTTCCAGACTACGGTCGAAGTCTGAAGGCTCCTGATCCTCTCGGCGGATACGCTCCCTGTTGAACTTATCATATTCAGCTTCGGCCAGCTCTTTGGCCATCTCGTGGGAGATTGTTCCTGCGTGTTGGAGGACGTTGCGCTCGTTAAACTGGAGAAAGGCGTCGAGTTTGGCGACCCAATCCTTCATGTACATGGGGATACGCCGCATGGCCTGTCCCTCGGCGTAGATGAGATATTGCTCGACCAGGTTGTTGAGGGCGGCCAGTTCTTGTTCGTTGAGATAGTTTTTGGCTATGGTCACATCCTGCTTGCGAGCCTTGTCGCCGCGCCAGTTGGTGAGACCCATGTTGGGCTTGCTGTGATCGGCGCGTTCATGGATGATCTCTGCGGCGGTCTGTCCGGTAATCGCCCAGTGGAGTTTATTCTGGACGGTCTTGAAAAAGGACAGGCTGATTTCCTGGGTGGGGTCGTAATCCATACTGGTGGCGTAAATATCGGTGATTTTTTGATAGAAGCGCCTTTCCGAGGTGCGTATGTCCTGGATACGTCGCAGAAGTTCGTTGAAATAGTCAAAGGGATGGTCGGGATTCTTGAGCCGCTCATCGTCCATGGTAAACCCCTTGACGACGTACTCGGTGAGTCGCTGGGTGGCCCAGATGCGGAACCGGGTGGCGATATGAGATTTCACCCGGTAGCCGACGGAAATGATCATGTCTAGGTTGTAATACTCCAGGTCCCGACGGACCTCCCTGCTTCCTTCTTTTCGAACTGTTAAGAATTTCTTAACAGTTGCCTCCGAAGTTAATTCCCCTTCCTCGTAAATATTTCGTATATGCATACTTACATTTGGAATGCTGGTTTGAAAAAGCTCTGCTATCAGCGGTTGAGTCAACCAGACGGAATCCTCTTCAAGCCGGACGTCAATCTTAAAGGTACCGTCTTCCGCCTGATAGACTAAGAAATGACTTTTCTGCGGCAGGTTATCGCTCATATCCCCAATTCCTCGAAGTTCTTCTTAATCATCGCGGCAAGTTGCACCGCCTCATTATTGAGATCGTCCAATTCAACATGAATTTCCCGCAAGGTCTCTTCGAAGTCGAAATTCTCGTCTTCCTCTTCAGGCGCCACGCCGACATAGCGGCCCGGCGTGAGGCTCCAGTCGTTGACCTCAATCTCGGTACGATCCACCAGTTTGACCAGCCCTTCGACATCACACAATTTGGCTTCGGGGAAGCGCTCGGTGAGCCAGTGGGCTTGCCGCCAGAAGTAGCGGACCTGCTTGAGTTGCTCGACGGCCAGGGCGCGGGCTTCGTCGGCGGCTTTGCGGGCACGGGTGACAGCGCTGAAAACGCCCCTCACCCCCACCCCCTCTCCCAGCGGGAGAGGGGAGGATGGCAATTCATCAATGAGGCGGCAGGCGAGCTTGTAGAGCAGGTCGGTCTGTTTGACCAGGTCGCGGCTGATTTCGGCGAGCGGTGCGAGCCGCTCGACCGCTTTTTTCAAAGCGCCGTTGCTGGTCTTTTGGCCTTTCCAGGCGGCCTGCTCCTTGGCGATGGATTTTTGGAAGACCTGGGTATCGGACTTGAACGCGGGCAGGGCGGCGTCCAGTTCCTTCAGCGGATCGGCGTGGGAAGCGTTCTTGTCCAAGGCCTTGAGGAACGGCGCAATAGCGCTACGCAGGACCGCCAACGAGACGATGAAGTCCGGCAGCGGCTCGATAGGCTGGCCATCATCATCCTGAGCGGTGATGCACGCCGCGCGCTCGTCCAACATGCGCCGGCAGTAGCCCGCCACGAGGTCGAGATACCGTTCGGTCTGCCCCCGGTAGAGCCAGACGATAGCCAGGAGGTTCTGCTCCTGCTCGGGGCTGAAGTCATAGATTTTCCGGGTGACTTTTTGATAGATGTTGCGGGCATCTATCATGAGAATGTGGCCTTTTCTGTTCAATGGGCTGGAAAATCTACCCTCACCCCAGACCCCTCTCCCAGAGGGAGAGGGGAGCAGGCTTTCCTTTTGTCCGATGCTTTTGGAAGGAATGGAGATCTGGTCTCCTATTTGCTCCAAAGCTGCGGCAGTGCTGTTGATGAGGGTCTCATTGGAAATGCGGAGAACCTGAATTCCCTGCGATTTCAGATAAGTATCTCGTTTCGCATCCTTATCTCGGCGTTGCTCATGGGCTGCGCCATCAAGTTCCACCGCCAGTTTAGCCTCATGGCAATAGAAGTCGAGAATGTAATCGCCAACCTGGTGCTGCCTCCTGAACTTGAGCCCCATAAACCTGCGATCGCGGACCAATTCCCAGAACAACTCTTCTGCCGGGGTTTGCTTCACGCGCAACTCACGGGCACGGTCAACCAATCCGGCAAAGTCATATCCGCCCCGATAGTGGCTCTTTTTGCTCCCCTCTCCCCCTGGGAGAGGGGCTGGGGGTGAGGGTTCGTTCGGGCAATCTGGCTTGCCGCGATCGAGGAACCAGAGTTCGCAGGGGACCGTTCTCGTGTAGAAGAAATTCGAACGAATAGCGATCATGACATCCACGTCGCCGGTTTCAATCAGTTTCTGGCGAACCTTGGCCTCATCGCGCCCGGCGCTGGAAGCCTGGGACGACATGACGAAGCCTGCCTGGCCCTGTTCGTTCAGGTAGGCGTAGAAATAGCTGATCCAGACGTAGTTCCCGTTGGAGACCTTGCCCTTCTTGTTCACGCCGGGCAGACCGAAGGGCAGGCGCGGGTCGCTTTTTACCTTGTCGGCATCAATTTCGTCCACGTTGAAAGGCGGATTGGCCATGACAAAGTCAGACTTGCGGAGCAGTTCGTGGGGGTCTTCGTAATAGGTGCTGGCCTTCTGGATATCACCTTCGAGGCCGTGGACCGCCAGATTCATCTTGGCCAGGCGGATGGTGGTGGCGTTCTTTTCCAAGCCATAGAAGGTAAGTTTCTCGGTGGGGTTCTCGTGCCGCCGCTCGACCACGCGTGCGCTCTGGACGAACATGCCGCCCGAGCCGCAGGCCGGGTCCAGCACCGTGCCGCCTTTGGGTTCCAGGACATTGGCGATCAGCGAGACCAGCGAGACGGGGGTGAAGAACTCACCGCCGTCGTGGGCTTTCTGATCGGCGAACTGGGTCAGGAAATACTCGTAGATACGACCGAACACGTCACCGGAGACGCGCTTGAGTTCTTCAGGATTAAGCGTACGCAAAAGTTGACCGAGGACCTCGTTGTCGAGTTCCTGATATTCGCTCTTGGGCAGGACACCGCGCAGGTTCTCGTAGTCGGCCTCAATGGATTCCATCGCGTCGATGATGGCCTTGGCGCGGTCCGCGCTATCGGGCAGGGCCACCAACGTGTCGAACTGGGCTTTGGGCTGCAGGAAGATAGCGCTCTTCTGCGAGAAGTCTTCCTTTGTCAGGGGGCGCGTCTTGCCGCCGCGTTTGGGCAAATTGGCTTCGATGCCATCCTTGACGCCGAGGTAGCGGCTGTAGGCATGCCGGAGAAACACCAGGCCCATGACGGGCAGGAAATACTCGTTGCTGGCGTAATTCGAGTTCGCCCGCAACGTATCCGCCGCGCTCCAGAGCCGCTTTTCAATCGCTTCGATGTGCTCGAGTTGTCCCATGCTTGTTCTTTCTGTTCCACCTAGTATACGTTCAAGGTACTACCCTTCTTGCAAAAGCCGCGTGACATTCGACCTCACTTAAACAATACCCATGGAGAAGACTTGCCTTGGCCATCCTTCCTGTGGCAGCAGGCAGGCAAGATTATCCTTGCCCCGACACAGAATACATCCCGAGACGAACCCCAGGCAACCAGACGATATTAGACTTCCAGCCATCAGGGTTCTCCTCGTGGATATTCTGTCCCGCTCAACCACGTTGAACACCTGATGTATATGATATAACGCTTCCCGGGAAGTGTACGCAAACAACGGCATTCTCCGTCTTATAATTGCCTATCTTCGGCATTGTTATTCCCTACCCTGCCACAAGCAAGTGATGGGAACAGCGTAAAGGCCTTCACCAAAACCGACCACCCTGCCGCCATCATACAAGAGCACCCCGGCGGCAAAGCGTTTCGATGCGGCGTCTTTCAGTTTGCGGAGGCCCTTGAAATCATCGCCGCTTACCGTGGAGGCCGCTTTGACTTCCACGCCTGCAAGGCGACCCGCCGACTCCAGCACCATATCTACTTCCACCTGGTCCTTGTCTCGGAAATGAAAAAAGGAAATCGGTTCTTCACGTCCGCTGGCCAACCGTCGCAATTCCTGATAGACAAACGTTTCCAGCATACGTCCGAAAACGGAACGGTCCGCCCACAACGCGTCACCGTCCAACCCCAACAATGCGCAGGCCAGACCAGTGTCACCAATATGCAGTTTAGGCGTTTTTACCAGACGCTTCATCCGATTGCTATGCCAGGGCGATAGTTCGTCCAGCAGAAAAATATGTGACAACAGCGTCATATATTCGCGAATCGTCTGACGGCTGATCTGGAACGGAGCAGCAATCTCGGACACATTCAACAGGCAGGCCGTCTGGCTTGCGGCCATCGCCAGAAGACGCGGCAAGGCATTCAATGCACTGATACGTGCCAAATCCCGGATATCGCGTTGAATCAAGGTTTCGGCATAATCCCGATACCACGCCGCCCTACGCGAATACCGCGACCGGACCAATGCTGCAGGAAACCCGCCGCCTGCCACACGGTCCGCCAAGATTTTGCCAAGCCGCTCTCCAAAGGGCCCCGTCTTGAAGTCGTCAGAAAACAGTCGTGATAAGAAATCAGGTGTCCTCTCGGCCATCTCCGCCTGCGACAGCGGATACAGCCGCAGTATCTCCATCCTGCCCGCAAGCGAGTCCGCCAATCGAGGGATTAACAATACATTTGCGGACCCCGTCAGGAGAAATCGACCGGGCTCCCTGCTGGTGTCCACTGCCGTCTTAAGCGCAGTAAACAGTTCTGGCACACGCTGTACCTCGTCCAGTACCGCCCGCTCTGGCAAATCGGCCACATAGCCAACCGGGTCGGCCTGCGCCGCCGCCCGCTGCACATCGTCATCAAAAGTGAAATAGGCCATCTCCGCCTGCTCCCCCACCAGCCGGGCCAGTGTCGTTTTTCCGCACTGCCGCGGCCCGTGAAGCAATACCACTGGCGAATCCGAGAGTGCGTCCAGAACGCGCGCATGGAGATGACGGGGATATAACGTGCCTGTATTCATGCTCCACATCTTACCTGACAGAATCGTCTGATTGCAAGTTTATAGTCGTCCAATTGTCAATGAACGCCCGTCCAAATGTCGACAACTACTTGTTAAATGTTGTGCTATCACGTCGCCTGGCCTTGACGCGATCGCTTCCTGGCGTCAACCCCGAAAACCGCGCTGGTGTCCGCGCTGAGAATTTAGGAACGCGGCAAATATGTCGCGTCTACATTTTTATCGTGTATGAAGTTGTCTCCTGCTTTCGCGGCTTTGCCCGTTGTAGCAAATGCCTACCGCGGTGGACCTTCCCGGGCCGTTACAAAGGTTCTTTAATTCCTGCCGCCTGATACGATAACCGTATTCGGAAATGAAACTGGAAGGCATACCCTTGTGCGCCAATAAACGGGTGTGGTAAGGTCAGAACGTATGATTTGCTGCTCGGAATTCTGCAGGCGCTTATGGAACGCGCCAAAGACTGATCCAATAACAACCTGGCATGGAGCGTCACACCGGAGGACGAAGACATGAAACAGCACGAACTGTCTCACGGCCCGGATATAAATGGGCATGCGCTGTCGCGGCGCGATCTTTTCAAGAGGGGGGCGGCCGGCGGCCTGCTCGCCGCCGCAATACAGGCCCGCGCGCAGACGGGGGGACAGGACGCCCTGGCGCCAATCGCACAATCAGGTCCCGCATCCAAATACACCCCGAAGCTTTGCGCCGCTTTTGTGCGTCGTGAAGGTCCCTATGGCATGCGCTGGCCCGGCGCGGTATTCGACGGTGAGGCGGCGCTGAAAAAATACGCCGCTGAGATGCAAAATACGGCCAAAACGCTTGAGGTATCGCTCGACCTGCGCAGCACGCCCATTTATTCCGAGGCAGAGGGAAAGGCGTGGATCGCCGATGCCGAAGCGGCGAAGGCCGATGGCCTGATCCTGGTGCTGCTTGATCGCCAGGACCATGCGTGGCCCACCGCCACGCTTGCCGTGAACAGTTCCCTTCCCGCCGTAATTTTCGCGCCATTGGGTACGGCCTTTACCACCAACACCCGGAAGATTGCCAACACCCCCGGCGGTCTATTCTGCTGCAGCGACGACTTCAGCGAAGCGGCGCTCGGCATGCGCATGCTCGCTGCAGGCGCCAAATTGCGCGAGACGCGCTACATCGTGCTGAAAGGCACAGACCGTAAGGATACGGAGATCGCGGACTTCGGCGTGAGACTACGCTATGTACCTGCCGACACTTTTGTGCAGAAATACCGCGCCATGGCCGACTCCGATGAAATCGCCGCGCTCGCCGACCGCTATATCAAGCATGCCGAGAGCGTCAAGGGCCCGACGGTGGAAGACGTACGCCACGGCGTGAAAAGTCTCCTTGTGGCACGGCAAATCCTCCAAGAGGAGGAAGGCGACGCCATTACCATGGACTGCCTCGGCGCGCTTGGCAAGACGGATATCAGCCTGCCTTGCATTTCCTGGTCGCATATGCTGGACCTGGGCATCCCTGCCGCATGCGAGGCCGACCATACAGCATGCGTTACCCACGCACTGTCGCAATATCTGCTGGGGCGACCGGGCTTCCAGCAGGATCCGGTACCCGAAACGAAACACGGCTGGCTCATCGGTGCGCACTGTACCTGTCCGACCCGACTGGACGGCTTCAACCAGCCGGCCGCCCCCTACCGGATCCAACCGCATCACGGCATGCGCGACGCCACGCCCGTACCGCAGTGGGAAACCGGACGCCGCGTTACGGTCTTTGACGTAAAATTACGCACGGACGCGGAGGTAGCGCCGGAAGTGTACATCTCAACCGGCGAAGTCGTGGGCATGAACGCGGTGCCGCCCTGTGGCGGATGTGTAGTTTCTGTCAACCTAAAACTCGACGGCGACCCCGACCTCCTCAACTTCCCCGGCTTCCACCAGCTGTTTGTTTACGGCGACTTCAAAAAAGAACTCACGGGATACTGCCGCCTCTTCGGCATTACGCCCGTCGTTGTATAACAAATCAGGGAATTAAAAGGTTCGACGACCCGGCAAATCCATTTCTTCATGAATCGTGCCATACGGCGTTGATCCAAAAAGCAGCCCCGTGACGCCTTAAAAAATCACGGGGCTGCTGTTATTCACAAGAGGGTTGTTTGTCCTAAAAAAAGCAGTTGAACGGGACTAACACCGTATTTTGCGCTAGTCCACGGCCGGGCGATTTCCTATCTCTACTGCCTGCAGATTTGCGGCGCGCGTTTTGGCAACGACGGTAATCGCTCTAGGCGGGCAGATGGCCAGGCACGCACCGCAGCCGTTGCACCGTTCCGCATCAATGCGGATGGAGGCGGTATAGCTGTCTTTTGAAAAGTCCTGGAATATGGCGCCGCGCTTGCATACGGCGGCGCAGACGCCGCATTCAATCTCCCGGGAAAGCAGGCAGGCCTCGTGCTCAACGATGGCAAGGCCGATTTTACGTTCGTTCTTTTCGGCAACGGGCAGGCAGGCGATGGCGCCCGAGGGACAGGCTTCGCCGCAACGGGCGCAATCGTCGAGACAGTGGCCGGTCTTAAACCGCACCACAGGTAGAAGCAATCCCGTAAGGTCAGGCGGTGTCAGGTCGGGGTGGAGGATGGCTGCCGGGCAGGCGCGCACGCAGCTGCCGCAGCGCACGCACAGGGCGCGCATCGTGAGTTCGTCCGCTGCTCCGGGCGGACGCAGGGGAAGCGTTTCTCCGGCCACCGGCAGGCGATCCACAAGGGCTGCTGTTGCGGCGCCGCCACAGAGGCCAAGGAATAGACGCCGGGGAACACGCCGGGCATCCCCGGTCACACCGTTTCCCTCGGAACGGTTTTGTCCCACAACATCCTTCAGGTCGGCCGCCAGGTCCTGACACGCGCCTAGCGGACAGAGCCGCCCGCACCAGAGGCCGGGGAAAAGAAGGCTGATCAACACAACGCCGGCAAAGCAGAGGCCGTATGCCCAATAGGCTGTTGTACCGGCAGCGCCGGTAAACAGCGCGAGGGGGTCCAGCATCAGAAAGAACGGGACAGCGGCCAGTGCGCCGCCGAGGGTGAACAGGACCGCTCCTTGACCCAGGCGTGGGAGGCGCATATACCCGCGCCAGGGTTGCGGACTTATCTTGCCGCAGGTTTCGCTGACCCACCCCACAGGGCAGAGAAAGCGGCAGAAGAAGCGACGCCTCCAGAGGATGAGCGCCGTCATAGGCAACGCACCTGCCAGGGTAATTCCCACCGTGTGCGTGGCCAGCGCCGAGGTCAGGCCCAGGAAGGGGCTGAGCGCGGGCAGGAGGATGCCAAGCGCCCTCGGGAAAGACCAAAAGGCGATCACGGGGAGGGCGACAAGCAGGGCTATTCTGGCGACGGTGCGTTTTCTCGGGCCTTTCATCCCAGGAAGGCCTTTTGTTGTCGCAGCATGTCCTGCAGCACCGGAACCTCAACCTCGCGGGGCACGACATTGCTTTTAACCGCCAGGGCCGCCGCCGCGCCGGCCGCGTGGCCCGTGAGCATGCAGGGCGCTATCAGGCGCGTATAGTTGAGCATGGTATTGTCCGCCGCCACGCAACGTCCCGCCGCAAGCAGGTTGTCTATGCTTTTGGGCACCAGGGTACCATAGGGAATGGGGCAGCCCCGTCCCGGAATAAAAGAATAATCGCCGCCGACGCCTATCACGTCCGGATACTGTTTCCCCTGCTTCCAATCCTCCAGGCGCAATTCTTCGGTTCCCGCAAGGGTACGCGATGCGCGCACGCCCAGTTGGGACGCCACATCAAGGACAAAAACCTGTTCGCCGCCGCCGCTTTCTTGTATTTGCTTGACCCGGCGCCAGATGGCCTCGCGCCCGTCGAGTTCGCATTGGGTCAGGGTTTCGATATCGAGGCAGTCGCCCTGCGGCCCTTGCATGTTTACCCAACGCACGTCCGGCACCGGGGTCACCGAACCGAGGTTCAGCGTTTTCGTATCAAGCGTGGACGTCACATTGCCCAGGCGATGCACCAGGCCGATGCGGTGCACATGGGGTACGCTTTCTGCACCGGCTGCGTCAAACACATCGCCGTCGCCCGTGGCGTCCACCACCTGTTTGGCTTTCACGGCCAGGCAGCCCGACTTGCTTTCAAACACTACCCCCCGAATCACGTTGCCATCCATGACAGCATTCGTCACCCAGGCGTTGAGCAGGATGTCAACCCCTGCCTCCCGAAGCATAGACGCCATCACGTACTTGGTGACTTCCGGGTCTGTGGTAGCATCCTGGGTGCTTTCCGCGCCGTAATTGACCGCGCCGTGGCGCATGGCCGCGATGCGCGCGAGCATTTCGTCGCCGATGCCGTGCACCATCTTCTGGTGTTTGCCGCCGGAACGGATATGGGTGGAGAGTACGATCAATACCAGGCCGGCCGTCCAGAGCCCGCCGAAACAGCCGTACCGTTCCACGAGGGTCACGCGTACGCCTGCCCGCGCAGCCGCCAGGGCGGCCACCACGCCCGCCGTGCCCCCGCCCACCACCAGAACGTCGGTTTCCCGCAGCACGGGGATTTCCCGGCGCGGTTGGACCACAGTACCGTTTTCCAGGATTGCGGGGCCGCCGCGGGAAATGTCTTTCACCGCATCAACAATTTGGCTGCCTTCATGAATTGGTGCGGCCCAGGCGCTTCCAACGCCGGAAGCGGCAAGGGTCCCCAGGCCAAGGGCCCGCAAGAAATCGCGTCGGCTATAAGGTTTCATAGGTGTATTCTCCTGGTTGAATCGGCCAACACATTCAGGCATTGTGCCGGGGTTTGTCGCCGGACAGTGCAACATGCCTAAAATTAAAGATGGACTTCACTGTAAAATTAACACACTGTCGCGCAGGATTCATAATAGCACAGGAATTATGGAAACGGGCCTGACAGGTTCCGCCCACCTTAAGGATTGGGGGATAACGGCGCCAATTATTTATTCTCGCATGGCGTTGCGTTATGATGTCAACAGTAGCTAGTCCGGCGTGTCATAGGAGTAAATGGAGGATCCTATATGCTTACGATACTTTTCGCGCGTTCGGATGCACATCTTGTTCGCCGGGTTCTGGGCGGCCACCGGAACGAATTCGAAATGCTGGTGCGACGGTACCTGCCGGCGGTACTCGCTACGGCAAAGAGTATTCTGCGCAACCCCACGGATGCGGAAGACGTGGCCCAGGAATGTTTCATCGCCGCCTACCAGAAACTCGATTCCCTGAAAGCGCCAGAAAAATTTCCGGGCTGGCTGTTGACTATTGCGCGACACAACGCGCTCAATTGGCAGCGGAAGAATAAACACGAAGTTCCTTTGAACGATACGGTCCTGGAATCGATTCCGGCGGTTTATCCCGAACCGGCCCGTCGCGAGATGCACGAGATGCTTCATCAAACGCTGCAGGAAGTGGATCAGGAGATACGCGAATTACTATTGCTCCATTATTATGCCGGATATTCGCTGCGCGAAATCAGCGGGATGTACGCGATTTCACGGGTGGCTGCCGCGAAACGCCTTCAACGCGCCCGTGAAACACTCGGTGAGAAAATGCTGAAGCAAATCCCGGAATTGGCCGGTTCCGCCGAATTGCGCAGGAAATCAAAAAAGATCGCGGCCGCTGCCTTTGCGGCGGGGGTGGCCTGGAAAGCCAAATCGGCGCACGGCGCGATAGCGGGCTTTCTCCTGGGTGCGGGAAAACTGGCCGGCGCGGGCGTGGCCGTACTGACGTTGGCCGCGACCGCGTTTTTTACGGCGCCGACTTTATTCGGGTGGACCCCGAGTTTTCCTGTCAAGGATAAGACCGCGGTTAAGGCGCAACAAGATTCGGCCGTCGCAGAAGCACCCCCGGCTACGGATGTCCAGGAGCAGGAGGAATCTGTAGACCAGAGTCCGGAAGCCCTGTATTCTTTATCGAATGTGCTGGTCACGCCCCTGGATCAAGCGGTTGGCGGAGCGCAGGTAAAAGCGGAACGGGTTACCTGGAAAGCCACGGAACTTCCCCCTGACCATACGGATATCTACACGGCGCAAAGCGATGCCAACGGGGCGTTTACCCTGGAAAACATGCCGCCGGGCGTGTATTCGGTCACGGCGACCACACGCGTCTTTGGCGGCGCCCACGACTTTCAAATTCAGGAGAACGGAGACGTCCGCGGACCGCGTAACGTCAAGATGTATCCCATGATTCGTTCTTACGGGCTGCTGGTGGATTCTTCCGGCGAAGCGGTACCCGGCGCCGTTATTTATCCCGTCAGCCACGAGCTGTTTTCCGGCGAGGAATTCGACCATGTGACCGTTTGCGGCGTCCGGGCGCGAAGCGATTCGAAAGGGTGCTTCATGTTCGCCGGGATTATCCCCGGCGCCTGGAAACTCTACATCGTCGCACCCGGACGCGAGCCGTTTTATACGGATTATGTGCCGTGTTACGGGTTGCGTTCCACCGTGGTTGTAGAAACGCCGGGTGCCTTGCGCGGGAGAACCGTGGATACGGAGGGGAATCCCATCGCAGGAATAAGCGGGACGGTTTACACCGGGATGCAGGCGAGGAGTTATGGCGAGGAGGAGTCGAACTACCGCGTAAGCAATTCCTTCACCTCGGACGCCGCAGGCGCCTTCGAGATAGCCTCTTTGCCCCCGGACGAGTACTTCTTTAAATTAAAGGACTCCGCGCTGATCCTCACCTCACCCAACCAGAAGGCACAGATACACCCCGGCAAAACATCGAATATTGAATTGTGCCTTACGAACGGAGGGGCCGTTTCCGGAAGCGTGTTGAACGCCTCTACCGGGGGAGGCATCGCGGAAATAGAACTGCGCATATATTCAAACAATGCGCATCCGCCCATGAGCAAGGAAGCCGTTACAAACGCCTCGGGGAACTACCTTTTCACAGGGTTGCCCGGCGGTTCCTACCAGATCAACGTTTCCCCCAATGATCAGTTTCCCATGACCTATCGCGATACAGTAACCGTAACCGTAAAACAAGGGGAAACCGTTACGGACCAGGACATTTCGCTCGTTCCTCCCATGCTGGTCAAAGGCGTGGTGGTCGATACGGAGGACCGTCCTGTACCGCGAGCAAGAGTAGATGGTTCAACCGAGCACGGATCGGTCTCGTGGGTAACCATGATCACCAAAGAGGATGGCTCGTTTACGCTCGCATTCCCGGAGGGCGGCGAAATTTCTCTTCTGGCGAAAAATGATTCCTTCAGAAGCGAAGCGGTTACGGTCACGCTCAGCGCCGAAACACCGGAAGTGGAAACGACATTAACCCTTTCCGTTGCTGCCGGTGCGGGCATCGAAGGTGTTGTGCGCGATATAAATGGTAAACCCGTCTACAATGCCGATGTCTGGGCGTATCCTTTTCAACGGGAGGGCCGCCTAACTCCGGTTGATTCCAATCAGGGGCGTACAAGCCCAAAAGGCACGTTCAGTATTATGGGCTTGTTACCCGGCAGGTACACCGTAACCGCAACGCTGCAAACAGGAAGGCGCCTGGGCACGATTGACGTGGATGTGGCAAACAACCAAATAAAACGCGATGTGCTTATCCAGGAAATGCCCGAAGGCAATCTCACCATAGAAGGCACGCTATACTATCCAAACGGACTGCCCTGTCCCGTGGCCGCATTGGGATTGGATAACAGCCAACGGGTCTCGTGCGGGGCGCTTGGGCGTTTTGCATTCACCCGGTTGGGACCGGGAACTTACACTATATACGCCTTGTCTCCGGGGTATTCGCCACTGGCCGTATCGGGTATCGCCGCAGGCACCCAAAACCTCAAACTGGTCCTGCAGAAGTTTGCCGTCCTGACCGGCAGTGTAACCAACGCACAGACCGGCAAGC
>Ga0209606_1002750_pt1 | contig 18840 bp, 12 predicted proteins | sample AD_UKC057_MetaG_FD_184412 | JGI IMG/M metagenome (GOLD analysis project Ga0209606, IMG submission 184412) | Active sludge microbial communities of municipal wastewater-treating anaerobic digesters from USA - AD_UKC057_MetaG (SPAdes) (version 2) | ecosystem: Engineered > Bioreactor > Anaerobic >...
TACGAATCCGGATCCTATTCTCACTACTCTTCAGAAAAAACTGAAAACGCCGAGCAGGTGGAACAAAACGGTTTTATCTTGAAAAGAGTAAAACCTGGGGACACTCTCTGGGAGTACTCCGAAGAAGTGTACGGAACCGGATACAAGTGGGGAGAAATACTTCAAGAAAATCCCCACTTAATTGGAAGATTAAGTTACGATAGTAATCGTAACCTTCCTGTCGTGATTATATATCCGGGAGAAAGTGTGAGAATTGGTGGAAAAGAGATTTATCCATCGTTCTCGTCTAGTAGCAGATCTACCACAAAGACGATTTCCTCATCATATAAAAACGAAAAAGGGGTGTCGGTTGCCTGGTGGACGTGGGTAATACCGAGCTTTTTGTTTCTCTTGGTCACCGTCGGGGTTTTGTGGCTCCGATACGCAACCCGACACAGTCGGGCGCGGGAGAGGGAAAGGAGGGACCAAAACCGACTTATAGAAGAAGCCATGATTTCAAATTATGGAAAAAAAGTCCGCATCTCGTGGACCGAAAATTCTTTTGAAGTAAGGTAAGAAAAAATATTTAGCAACCCCCGCCTAAAAACGGGGGTTTGTTTATTTCTTGGGCATTGTGTGGTATTATTGTGTTAAATACGATTTATCTAAAATATTATTACAAACATAATCATTATAAAAATATGGCAAAAGAAAACAAAGAGGCGGCGGGAGAAATAACAGAAAACGCTGCAAGCAAAGAGAGTTATGACAACTCAAAATACAAAGAAGTTATCCCCACAATGGACCCTAGGAACTTAGATTTCTGGGAAAAAATGTCAGCGGGGGCAAAAGGTGTCGTGGGCAAAATGTATGATGGGTTAAACAAGGTCCCCGTTGTTAATCGTTTCGTTGCAAAAGTAGAAATTGCACACAACCAAAATAGGGCAGACAAAAAAGAAGCTAAGCAAACGAGGTTAGTTAATAAATATAATTCTCTTAACAGCAAGGGAGGCTTTTTGGAAGAAGCTCAAAAAGCTAGAGAAGACGCCTTAAAAACACTTGAAGCTGGGGGTGTTATTTCAAAAGATTTAACTAAAGATAAACACAAACTAGAAAAGCAAAAAAATAAAATAGAATATAAAAAAGACAAACTTCAAAGTAGAGTAGAAAAATTAGAAAACAAAAAGAGCCTTTTCATCAACAAAAGAGATGCCTCTGCTGAAAGGATGATACATTTTTATGAAAAAAAACTTGAACCAATAGAAGCCAGCCTAGAAAGACTTGAAACCAAAAGAGACAAAGCTGAGTTAATTTGTCTTGCCAATGAAGTTAAAATTGACGAACAAGAAAGCCGTATTAACGATTTAGAAAAAAAGAAAAATGATTGGATTGAAAAATGCGAAGCTTTTGGGATGACTGAAAAAAAAGCAAGGAGATATGAAATTCTTAAAGAGATGGACAAGCAAATAGAAATGGCTCAGTCAAAAATTTATATAATGAGAAAAGAAAATGAGATACGAATGAAAGAGATTAATTTAAGGCTGGCTAAAATACACAAAAAAGCAGAGCCATATAGAAATAGAAAAAATCAATTCATAAGAATAAAAGACAATAGACCTGTTGATTTTAATATGCCAGAGAGAACTGAATTAAAAGAACATACCGAAAAACAAGAGGTAAAATCATATAAAAGAGGCGAATATGTTGAAACAGAGGGGGAGGAAAAAACCAAAAGAGATCCCCGCGAAGAAATGCACGATGCCATAGAACAAAAAGAGGGGACAGATAGTTTTGAAGCTTGGATAACCAAACTTAACGACCACCTAGAAAAAAAACAGGAGCTTAAAAAATACAAAGACTTATTAAAAATAGACCAGGAAAATATAATTCAGGCCACAAGACTCCACGATAATACAAAGATGACAGTAGATAATTTCAAAAAAATAATTACTCAGTATTATAAAATTAAAAAAATAGATAAAAAATTAGTAAGTGAAGTTATAAATAATTTTAAATAAATATGAATACAAATAACAACCAAAAAGAAGATGAATTAGACTTAGAGCTTGAGGATATGTTAAATCAGTCTGCCGACATTAACAAAAAGCTAGACGAAGAATCCGAGTCTTTTAAAAAAGATATTGGGGAGATTGAAAAAGACATGGACACAGAAGAAAAGTTCATAAACAAAGAACTAGACGACATAAAAGAGGAGGAAGCAAAAGAGGAGGCTGAGGTAGAAAAACTCTTGATGGAAGAAGCCGAAAACATAGCGGAAGAAGGTGATGAGAATTCTTAAATAATTGATATAATAAAGCTGTGTTGTATCTAGAATCTCTAAACGAAAAACAGAAAGAGGCCGTCTTGTATACCGACGGGCCTCTTTTGATAGTGGCTGGAGCTGGAGCTGGTAAAACAAAAACAATCACCCATAGGATTATTCACCTGATTCACAAAGGGGTTAATCCCGAAAGAATCTTAGCTGTTACTTTTACCAACAAGGCTGCTCGTGAGATGAAAGAGAGAGTCTTTGACCTTCTAGAAAAAAGGGAGCAAGGAAATAAAATAAACATTGATAATTTCGGTAATTTTATGAATGCCCCTTATGTTTCAACCTTTCACTCCTTGGGGGTAAAAATAATTAAAGAAAATGCTAGCTTGCTTAATTTAACTAAACATTTTTCTATTTTAGATGAATCTGACTCAATCTCTATTATTAAAGAGGTCATGAAAAGGCATGACATTGATCCAAAAAAAGAAGAGCCTCGGAAAATAAGATCCATCATCTCAAAAAATAAGGGAGATTTTATTCATCTTGAAAATTATGTCGGCCAAGCCAAAAGTTATTTTCAAACAATGGTTGCTCTTATTTGGAGAGAGTATGAGGAAGAATTAAAAAGACAGAAAGCTCTAGATTTTGATGATCTTCTAATTAAGGCCACAAATATTTTAAAAGAAAACGAAGAAATCCGTTTATCGTATCAAAAAAAGTGGCAATATCTACACATTGACGAATATCAAGACACTAATCAGGTCCAATATGAAATGACTAGACTTTTAACTGGGCAAGCCAAAAATATTTGCGTCGTCGGTGACACTGATCAAAACATTTATAGTTGGCGAGGTGCTAATATTAAAAATATGTTTTTGTTTGAAAAAGATTATCCTGAAGTAAAAATTGTGACCCTAGAACAAAATTATCGTTCAACTAAAAATATTATTACCGCTGCCAACAAAGTAATTGAAAAAAATAATTACAGGGTGCCTAAAAATTTATTCACCGAGAATAAGGAAGGGGAGAAAATAAATTTAATTGAGGCCTACGATGAACAATCTGAGGCTAGATATGTTGGTCATAAAATTGAAGAATTAATTAAAGCTGGTTTTAAGCCCAAAGACATAGCTATTCTTTATAGAGCTAATTTTCAATCAAGGGTCATAGAGGAAGAATTATTAAAAATTGGTTTACCCTATCAAGTTTTGGGTACTAAATTTTTTGACCGCAAGGAGATTAAAGATACCTTAGCCTATCTGGGGGCAGCTTTAAATAGACAAAACTTATCTCTCATTAAAAGAATTATAAATAGTCCAACTCGCGGTATTGGAAAAACAACAATCGCTAGACTTTTTGCTAATCAAACAAAAGAAATTCCACCCAAAATGATGTCTAGGGTTAATGATTTTTATAAAATACTAGACGACATAGAAATTTTTTGCCAAAGCAATAAGCCAAGCGAAGTGATTAAATATATTATGAACCAAAGTGGCTTAAAGGATAGTCTTAGCGACGGATCAAGCGACGACCTAGAGAGGCTGGCTAACATTAAAGAACTTGTCACCCTTGCCACAAAATATGATAATTTAGAAAACGGTTTAGAAAAATTAATTGAGGAAGCATCCCTCTTTAGCGAACAAGACTCTCTAGACCAAAAGGAGTCTGGAGTAAAACTTATGACCGTTCACGCCGCTAAGGGGTTGGAATTTAAGGTTATTTTTGTAACTGGCCTTGAACAGGATTTATTCCCTTACTCCAAAGACGACAAGGGAGATGATGAGGAAGAGAGAAGATTATTCTATGTCGCCATAACTAGAGCTAAAGAAAAACTATTTTTAAGCTATGCAACAATTAGAACTATTTTTGGCAACAAGCAAGTAAATAATCCGAGTGAATTTATATACGATATTCCATCCGAATTAATTAATTTTGAACAAGTCTTTCACTCAAAAAGGGAAAAAGTAATCTATCTGGATTAATGCTAAAATAAAAATATGATTCATTATCCCAAAAAATCTCTTGGACAAAATTTTTTAAAATCTGAAAATATTTTAAATTTAATATGTCAGACATCTTCAATTAAAGAAGGTGAAGTTGTTTTGGAAATTGGACCCGGCAAAGGATCGTTGACCAAAAAAATACTTAGTTTTGGCGCTTTGGTTATCGCTATTGAAAAAGATAATGAGCTTTTTGCTTTCCTTAAAGAAAAATTTAATCAAGAAATTGATGAGGGAAAATTAAAACTACTCAATCAGGATATTTTGGATTGGCAGACAAATGAAATGAAAGCAGATTATAAAATTGTTGCCAATATTCCATACAACATTACTGGGCTAATTATAAAAAAGTTTCTGTCTGACAAAAAATTACCAAAAAGCATGACCTTGTTGGTTCAGAAAGAAGTAGCCGAGAGGATTGTGGCGAGAAACAACAAAGAAAGCATCTTGTCTTTGAGCGTCAAAGCTTATGGCCAAGTTAAATATATTAAAAAAGTTTCTAAAAAATTATTTAGCCCACCACCTAAGGTTGATTCAGCTATAATTAATATTTTCAATATATCTAAAAATAATTTTCCCAAAAAAGAGCTTGAAAATAAATTCTTTTCATTAATTAAAATTGGTTTCTCTCACAAAAGAAAAGTTTTAATTAAAAATCTAGAGATTATTGCACCCAAAGAAAAGCTAGAAAAATGTTTCCAAGAATTAAAAATAGACACAAAAATTCGCCCCGAGGATGTTTCTTTAGATAAATGGTTAGAATTAAACAAAAAGTTATCAAAATAGCTAGGCTTTTTTGTAAAAAAGTAATATAATATAAGCTGTATCTGATAGATTTTCTTTTTGTATGGATAATTTTAAAAAATACCTACCTAGTAAAAACTTCATCAGCCTAGTTTTGTTAATAATAACCTTTGTTTTAATATTTTTTATTGGCAAGGGGCTTATTTCTTTGATTAAAAATAGAGAGAGAAAAGACGGGGTAAAAGAACCTGAAATTGTTTCTATTAAAGAAATTATTGACGAAGACGACAATAACAACGGCATCCCAAACTGGGAGGAGTATTTTTGGGGACTAGATCCTAAAAAAGATGGTAAGAAAAACAGAGAATTTGTCTTGGCTAAAAGAGAGTTAGCTAATCAAAACACTGGGAATGAGGTTAAGGGGGAACCAGTTGTCTTAACCGAAAACGAGGCATTGTCCCGTGATTTCTTTGTAGCCATGCTAGCTTTGTCCGAAGAAGGCCTGTTAGATGAAAACTCAATAGACACAATCGCTGAAACAATGGGTCAAAAAATTATCGCAGATCCAATCGCAGATAAATACACCAAAGATCAAGTTATTATTGAAAAAAACCCTTCAGTTGATTCCGTCTTAGACTATGGAACCAAAATAACTGACTTGTTTGAAAAATACAGCTTAGAAAAAGATATCGGGGAAGAGATAAAGATAGTGGCTCTTGGGGTAGGAGATAACGATACCACAGCCATGCGAGCTGTTAGAACCATAGCTGAAGGTTATCATCTTTTGGGACAAGACATTATGAATATCCCTGTAATAGAAGATCTATCCACAGTCCATCTTGATATTGCTAATAATTGCGAAAAAGTGTCTATATCAATAGAGGGCATCGCCGAGGGACTAGAAAAACCAGACAAGGCCCTGAGGGCACTAATAAACTATCAAAAATATTACAACGATTTAATTAATAATCTTAGCAAACAAGAATAAAATTCTTTTTTGGTATAAAAATGATATAATAGTAGAGGCAATCATTATGAAAAAAGGAGCAAGAAAAAAAATAAAGCAGGTGATCCTTTCAATCCTTTTCTTGGGACAAATATTTTTGTCCCCAATGATGGTGGGGGCGTCCTCTTTGATTAACTGGGAAAATCCAAATAAAAATGGCGATAATCCTTATAAAATTGATTTCAGTAATATTATCAATTCGGGTCTACTAACCCAAGTCGTAGCTTGTACTGGTGTTACAAATAAAATAGCTGGGGTGATCTATGGAGTAGAAAATTCTTTAAAAGATTTAGTTACTAAGCTTGCGGAGAAAAAACAAAGAGCAAGAATGTGCAATCTTATAAAAGGCACAGCTGAGACCGCCGTTGGATCAATTTTACAGGTAAACAACTTACCTCTAGCCCTAGAGTCTATAATTGATTGTGATGCTTATGCTAACCAGGTCTTTGACCCAGAAGCCTCGAAAGCAATAGACAAACAAACAGCGGCTGAAGAGAAAAGAGAGCTTATCAGGACTTGTTTTAATGGTATTGCTTACACTTTAGCTAAGAATCAATTAACTGCTATCGCCCGAAATACCTTAAATTGGATTAATTCCGGTTTTAGTGGTGACCCGATATATGTTCAAAATATTACTCTTGCTTTGCAAAATGTGGAAAGAAGTATTGTTGAGCCTGCCATAGAAGAATTATCTTACGGGGCTTTCCCTTGGGGGAACACTTTTATTCAAAGCCGAATAGCAAGAATTGCCAACAGAAGCTCATATGTCGGCAACACAAGCCTACTTTCCCAAACCGCTTCCGATTTAGCTAACTACATAAAAAATGATTTTAAATATAATAGTGAATTAAGCGAGCTAGATAACCAAAGAATTCGAGCAGAAAGCGCCGTAAGAACTTTTGCTAATGATTTTAGCTCTGGTGGCTGGACGGGGTGGCTTTCAATGATTATTAATGACAATAATAATTATCTTGGCTATCAAACTAGAAGCTCTAAAATTTTAGAAGAAAAAATTAATGAACAACAAGAAGCCTTGACTCAAGAATTAGAACAAGGTTCCGGTTACACCAGCCAAAAAGAATGCGTAAAGTGGCAAAGATACAACGATGATGGAACACCAATGAGACCAGTAGATACTCTTTCATTTGGTAATGTTATAAACGATAGTCTTCTTTACGATTTTGGACAAACAGAATTTGGCAGTTTTTCATTAAGGTCTTCTGGGCAAGATGTAACCTCGGATACGAAAAGGGGAGATTACGATGTTTGTATAGAATACAAGACTATCAACCCCGGTTCAAATATTAAAACTCGAGTAGACACCACCCTTGGCATTCCAGAACGACAATTAGAGATAGCTGATGATGTCAACGATGTTCTTAACGCCGTTTTTAGTGTTTTGTTGTCAGTCTTACAAGATCAGGGGTTACCTGGATTATCTTCTGGAGAATATACATATACTAATAGCAATATAGGAGTAAGAACATTTTCTAATTCAGCAGATGAAAACCTTATGGATAATTATTCTCCTAGCAATCACACTTATGATTCTTTTAATCTCACAAGAGATCTCGGGAACACTTTTATATACGACACAGCTATTGAGCTCGGCTCATGGGATGCAAATAAAAATATTATTAAAAGCAACAAAGAAGGAATTTGTTATGATCAGGCAGGCAAAAAGGTTATTTGCCCAACCAGCCTAATAAAAGACACTGCACCTAGAGATTGTCTAGACTCTCAAGATAGGAGCAAGAAAATAACATGCCCTGCTAATGTTTATTATGTAGTTTCAAATCCAGGAAAGACTAAGTTGACCAGTGGTAGCTATAGTGGCTGGGCTGTTGGTGACCGTGCTTTTTGGGATGGCATGTCTTGGCAAAACTGGAAAAAAGGCCAGCCTCAGCCTATCAAAAAACGGGGAGTGCTTCAATTACAAGAAGATTATTCTGTAGCTGCTAAAGAATTATTAGCAATATTACCAAAAATCATGCCAATGATTGGTGAGCTAGACTATTGCATACCGGGTCCAAACCCCAACTGGCAATTAATCACAGGAGGAAACTCGGAACCATTTTTTGAAATTATTTCTTCTATAAACTCTGATTATTCTTCAGGTGGTACTCTTGTTCAAAAAGAGGCCGAATATTATTTTCCGCAAGAAGGTCAAGATCTTTATAATAACTACCAAAATGTCTTTCGCGATCTAGATAAAAACTTAACAGATTTCTGGAACTCAAAAGTAACAAAAACATTTAAATGGGCAGAGATGAAAGCGTTTTCTTATGTCACTGGGCTTAAAAAAGATGAGAACAAAGAGAAAGTGGAAGAGCAAGCTAATTTAATTATAAGTGACACAGCAAAAGCTATCTCTACTTTTACGACCAGTTATGCTGAAATCATAGATAAATACTATGGTAAGAATAGTTCTTTTTGGAGAGAATTTAACGCCAGAGAAGATACCGCTGTTTTAACAAAAAATCTTGGCTATTTACCCATGATCTCTGCTGGTTCAAAAATTACAGGGAACATTTTTGCCTATAACGACGAAGTCACAGAATTAACAGAGGTTTACAAAAAAGAAATCATTAACGCGGAAGCCAATGTTTATAAACTGAATGAAATTAAAAATGAAGTCAGTAAAATAGTTGTCGCAGCTCAAAACCGCCGAGCAAACAAAATGATTGAAAAAATTAAAGAAGAGGAAGGCTTAACAAATTTTACTATTCAAGATTTTGAAGAAAGATACAAAGACTGTTTGGCCCAAGAAAATATTAATTATTATGACGATTTAAAGATAATGTCAGGAGCAGAAAATGATGCCGAGAGGTGTAGTGATGGAATTGATAATGATGGTGATGGGTTTATAGATATGAATGACATGGATTGTAATAATGTTAGAAAAAACTCTAACAACAACTTCAACCCAGAAGATGGTTTTGGGTCTGGGGCAGAACTAGGGTCCTACCGCGGAGGATACAATACCCTAACTAATGAACCTTCATACGAAGGGGGGGTAGAGAACACGGACAAACCATTAGATTTCGATGGCCGTTTATACAATCCAATATGTGGTAATCTTGAACAAAAGTGTGTTGTTGGAGAAATGGAGAACCTTGAGGATGACGAATTTATCTCTTCTTGGGAGTGTCACTCTAGTATTGACCCTGGAAATTTTATACTTTGTCGTAGCGCTTTGGGAACAATAACAGAGTCAAAGATGCTGGAGGCAACCCAAACATTCATAAATGACTTAAAAGATAAGGAGGTTAACTGGAACGCTCTTGAATATGTGAAAGAATATTATAACCAGAAAGCAAGTGATTTAGCCAAGGAAGGAGAGAGATTGCCTCAAGGCGAAATCTGGTTAACAACAACAATAGATTGGCTTTTAGGGATAAGAACGCAAGTAGAAAGGGTCGTATCTGCAGCTGGAGGTTTAATTTCTCTAGTCACGGGAGTGCTTGGGTTTGTTGATTCTATTAAAGCAATAGTAGCCTTAATATAGTATTTATGAAAAATAAAACAGCAAAAACAAAAATAATAATCCTATCCATCATCGCAATTTTGGTAATTTTACTTGTTGGCTTTTTGGTTTATAGAAATAAAAACAAAGAAGAAGGTAGTAATTTATTTTCTGACATATTCTCAATTCTTCCATCCTCTAGAGATGCGACTGAAGTTGAAGCTATCGCTGGGGTGACAATTCAAAAAAATGAGCCTGTTTATGTTTCAGGAGTTAGCGAGGACGGTAGATTAATTGTTTCTCCCTACAGAGGCGATGTCTCTTCTTTGGGAGAAATTTATGGTTATGCCACAAAAGATTTTTCAATTGGAGACATTGGGGAATATGAACTAAATGAAAATTATAAATATGGACAAGGTAATTTCAAAACAAACCAAGAATTAATAGATGTAATTGCTGTAGATTATAAATTTGAATGTAGCGATGGTATTGATAATGATGACGATGGCAATATTGATGCCGATGATCCTAATTGCCACGCCGAAGGGAATATAAATAAAGAATATTTACCATATTATTATTCTGAAGAAACTACTATTAAAATAAAGGACTGGACTGATCCCAAGTTTCCCGGTGGAACTGATCCCAAGTTCCCCGGTGGAACTGATCCTAAGTTTCCTGATGGTTCCACACCAAAACCTAAATGCAGTGACGGTATCGATAATGATGACGATGGAGACATAGATGCTGATGATTCGGCTTGCCACTTGGATGGAGACATGGAAAAAGAATATTTGCCTGATCATTTTTCGGAAAGCCAATATGTTAGTAGTTACATAGACTTAACAGCTGGTAATGTAACTTATCAAAAAATTAACTTAGACGAACCATCAACTTTTTACGCAACAATAACCAATCAAGGAACAAATAAAATCACAGAAACCTTTAATTCTTTCTTTAGTATTAAAAAAATTAGTGAAGAAGTGGAGGACATTAAGACAGAAGCAGTGGAGATACCACCACTTGATGCGGGTAGTGATTTTGTTATTAGTATGAATTTCTCTGTTATAGATACGGATGAGTATAAAATTAGAGTTTGCGCTGATAAAAAAGACGCTTCAGACAAAGGAAGTATTAAAGAATTTAATGAAGAAAATAACTGTGGCTCTTGGGTATCATTCAAAGCTGATACTTCCATTGCTCCACCAGATAGAAATGATTTACCAGAATGTAGTGATGGAGTAGACAATGACGGTGATGGAAAAATTGACAGAGATGATCCTACTTGCCACGCAGGTGGAACAATAGAAGGTGAATATTTGCCAAATTACGATTCTGAGTCAGAAGAATCTTATGAATGTAGCGACACAATAGATAATGACGGTGATGGAAAAATTGATAGAGATGATCCGACTTGCCATGAGGGGGGAATAATAGAGGGACGATACTTACCTAAATATAATTCTGAAGCCATGACCTCTTATCAGTGTAACGACACAATAGATAATGACGGTGATGGAAAAATTGATATAAAAGATGAAGCTTGTCACGAGGGTGGAACATTGAATGGAAACTATGTTCCAACAAACGACTCAGAAGAAATCGCTCCAGCTAAGCCAAACATTTGTCTTAGCTTGGACCCACTAGAATTTACCGACGAAGAAAAAGCCAAATTAGATGATCTTTTGCGTCGTTTTTATTTAATTGCTCCTTTATTAAAAGACGATTCTGATATTAAAATTGCCTATAATGAGTTAGATCGTTTACAAAACTTAAAAGATGAGATCTCTTCTCTAACAGACGCTTGTTATGAGCAAACAAAAGAGTTAAGAAATAATGGCTACGGTAAATATATAGTTCAATACGGAAATCCTTGGTTTAATTATTCAAAAAGGGGAAGTTATCTTGATGTGGTGGATAGAGAAACAGAGAAAAAAATAAAAAACCTAATGCCTTCTTGTGTTTACAGTGAGTCGCAAGAAGGGACAAGAGCCCTTACTGAAGGAGGAGATGGTAAATTCGTTTCCTTCTGGAAAAATTTCCTTGGTATTGAAGGTCCCAGCATAGATGAAAAGGAGAATCTTTGTCAAAATCTAGGTCTAGCTAAATCAAGAATGATTTGTGAATTATATAACGGAACAGACGAAGCAGAAGGTGACGATTTAAAAGCCCAGATAGCCATACTAGCAACAGGAGGTCTTGTTGATCCCGTCTCTATTTTTACCACAATTGGATTAGGAAAAATTGTTAACTGGTTTAAAGGAGAACAATACTACTACACTGGTTGTAAGTGGATAACAGATAATAAAACAGATTTGAAGGAATATGAAATTCTTTTAAATGTTTGGTAAATTGTTTTTAGCTAAAAGATAAATGAAAAAAATACTTCCTTACATTTTCATACTGACGATTATTGTGCAACTTTTCGCGCCATTTTCGGTGGGGGTAAATAAAAAAGGAGCCGTAGTAACTTTTGATAAAAATACAGCATCAGCTGTCTATGAATTTCAAATAGATAAAGGGCAAGCTGTGTCTGATCATAATTCAATTACTTTTAATTTTACTGTTAGTGGAAACATCACAGATACATCGATAGTTTCAGAGCGTTTAAATTATACAGCGGAAGCAAAATTTAAATTGAGAGTTTTACTTTATGAAGGAGACACAGATACTAAGAAAAAACAAAAAGATGTTGAACTTAGAAATTGGGGTGCTTTTAGTTATACAAATTTTGAAGGGGAAGTTTTTCAAGAAAAATTTACAGGGTTAAAAAAAGATACCACTTATTATGTAAAAATAGAATTAATAAGGTCTACAAGAGAAAGAATGAGGACCCTTGTGGACGACTCCTATGCCTCTGGGTGGACGGAATATGAGGATAAGAATCCTTTATATTCTACTGATTTTTTTGAAGTAAAAACTACAGCCCAAAAAGGAGATGATGAAATAATCCAAGATATCAACACAGATAACCTTGGGGCTTCTGGAAATATCTCTGATGAAGAAATGTATAAATCTCAGACATATTATGACGACGATGCTTTTGATTGTAGTATTGGAAATCTTAGGGGTTGTTTTGCTGAGTTTGCTTACACAATAATATTCAAACCAGCTGCTTTTCTTTTTGGGCTTACGGGAAAAGCTCTTGATTTTACTTTAATGTATTCACTTGATGATAAGTCATATCGCTCTGTCTTTGTGGTTGAAGGTTGGGGAATCGTTCGAGATATTTGTAATTTGTTCTTTATTTTTATCCTCCTCTATATTGCTTTTAAAGTTGTGCTTGGTCTCGGTAGTGGCAAGAGCGATCCAAAGAGTTTAATTATTAATGTTATTATCATTGGGCTTTTAATAAACTTCAGTCTTTTCGCCACTCGTCTAATTATTGATGCGTCTAATATTTTATCTCGAGTCTTTTATAACTCTGAAACAATTAGTTTTAAATCTAGCAGTGGGGCCGACGCAACCCTAGGTTCGGCTGGAGAGATTAAATTCTCTGAGGTTTTAGTTCAAAAGGTAAACCCTGTCAGTCTTTTAACCCAAAGTGGAAACATAGGGTATTTGGGAGAAAAAAGCGAAAACATGACAGAAGCCTTAACTGAAGCCGAAAGAGATCAAAACATTGGCTCAACTGTTTCTAGGGCGGAACAGGTGAGCAATGATATCCCCGTGGGGTTAGGAACTTTTGTTATAATTTGTTTTTTAAACGCAGCTATTTGTATTATTGGAATTGTCGTCTTCTTTAATCTAACTTTTGTTTTTATCGCCCGTGTGGTTATGTTGTGGCTGGCAATGATTTTATCTCCAATTGCTTTCTTTAGTCACACCACTCCAGAATTAGAGAATCTAAAATTCATAGGTTTTAAAAACTGGTTAAAAGAAACTGCCTCAATGGCTTTCGTGGCCCCTATCTTTTGTTTCTTTTTATATATAATTATCACCTTCCTAGATTCAGGTTTGGGTATAACTGATGCCTACCGAAGCCCAACTGGATTTGAGTTTGTCTTAAGAATTCTAATTCCGTTCTTGTTCTTGTCTGTGCTCTTAATGAAAGCTAAAGATATCGCTATTTCAATGTCTGGGCAAGCCGGTAAGTTTGTATCAGATATGGGAAATAAAATTGCTGGAACAACAATAGGATTGGCTACAGGGGGTGCCGCTATGGCCATGAGAGGAACAGTTGGTGCAATGGGGGCTAGGATGGCAAGATCAGAAACCTTAACCAACATGGAAAAGAAGGGTGGTTTTAGGGGTCTTGTTGGGGGAACCCTTAGAAACGCAGGATTAAAAGTTGGACAGAAAAGTTTTGATTTCAGAAACACAACAATAGGAGAAAAAGCGGCAAGCGGACTGGGAATTTCAGGTTCTGTTAAAAAGACAATGGCTTCGGGCTCTAAGCCGGGAGTTGGTTTTCTTGGTAACCAAGAAGAGAAGGTTAGGAAAGTTGAAAAAAGACAAGCTGATCTTGATAAATTAAAACCAAAAACAGAAAATGAGAAAAAAAGAGAAGGGCTTGATAGACAACAAGCTGAACTTGAGGTTAAAATTTCTCCAGTACTAGAACAAGCTGAAAAAGAAAGAGACGAGGCTAAAGAAAATTATGTAGAAAAAAAAGAAAGGAGAGATGAGGCAGATAAAAAACTCAAAGATGCAGAGAAGGAATTAGAAAAAGCCAAAGGAACCGCTAGTGAGGAAGCAGCTCAACAAAAAGTAAAAGAAGCCGAACAAGTAAAAGCCGAGGCAGATAAAAAACTAGCCGAAGCAGATAAAAAACTAGAAACAGCTAAAAACAATGTCTCTGATATTAAAAACGGGGCAGGCGCAGAAATAAAGGATGGAAAAATTGAAATTAAATTAGAGGAAGGAAGCTATAATACTAGCAACAAAAATATATCACAAAAATTGGCTGAGGAGATAGGAAAAAGATATGAAAAAGCTGAAAATAGGAAGAACTCAACTTCAAGCGCTGTTGCTTCTATAGATAATTCTCTTAATAAGGCTATGGATGAAAAAAAGAGACTTAGTGACATTGATAAATTAAAGAAAGAAGACGACAAGGAGGTAGAAGACAAAGTACAAAAAGTAAAATCATCTTTTGCGACGACGATAGGAGAAGCAGAGGCTGAAAAGAAAAAGGCCGAGAGTGAGTTGGGTAGATTAAGACTCGCCCCCTCACTAGATGAAGCGGCAATAAAACAGGCACAAGATAAAGTTACACAACATGAAGATAAAATAAAGAAACTTAAAGACGAGGAAACCAAAACGGTGTTAAGCACAAGAATAGAAGCTGGAAAAGAAGTAGAGGAGAAACGGGGTAAGCGAACAGAAAAAATAAAACAATTGGAAGGTGAAATAAAATCTCTTGGGGATGCGAAGAAAGAGGCCGTCGCCAAGAATGATGAAGCAGAGAAAGAATTTGAAGTGGCAAGCGTAAATTTCGAAAGTGTACAAAATGCCAAAAAAGCAGCAGAAAAAAATGGAGGATATGGTAAATCTCTAAGCGAGATAAGAAAAGAATCTACATCATTGTCAGCAAAAATAAAACAAGATGAGAACAAAAGTAAATTCGCAAGGGCAAAAAACTGGGAGGGTAGCACTAATAATGTCTTTGATTACCTCTCTCATGGTAGAGTAAGCAATAAGCAAGCTCAGGATCAAGCTAATAATTTATATCAATCAATTAATAAAAAATAGATGAAGCCAGAATTAAAAGAGGAAATAAATAAAATAATGTTAGGAATACCAGAAAGAAATCGTCTGGCTATTAGTTCTATTGACTGGGCACATGTTACTAAAGAAATTGGAGAAAAATATTACCTTAACGAGGAAGAATTAGACCTTTTAATGGTTGAGACGGCTCTCGTCTTATTAGGTCTTAAAGATTATGATTTATTCAAGTTGGCAATAGAAGACATGGGGCTTAGCCAAAACGATATTCGGAGTATTGCAAAAGAAACCGAGGATAAAATTTTTAACCCAATCAGTAAAAAAATTATAGATTCAATAAAAAAAGAAGCTGAGCTAAATAATACCAGTTGGGACAAAAGAGTTAATTTTATTTTATCAGGAGGTGATTATACTAATTTCATTAAATAATGTATAAAGACAATTTACAATTAGATATTCTGCAGGCTCGGGCAAACTTGCCACAGAAGACAAAGAAAGCCATTGATGCTGCTAATTGGCGAGAGGCGATTAAGCGAATGGGAACAAAATATTCTCCCGAGCAACTAAAAATTCTAGAGAAGAAAACAGAATTACTATTATGTGGCCTATTAAAAACAGATGACTACCCTAAAGAGCTTGGACTAGAGATGAATATTTCTAAAGAAAAAACCATTTCTTTAATCACCGAAATGGACATTTTGGTTTTTCAAAAAATACAAAAGGAACTGGAGAAAGAAATTGATAAAACAGACCTCGCAATAACAAAAGACCCCATCTTTTCTGATCTCCCACAAAACATAGAGGAAGCTATATCTAAATCAAACTGGAAGGAAAAGACATACAACATTGCTGAAAAATACAAACTAACAATTGAGCAAATGGGTATTCTGGAAGATTTAACAATCAAGGTGATGAAAAATGAAATTAGGCCAGCTGATTATAAAAACAGATTGCAAAATAAAATAAATATGCCAAACGAATCTTTAGTCAATTTAGTTGAAGACATAAATCAAGGCGTTCTAAAAGATATTATTGTTATAATTAAAGAACAAGAACAAAAGATCTTTCAAGAAGAAGAAAAGAAAAAGGAAGAGATCGTCCCTGTCCCGCCTTATAAAAAAGATCAGACCCCAAAGATGTGGCAAAAAAAGGAAGTGGAAACAAAAGAAGATATCCCTCTTCCTCCAAAAAGAAAAGGGGAAGAGCCCACTTCTGAGAATCAGAAATTTGAACCTGTAGAAAAAATTATAGACAAAACAGCAATTCCTTTACCCTTAGGTTTAAACAAGGGTCAAAACAAGGTTTTGGGTCTCAATGTAGAAAAAGAAGAGAAGAAGGAACCACTTAGCCCCAACAACACACCAAAAGAAACAATAATTACAGAAAAAACTGATTCTACTCCAAAAGGAGATTATCAAATAGATCCTTATAGAGAAAAGATATAATCATTATGCAATTTAGAGTGCCACAATTTATAGATATTGAAGATAAACTTTTTGGTCCATTGACCTTTAAGCAATTTATATATTTGGCTGGCGGAGCTGGTTTAGTTTTTGTTATTTATAAAACAATACCCCTCGTATTTGCCATCTTCTTAATGATACCCGTTGCTGGACTCGCAGCCGCTTTGGCTTTCTATAAACCAAACGGCAAACCTTTTATTTTTATGTTTCAATCTGCTGTTAAATATTTTACTACCAACAAGTTATACGTTTGGAAACAGAAAATTAAAAAAGCTAGTGACAAAAAAGAGGAAGAGGAGATTCCAGCCACCTCTTTTATTCCAACTTCTTCATCTGGTAACTTAAGAGACCTTTCTTGGAGTTTAGATATTCAAGATGATTCTCTCTTAAACAATGAGCAAGAGAAATAATTGTGTTATAATATCAATATAATTAAGGAGATTTTGATTTTTAAATAAACAATATATGGCTATCAATGCAAAAAGTTCACAAGATTTTGTCCCCATTAAAGAAGTTAGAAATGGGGTTATTGTACTTAAAGACGGAAGCTTGAGATCTATTCTTATCACTTCTTCTTTAAATTTATCTTTAAAATCTTACGATGAGCAGATTGCTGTTATTAGTGCTTTCCAAAGTTTTATTAATAGCTTAGATTTTCCAACTCAAATCTGTGTTCAGTCAAGAAGATTAGACATTAGGCCTTACTTGCTAACCTTAGAAAATAGAATAATGGAACAGGTAGAGCCTTTATTAAAAATTCAAACCAGAGAATATATTGAATTTATTAGATCTTTTACCGACGAAGTAAATATTATGACCAAAACTTTCTATATTGTTGTTCCGTATACTCCCACAACGATTAATTCTAATAATCAAATAATAGATACATTGCTTGGGGGAAAGGGATCTAAAAAACAAATTAAAGATACAAAAAAAGCCGTTGACCTTGCTTCTTTTGAGGAGAAGAGGTCTCAACTTGAACAAAGAATCGGGATTATCATGAGTGGCCTTAGTCGTATGGGTATTAGAGCCAAAGAATTAAAAACAGATCAGGTCGTAGAGCTTTTCTATAAAACATTTAACCCGGGTGATATTAGTCAGGGTATTAAATTACAATAATATATGGGACTTTTTTCTTCATTTTTTAAAAACGAAAAAGAGCAAGATAAAAAAGGCGAAGTCATGCCTATTTTACCGAGTGAAATATACAAGGCGGCCACCCTTGAGCTTCAAGACATAATCGCTCCATCAGCCCTAGAAATTACTCCTAAATCCTTAAACCTAGGAGATAAAATAGCCAGAACTTTCTTTGTTATTTCTTATCCAAGGTATTTAACTGATAATTGGTTTTCACCGATTGTTAATCTTGATAAGATTTACGACATATCAATTTTCATTCATCCAATAGAAACATCTCAAATACTTAGAACTTTCCAAAAGAAAGTGGCTGAGGTCCAAAGCCAAATAACGGTCAGGGAGGCAAAGGGGCTGGTTAGAGACCCAATGCTTGATACTGCTTACCATGACCTAGAAGAGCTTCGTGATAACCTAATACAGGCTCAAGAAAAAATGTTTGATGTTGGCTTATATATTACTATTTATGCCGACAATGAAGCTGATTTATTTAAAACCGAAAATGAAATAAAATCAATTCTTGAATCTAAATTAATATACTTAAAGCCCTCTTTGTTCCAACAAGACGATGGTTTTAAGAGTTCTATTCCTCTTGGAACAGATTTATTAAAAGTTCACCAGAAACTTAACACCGAACCACTATCAAGTATCTTTCCTTTTGTCTCTTTTGACCTAACGGAAGATAAAGGAATTTTATACGGGGTCAATAGACACAACTCTAGTTTGGTTTTATTTGATCGTTATTCCTTACCAAACTTTAACTCAGTTACTTTTGCTACTTCTGGGGCAGGAAAATCTTATGCTACTAAATTAGAAATAATTAGATCTTTAATGTTTGACACTGAAATAATAGTTATTGACCCTGAAAGAGAGTATGAATATTTAGCTGAAGCTGTCGGTGGCCGTTATTTCAATATCGCTCTTTCGTCTGATCACCACATTAATCCATTTGACCTACCAATTCCTGTTGGAGAGGAAACTCCGGCTGATGTTTTAAGGTCTAATACCATCACATTAGTTGGCCTTTTCCGTATTATGCTTGGAGGTTTAACCCCCGAAGAAGATTCTTTAATAGATCGTGCTATTACCGAAACCTACGCCTTAAAAGA
>Ga0209606_1002751_pt1 | contig 18836 bp, 22 predicted proteins | sample AD_UKC057_MetaG_FD_184412 | JGI IMG/M metagenome (GOLD analysis project Ga0209606, IMG submission 184412) | Active sludge microbial communities of municipal wastewater-treating anaerobic digesters from USA - AD_UKC057_MetaG (SPAdes) (version 2) | ecosystem: Engineered > Bioreactor > Anaerobic >...
CGGAGCGTGCCGTGGGTGGAATCATATTTGAGCAGATGGGCGATGGTTTTGGCGTCGGCAAGGTCGTTGACGGCCACGAATTCCACATCGCCGCTTTCGAAACCTGCCCGAAACACCAGCCTGCCGATGCGCCCGAATCCGTTGATTGCAACTCTTACCGCCATGGTCATCCCCTCCATTTTTATGGGCCAGAGACTAAACAAAAGTCCGGGGCTTGTCAACCCATTTCTCTTTAACGACAATGGTTTAGCGTAGATAGCACGGGATGCCGTTGGTTTGAATTCAACCGACAGGCCTCTATTATTTTCCCTTGCACTTGCGGACCATTGCTCATATACTCGCCCGCGGTCAGGCGAGAGCCTGCCGGGATTTTATGCGGGAGGATTTGTATGAAAAAAATTTTGATCGCTTTCCTGGCGCTTCTTTTGGTCGCGTCGTTTTTACCGGCGGGCCATGCGGCGGATCCGTCGATTGCCGGTGTTTGGTCTCTGCCGGTTCTGAAGGGCAAGGACAAAGGCAAGGAGCGGTTTCAGGTTGAAATCTTTGAAAAAGACGGCGTGTACTACGGTAAAATTGTAAAACTGACTTCCCTGCCCGAAAACGCGCTGTGCACCAAATGCAAGAAAGAAAGAAAAGACAAGCCGCTGATGGGGATGCTGATGTTATGGAATCTGAAAAAAGAAGCAGGCCGGTACGTCGAAGGAAAGATTTATGACGTCGATGCGGGAAAAGAATATAAGTGCAGCATCACGCAAATAACGCCCGACAAACTGCAAGTTACAGCCAGCCTGCTTTTCTTGAGCGAGAGCCACTACTGGACAAGAGTGAAGTAGAGCGGTAAACAAAAGCGGGAAGAAAGCCTGCGCGCCGCCGGACGGGGTGGGTGTGCGGGGAGATTTGAAGCGGAGCGAGGGGCGTCTGATGTCGCCAAATTTCGATTGACAGATGCAAAAGGCTTTCCTATAGTCGTCGCCAGAAAAAACAGTTTCTATTCAATTTAAAGGAGGGTTAGGTATGAATCGGTCTTTTTTACGCAAGAGTCTTGTTGTAGTCGGATGTGCAGTGATTGCTTTGGTTCTCAGTACGGGATTGGGTCTTGCCGCCACAGTCGGCCAGGAATTGTCCAATCCTCAGTTGAAGGACGCGAATGACAAGCCGGCGACCATCCCGGATTTCGGAACGCATGTGATTACGGTGACCTATGCCGATTCGAGCGCGGGTGACTATGGAGATCCAATGAACGACGCGACGAAGGCAAAAAATTACAGCAAGGCGTCTTACCGTGGAATCGGCGTAGCCAACATGAAGGATTCCGCCGCCCCGAATTTTTTGATTCGAAAAATTGTCCGGGGCAAAATTGAAAAATATAAGAGCGTGATTCTGACGGACCCGGATCTGACGCTGGCCAAGACATGGAACCTGGGCAACTGCAAAGGCAAGTCCGTCTTTATTTTGGTCGGCAAGGACAAGAAGCTCAAATACATCCGCTACACCGACAAGAGCAATCCCTGGACCAAAGCGGATATCGACAACGTTCTGAAAATGATGGACGGTTTGATGTAAACTAATAAGATTTTCCCGAAAGTCCTGAAAAACCCTCAAACGTCATTGCCTGGCGGCTGGGGGTTTTTTTTATGGCTGGTCCGGCAGGTTGCGCCGCGCAAAATGTGACAGACCGGCCGCGGCCGGAAATCCGGAAACGCCCATATTGCCCGACATCATGATTGTCCGTCGCCGGTGAGCGGCAGCGCCTTGTCGATGGTAAAGTAAATCAGAAATTTCTCTTCGGCCGGATTTTTGCCTTCCACGTCCCTGTGCTTTCTCCGGCGGATTTCGCCGATGAGCGGCGAGTCTTTCTCTTCCCTGATTTTGGTCAGATACAGCCGCTTGCCTTCGTAGGCGCCGTCCTCCTTGAAAAGATAGACCGCGGAAGGATTGGCGAGCAGGTTGGCGCGGGTAAGCCGGTTGCGGGCGATAAAAGCCACGGTCCGGTCATCCATGAAGTGAGGACGTCCGTAAATGGCCGCGTTCACTTTCCCGTTTGCATCGGAGGTGGAAAGAACACCGACTCCCCGGGCATTTTCAAAATATTCGTCGAGCCGCATGATTCCTCCTTTAATTTTATCCGGTTTTGAAGTAAATTAAGCCGTCAAAAGCGGAATGTAAAGACGCGAAAATAAAAAAAGTTTCCGAAATAAAAGATGAAGAGGAAGCGAAATGGCATTGAAAATTTTAGGCGTCTCCGGTTCGCCGGTGAAAAAAGGGAACGTGGAAACATTTTTAACGCATGCGATGGAAGGGCTGTCCGCGGAGAATATTCAGCTCGAAATCGTCCATCTTTCCGGTTTGAAGATCGGCGATTGCATTCATTGTAATTTCTGCCTGAAAAAACAAACACCGGGCAAATATTGTTCCCTCAAAGACGACGCCCAGCCGATTCTGGAAAAGGCCGAGGCGGCGGATATCCTCGTGCTGGCCAGCCCCGTATATTTCATGCGTTCGTCCGCGCGGATGGCCGCGCTGCTCGACCGGTTCCGCGTGTTTGTCTTCGGTAACCTGACGGGCGGAAAGATGAAAAACAAGATCGGCGTGAGCATGGCCGTCTCCTGGCTGCGCCAGGGCGGCCTGGAGCTTGCGCACCTGTCGCACATCACCACTTTCCTGACGCTGGAAATGATTCCGGCCAGCGTCCACAAAGGCGTCAGCCCACTGGGCGCGTCGGCCTGTGCAAGCTCCAACGGCTCAGGCAAGTTTGATCCGAACGTCAAGCTCGGCATCGAAAACGACGAGGCAGGCCTGCAATCGGCGCGGCTGATTCTGCGGCGGGCCGTAGAACTGGCCCGGCTGGTGCGTAAATGATCTGCAATGAAGGTGATCCAGTAATGTTCATTTCCGGATTGGACGCTGTTGGCAGGAAGCGCGTGAACTCAAAATCTTAACGTGCCACGGAAGGAAATCAACATCACTTGATCATATCAGCAGGCGGTTTTCTTTATAAATGACTTTGCCTTTCCTGACAATTTCGTTGACAAATTCGGTTGTGTCGCTGTTGAAAAAGGCATTCCGGCTGAAGGGCAAGGGTTCGATGTCCGTATCAATCTGCCGACGAAGGCGGAAAAGCGACTTCATTTCTTCATAGGGGTTCTTGCCGAAGTCGTCCGAGAAAACAGCCACGTCAATATCGCTGTCATCGTTGGCCCGGCCTTCCGCATAAGACCCAAAAAGGACTACAGCATAAATATCGTATGCTCTCCTGATAAGAGCAACGAAATCCTTCAATTCTTTTTCTACAATATCCGTGCTTTTAGCCATTGGAACAACTCTTTTCCCTCAGCAACTCCACTCCTAAAGTGGCTCAATTCCTGACGACCATTTTTGGCTCAATTTATCACGACCGGAAACATAAATACTCAGATGGTAAAAAAGCGAAAGAAGCATAGCCGAAAAAGATTAGCCTGTAAACGCTTAAAAAGGATGGCGGGAGAGCGAGAATAATTAACGCTTCGACAGCATATGGGACATGCAGCGAGCCAGTTGAAACTTTATACGGTAACGAGGAAGGCGGTCGTATTGTATATAATCGGCATCACTGGGGAAAGAAAAACTAGCGCACAATCCCGTTATTGTTGGTAAGAATTATTTCCTATTGTCTTTCAGGATGTCGAAGTTTTCTTCTCTCTTTAGGAGTTCCACTCCAACGGGAAGCGATGCTTCATCTTTGGCAGCCTGCCTCTTTGCGTAATTATAAGCAGTGATGGCGGCGATGATGTGGCAAATCCAGCCCAGCATTCCACCGGAACCGATCCAGAGGCCGGGCGTGACAATCAACCAGAAGATGCCTCTCCAGAAAGTCCCGTTGTAAAACTGGCCAACGCCTGGAATAATCAGGCTCAATACCGCCGCGATGCCCGGTCTGTTGGATTCCTTAATCGACATCGTTCACCTCTTTTTCTTGGGCTTCTCAAATAAGAGCGCCATTCCTGACGAAAACTTCAGGCTTCCTTTATATGATTCGATTCATAGCTATGCCATCGGCTGATACTTGCCCCTGATTTCTTCCAGGATCATTTCAACGGCTTCCGGCTTCGTCAATTTCAGCTTTCCGGCAATCAAAAGCAGGGCGTCTATCTCATTCTGCCCGATGCGCTGGTCCTTTGCAATGAGGGGAACCAGCAACCTGAACAGCCTGGAAGTATAAGAAGGGCATTTATCAAGAATAAAGGATGCGGATTTGTTGATGATCGTCATCGGTTTCTTATGTTTCATCACCTGATGCACATAATCCGGAGGCCAGGAATGGAAATTGGAGAGCACGTTGATCAGTTCATCCTGCTCCCGGGTGTCGGCGTTTCCGTCACTGTTGATTAAATAGCAGCCGGCGGCGGTCAGAAAATCGAGGCAGGCCCTATCATCATCGTCTGCGGGCTGCACTTTGAGCAGGGAGACCAATTCATCCGTCTGACGGCGGAGTTTATTGTCCCGGACAAGCTTCCGGCTTTTCAGAAAATTCTTTCTCGTCGCGGAATGATAAAAGACATCCAATGCCTTGATGCGCAGAGGATTCACCGGATGTGTGTTTACGAGATAATTCTGCCCGGCGACGGACATGTCGGCCACCAGTTTATCGTTCATCGCCATGAAATTCATGGTCTTGACCTGAAAACGCCCCATATCCAGACCGCTGGACATTTTAAACATGGCGCTGGCCGCCGCATCGAAATTACCCACGGCCAGAGAGCCGACGCGGTCACAGGACATTTCACCGAGGTTACGCCAGAGATGAAAGATGTTTTTGATGAAATCCGGTGGGCCGGAAGGATAAAGATGGTCAATGACGAACTCCAGCATCGAATGCCGGTAAATCAGATGCCCCAGTTCATGGGCGATGACAAAGCGCATCTCCTCATCCGTATGCCTTTCCACAATGCCGGAGTTGAAAACAACGTAATGGGGCTCCTCTTCATTGCGGCTGTAATGCGACATCGCATTGAATTTTTCATCGTTGGATATGTAGAAGGCGACCTCGCGATCGGTGTATTCCAGCAACTGAAGAATTTCCTGCGTCAGTTCATGCAGTTGGCCTCCCACCTGCGGCGACAGCGGCAGATTAAACAACATTTCTCCTGACATGCTGCGATCCTTTTTTTGATTCGCATCAAAGCTCAGCAAATCACTGATCGTGCCGACGTTTAAAACTTTTTCCAGATAATCAAGAATCTTTTTTTCATCAGGCAACCGGATTTCTTCGAGAAATGTTTTCATGTTATGCTTTCCATAAGGGTTCTCGTGGTTTCAGTAACTGCTATCAATGGTCACCGTTCACAACGATAAAAGGACAGATGGCAACAATGCCGAACTATCTTGGTGATTATGCTGATTTGTTACTATCCCAAAAAGGACAATACTACTTTCCCTATTCGGCTGATATATCAATTTCCTGAAACTTACGGCGGAAAAGCAGGGGGTTGCTAATGTCAGAAAAAGATTCTTTTGAACCGCCGGTCCCAATGATGGTTACAGTGCCAAAACCCAGTATTCTGCCCCAAAAGGACTGATTGACATTGACGGACTCTATTTTTTGCAGATTCATCTCAAAGGTTTTTCTTGAAATCAATCCCGTCTTCATGATGATTCGCTTGTTGGTGATTACGTACTCGCTTGTCATCTGGCGGATAATTGGCGCTATCCATAAAGTAAATAAAGCATGTGATGTTAAATAAATCCGCCAGTGCAGCTTTGCCTGATATTCCACACACTCACCTCTGACCAAAACTGAATCTACGTAGCTGCCCATAGAATCTATCCTGCCTTATATATCAGGCCATATTTCATCTTGCCCGGCTTTACGCGCAACATAGTTATAGGCCATCACGGCCGATATTAGATGACATGCGACCGCATATGCGCCAATGATAAGCCATGACATCAGCCCGACAATAAACCAGAAAATACCACGCGCATAGGTCCCGCTGTAAAATTGTCCAGCGCCGGGCAATAGCAAACTAAAAATGAAAGCTTTATAGGCCTGATGCTTCATTAAGAAACGCCTTTTTGCTTCTAAATATCAACCCACTTTTTCCATTTCGGGCAAGTGCCGACACCATAAGTTTTTTTCGAAGCGGCATCGCAAAAGATCTGGGATGAGTCAACATTTATGCTGTAAGGCTTGTGATTTACAAATCGTATTTTTCTATCCCCCTGCCAGAATTGACATGCCCCGCATTTTTTATCCTTCGCAAGTACTGTATGTGTTCCCATAGTATCTGTCCTTATTATATTGAATTATTCTCATTTGTTAGACTATTTGTTTATCTTAATTGATGTCCACAATTGGTACAATATTCATGCACCTTATCGGTGATTCTTTGATTACAATTTGGACAAACATCGAGCGCAGTCTTGCTTCTTCCTTGATTTTCAATAACCTGTACCAGAAACTCTTTGGCTTTGTTGAATGATGTTTTATCATTGTCACGGGTGCGACAAATAATATCCAGGGCAAACTTTCGTGATTCTGCACTTTCATTGGGATCGAGGATCAATATCTCTAAATTCTTTTCGATACTTTCTTTCAATTGCGACGAGACTTCGATTCCTTTCAGTGCAATCTCATATAATTGGAGGGTTTTCTCTTGAATTGTGCGATCTGTGACAGTATGCCCGCAGGATGGGCAGTGTTTTGTTATAATGCTTGCAGCGGCTTCAATTTCAATGACATCCGCCAATACTCTTTTGATTTTCTCTAAAGCAACACGCATTTCTGTTTCTTCAGATATCAGCAATTCACAAACAATATCAACGGCATATTTCCTTATTTCATTATCTTCGTCGCCGTCCATGAGACATCCTTTCATGGAATTCTCAATGTCCACCCTTTTTTCACGTTTGGTACTGCTATCTCTGAGAATGCTTTCATAAATCTGAAGCGCTCTTCTTTTGACATTCCGCTCTGCAATTAGAACCGCACTATCGCTTTTTATGTTTTTGTTGAGTTTTCTTTTCAAGAACCTTTCGACAATATACATCGAAAACTCACCTTTCTTATCGATAGCGTTAAGGGCTTTGATGCGCAGGTCAGGTTCTCTGTGTAAAATGATAAATTTTTCCATTAGTTGCTTAAGTGCAAAAGTATCTCTGTCGTCGCCGGACAAGCTATCCCTTTCTGATATGACTTGAATTAGTCGGGAATAGTAGGCAAGAAGGTAATCCAAAATTTCATTGAGAACATGATCGTTTTGTGTCCAGCGTAAATACTCCATATTACCGATGGTTCTATCTGCATAAGACTCGAGAATGGCAAGAATGCTGCTTTTATCCCTAATCATGGGCTCGATGATGTTGCCGTCCGTCAAGGAATAAATGGAATTCTTCATTCTCTCCAGAAGTTCGGTATAAAGAGACCCTAACTCTTCATCAGAAATGTTTGCCCAAGGTGCTGTTCGAGCTTTGAGACTATCCAATACACCATTTTTTTTGGTTTTTGTTTTTTGAAGAATATCCCAGACATGTTTATATGTTGCAAAGACCCGCGCTGAATGGTTTTTGTCGGCAATTTTTATCAGCTCAAAGGCATGCCCCAATTCATCTTTAGGATCAATTTGTTGATCTCTTAAAATGGCTCTGAAAGTCATGCAAATGGATTCATCAATGGAGTCAATACCGTTAACAGCGCTAACGAGATTTTTAGCCCATGAAATGAAAGCATCACGGACAGCCTTTTTCTCTAATGTATCAAGATTCAACTTGTTCAGGAAATGGAGGCCGAGTGGACTTCCGTTAAGGATACTGAAAAGCCGGGCAGTCTCGTTTCCTGTTCTTATGGTTTGGTTAACCACGTCCACAAAGTCCCGGTAGTCGTCGCTTACCTGAAGATTAAACCCTTGACAGACGCAACTGGCGGTATTTCGGTTATCATCTCTGGTCATGTCCAGCGACTCTTCCTTGCGCCTTTCTCTTATGTTCTGTTCTTCCAAAATTTTCTTTCTGATCGAGGACGGCAATATCTCATGATATGGAAAAACTTCAGGACTGGTTACGTAGGTTGTTGTATTCATTTAAAACTACCTCCCTTGATATTATTTCCCCAAAAATTTTTGAATTTAGCCTCGTCTTTATGGCCAAAATGAGAAAAAGTTGAGTTTTTAAAATCATCTTCGATGGCACGATGAAAATCACGCCATTCTGCTGAAAGAATTAGTTTATCTTTGCTGTGCAAATCTTCTAAAATCGGCGCAGCGTATTCTTCAGGATAGTAATCTCTTATTTTATCACGAATAAGATCAACTTTATTGTCGATTATTTTTTGCAGACGGTTGTTGTGGTACAAAAAATAAATCAGGTAAAGTAGGCAGGCTATCGTCTGGAAAATCATCAGCGATTTGGACAAGATGATACTTTGTCGGTCGGTAGTGAGCAGTTTTTCAAGAACTGGTGTCACAAACATCCAGAATTCTCTCTGAATTTTACCAAGGATAAAATATCCCATTACCCCGCCGATAATAAAGGTTGGAATGGCAATACCTATCGCAACAATCAAAAAAGGGCCTGAAAATATAACCTTCCCTATTCTTTCCGCCTGGCGTCCCAGAAATGCCACTAGCTTCTCACCACTGCCTTGGCTTGAAACCGAGACAACGTTATCTTTCCGCAGGTCAAACAAACTCTTGACGAAATATGCCAGCGCCAAGGCGGCCATAGCAAATATGAGAAATCGCGCCGTGTCGTTGCCACTGATCATACCTCGATAGATATTTTGCGGGAAAAGGGTTGTAACAGCTACTTTTATTAGGAACAAACACAAACCAAAAATAAGAAAAGCCAGAGGATTGAAGAAGCGATAGATAACTTTGCGGTCCTGAGAAATCGCCAGTGTGGAGAACAACATATAAGCAATCAGACCCCATTCAATGATGCCGATACCGCACAGGGGCAGCAGCACGATGTTATAAAATGCAGCATAAACAAAAAGATCGGCAACGATATATAAAGTTTCCTCGGCAGGCCCGAATTTTCTCACCTCGTCATAACGAATCCTGTTAAATTGGTGCATAATGTATGCATGAATGGCTCCAAACATTAAATAGACCGGCATGTCCGGATACATGGCGATTTTAAGTCGCATATCACCACCGGCCGAGAGATACAGACATGACAAATAGAGAAGCCAGATGCCTACAGTCAACCGCCCCATACCCCAAAAGATGATCTCTTCTTTCTCGAGATTACGTTCCATGATGTCTCCTTGTGTATTATTTACTATTGTCACATATCAATGCCTGGGATTTTTTCTATAGGATCACTACTACTGGTTCTAAGCAATCTTCTTTTGACCTTATCCCAAGTTTTCTCGTTTACGATTGATTCCGCGGCATCCTTGTAGGAGTTGAGAAAACGAATGTGGTCGTTCAAATTTCCCTTTTCGCCCAATGCGTTCGGATATTTTTCTTTATATCTGTCAATTTCACCTTGGATTGATATGAGTTGATTTTTTTTGTCTGCACCCAATAATCCCCTGCTGCGGGCGTTAAGATATTCAAGTCTGATTTTGATACAAAATATTGTGGCGCTCCTTCCGCTGATTTCGTCCAGGGAATCTACAATGGTCTTTTGGTACTGCATGCACAAATCAATTAATTGCGCTTCTGAGATAGGAGCACGCTTTTGAATATGGGCTTGGTAAGCCGATTTCAGAAAAGTAAAGGGAATTACTTCTATAGCGCGCAAAGAAGATGAGGTATAGGCATTTTCCTCCATATAGAACCTGATATAATGAGAGCCAGTAACAAGATGTGTATAAATGGAGAAATCTGCTGGCCATAAATCCTGCTGCTGAACATACCGCGCATAAAAATCATAAAACTTTTCGAGATAATCCGTCACATTCGGCGGTAGTTTATCTTTTTCTTTTTGAAAAATGACGCGACTTCCCGGTATGTCATTTTTTGTATCCATGGCATGAAGGATTCTTCCCAGGGGCGTTTTCTGTTCGATGGGTGACGCTTGCTCGGTCCCGAAAACACCTTGCTCTGTCCTAATCACATAATTTAATTGGCTGATAATTTGTGTGAGTGGAAAAGCCATGAGGATTAATAAAGCTATCCATCTGAGGGAAATACCGATTTTATTTTCTGAGAAAAATTCCTGCATGTTGATTTTAACCCTCCTGTATGACTTTAAAGTAAAAGAATTAATCAATCATTTTGCTTTTTTTATTTGCTTAATCAAATTCGTCAATTCGTCGGGGGCTGTTGGTATTGCTTCCCATTTACTCTCATCAAGCCCTCGCGATATTTCTCTTGAACTAATTGCGAAATTTACAGATTCTGTAAATCCTCCTGTGTTAATTCCTATTAAACTTCCTTTATCATCGAGCAAAGGCCCGCCTGAATTGCCGGGGTTTATGGGTGCATCGATCTGTATTACTTCACCATAGTCAGGATCGTTTCTGATGGCAGACACCACGCCTGATGAAAATGAGTACTCTAACCCCAACGGGTGACCCATCGCGTAAACCTTGGCGCCCTGACTTGGCATGGCGTCGCTCAGTGGAAGAACCGGGTAGCTGCCCACACTGCCATCAACAATAAGTAGGGCATAGTCTTTTAAGTCGCTGTTAATTAGTATTCCTTCAGGAACGCAGGTTTTGCCATCTGGCATCATAACATCAAGTTTGTACTCTGATATCTCGGGGATTGTGTCAGATGTTAACATCATGACAAAGCCAGTCACGTGTTGGTTTGTCATAATGTAGTATTTATCTTCTTTGTCTTTATGAACTATAACGCCCGAACCGCTCCACTCTTTACGTTCATCGCTTAATATAAGGTTTTTTTCTACAAACCGGCCTTCAATTTTAACCGTTGATGCCCTGCCCAATTGTGCGATTTCTTCAGATGTCCGAATTTTAGCCTGGGGTAATGATTCTGGATTTGGTGACTCGGGTGTCGTTGTTTTTTCATCATCTGATAATACAACAATAAACAATAATAGTGCTATAGATACGATAAAGAATAAAAGTATCTTTTTCATCTTGAATGACTTTTTTGTATCGACATCAGATGGTTTCAATGAAGATTCATTTTCTGCTTTCAGAGTAGCGCCGCAAGAGCCACAGAAGTTCGTTTTTTTATTATTCTCTTTTCCACACTTGGGACAAAACATGATGACCTCCTTAAATCAAATAAAGGTTATTTACTGTCTTCTCCCCATATTTTCTCTCCAGATTTCTGATAATGAAATGTCCTCTGGCCATATTCTGAAAATGGCCCAAGAAGATGGAATTGATGAAAGCTCCCCGACCGCCAAGATCATAGGAACTGCCGAAGCGGCGGCTTTCCCTGATCATGCGGGAAAGCTTATCCTCGATCGGGGTTTCGAGGGTCTTCTTTTGCCAGACGGAGTAAATACCTTACCGCTTTGTATATTGGATCATTAGATTCTACATGAAGAAGCGGAGGTGTTTCTTTTGTTATAGCATCATGTTTCTTCTTAACGTCTTTTATTGCCTTATCAATATGTTTTTTCTGAACCCCCAAAGACAAAGTTAACATTGAAATAATTGTAATGGGTAAAATAATAAGCGTTAAGGATGCAAAAAAGACACTTGGTGACGGAATAGGAAAATCGTTAAATTTTACTAAGCCGAAGGTGCACGATGTGTACCATATAGATAAGAATTCACGGTAGATCGCAATAATAGGCCCTGATGCCAGTCCCCAAAATAAAATAGTAGCGATACCTCCTGACCAATATAAGAAATTATGAATTTCCTTTTTATGCTCATCTACTGCATCTTCAAATATTTTTGTGGACTTCGATTCCAGTTCAGTCAATCCTGCCAACCTAATTGAACTGTGATGATCTTCATGTCGTAAATCTATTTTATTATTTAAATTATCGTGCACTGAGCGCTCAAAAGGTACACTCGATTGTGATAGTTGTTCTGTCAGCAACCGGTCAGCACGACACCGTAAAGCCTTCCGAAGATCAGTTTGTACTGTCTTTAGTTTCGTAATGTTTCTTGCAGTTTGTAAGCCAAGAACCGCTAGTGATGGGACACTGCCAATTAAAGATAGAAAGATTCTATCCCATGCTTTTGTCGTAATTGCAAATAGCCCAAGAAGTGCACCAAATGGGAAAAAAAGTATAGATGTCTCATCTGCTAATCGCATTCTCATCCGAATCCGAAGACCTATTTCCAACTGTTTATCCGTTCCAACTAATTCGGTAATGACCGCCGAGACGGCCTCGGTTTCCTTCGTAACCAATTCATCGAAATATGGTTGAATATTATTGAGAGGCTCCTTTAATTCATTGATTATTTCCCGCTTCAAGCGAGCCAATAGGGCCTCTTTCCTATAGGTGACATCTTTAGGAGGCAAATTCAATAGCTCCCCAAGTCTAGATACCAATTGTGCTTGCAAATCTTTTTCTGTTTTTTCTGTATCATCAAGACTATCAAGCTTTGGCACGACAAATGGTTTTCTCACATCTGCACTCGGACACGCGCGCGCTAATTTCTTTTCTAACTTCCTCAAGTCTTCTTCGCCTCTGTTGACTAAATCTCTTTTCTCATTGTCAATGCATACCGGGAATATCCGCGCGCCATCAAGTTTTTCGGCAAATTGAAATTGATAAGAACTTCCTTTTTGTGGGCCGAAGTATATTAAGCCGTCTCTTGTGTGTCAAGAAGTTTTTGCCACAAGATGTGGGGTGTTTCGCTGATTATTCCGCTGAAGGTATTTGGCAACATTTGTTCTATTGAGAAATCTACACACCTTTTGATCTATTCCGATGCCAGGATGGCCAATTTAACCGAAATTCAGACAAGCCTTTCCAGTACGCCTTATTTTTCAAATGCGTTATGATTGTATGTATTCATCCCAAGAGTATTCCGGGTCGGCGTAGGCGTCGGTTTGCGGATGTGGAGCATGAGCGAGAGAATCAGCAGCAGTGTATTCGATGTTTGGCGGGTCATGGATTTTGGGCGGCGGTCTCGATCTTTTCAGCCATAACCCCAGGTGTTCGAGAATGGCCCGGATCAGATGTCCGTCTTCTATGAAGCTGATGATCCGCATGGTTCCGTTACAATGCGGACAGACCAAGGGATCAACTTCGTAAATTTTCTGAATCAACCGCGCCCAGTTTTTCTTGAGGGCTTTATTGTTTGCCACCGATTCAGTCATGCAGGGGATGATATTGTCTGTGCCCGCCTCTTTCCTTTTTCCACGGGCGACATTGCTGTAATAGCCGTAGTAACGAACCATCTGCTCGCCCCTGTTAGGGATGTGGGAACACATCGCCGCAAGCCACTCCAGGGCGGGGAATGTCTTTGGGTCCTTGCCGTTTTTGGCGCGATAGACGACGGTGCCTTCCTTTTCCAGATAGCGCATCCGTTCCTGCGAGAACGATGCCCGGATAATATAGCGCGCCAGATTCTCCATGGCCGTATCGTCATTGGGTGATATCCGGTTGCCGCAGAAGACATTGAAGCCGGAATGTTTCCAGGCAGAGAGCATCCGCACCATCTCTTCCGTGATCTTCCCCTTTTTCAGCAGCATCTTGAAAACCTTGTGCCGGAAAATGGCCTCCAGCTTTTTGAGTTCCAGAGGCGGCGCGACGCGGAACATTCCTTTGTCGCCGTAAAAACATCCGTCCGTCAGAAGAATATGGCAGTGTGGATTGAATCCGAGAAAGTCGCCGAACGTCTGCACGGCAATGACCGCGCCGGGGATAGGTTCTTTCTCCGGCACGGCTTGCTGCATGAAAACTTTCAGGGATTCCCAGGCGCAGCGGCTGAGAGTCGGGAGCAGCTTTCGATCATAAAGAAAATAGCGGCGCAGAATCTTGGGAATGCTGAAGATGAAATGCCGGTGGGGAATCTTCTTGAGAACGTCCATGCACAGCCATTCCCCGAATTCCACCACGCGCTTCTGGTGACAGGAAGGGCAGAAGTGTCTTCTTTTACACGAGAACGCCAGCAGGTACTCATGGCCGCAGTCTTTGCATTTCACGCGGGCAAAGCCGTGGCTCAGATCGCCGCAATCCAGATAACGGCAGATTACCTTTTCGATATAGGGCCGCCAGAAACCATAATCTCTGGAAAACCGGTCATCATAGACCTGCATCAAGGTTTCAAAATAGTCCTCTACACAGTGATAATAGTCTGAATCCTGCGGGTGGCGGGGCCGGTATTCGGCGGCTGGCAATGACATGTCTTCCTCGCTTTGGACGGATCAATACGTCCGGAAGCATAAAGACATAGTAGAACGAACGTTCTATTGTCAAGGCATGATTTGGAGTTCTTGAAATACAGGGTTAACCGGTTGTGTAAGCACCGCTCAACTGTCCGCAAGCGGCCAAGATATCAGCGCCTTTACTCTTGCGTAACATGGCGGTGTAGTGTCGGTCGAGCAGGATTTGCTGAAACGCGGACACGTCCGCCGGGGACGGCGATTTAAAAGGCGATCCGGGGTATTCGTTGAAAACAATCAGGTTTAGTTTGCAGCGTTGATCGGCGAGCAGGCGGGCCAGCTTTTCCGCATCTGCGCGCGAGGAGTTCACGCCGTCGATCAGGATGTATTCGTACGTGAGCATGCGCCGGCCGGGCATGGGATATTTTTTACAGGCTTCCAGGAGCGTTGCCAGCGGATATTTCCTGTTGACCGGCATCAGACGGTTGCGGGTTTCGTCGTCGTGGGCATTTAAGGACACGGCCAGATTGATGCAGATGTCTTGGCCCATTTGCCGGATTTGCGGGGCCAGGCCGCAGGTGGATACGGTGATGCGGCGACTGGACATGCCGAGACCGAAATCGGAGATGAATATTTGAATCGCCTTCACGGTATTGTCATAGTTAGCCAGCGGTTCTCCCATACCCATCATTACGATATTATTGATATTCGCTCCTTCGGGCGTCTCAAATTTCAGCGTTACAAACTGTCCGACAATTTCTCCCGGTGTCAGGTTACGTTTGAATCCCTGGCGTGCGGTCAGGCAAAAGGCGCAATTCATCGCACAGCCCGCCTGTGTGGAGATGCAAAGCGTCCAGTGGCTTTTCCCCGGAATGAGGACGCTTTCGATGTATAGGCCGTCTTCCAGCGCAAGCAGCGCCTTTTGCGTGCCGTCCTGCGATTTTTGAATCTTGATGATTTGAGGTCTAACGATCCGGGCGGTGCCGGCAAGCTTTTTCCGGAAATCACCCGACAGGGTGGTCATGGCATCAAAAGTGGTCACACCGGACTGATGCAGCCACTTCATGATCTGGCGCGCCCGGTATTTTTCCTTGCCCTGTGAGGCGATAAAACTCTCCATTTCTTCCAGGGTGAAGTCCAGCAGGTTGGGTAAGAAATTTTCGTTGCCTACACTCATGATGGAGTCCGAATTTCCCATAAGCGGTTCACAGTGGCTTTTAGTTTAGCGGGTCTTCAGACCCGCTAAACGTTTTCCTTGCATGTTTTTCACTATTGCGTACCTTCAGGCGCACATGTTTCCCGCTCTAAAGTTTTTTCTTCAGGTTCTCCGCAATGGCATCGATGAAACCTTCCGTGTTGACCTTGCGGTTAGAGGGTTTCTTTTCGGCCAGCAAAAGCAGGTCGCCGGTCATGACACCGCTTTCAACGGTTTCCAGCGCGGCCGTTTCCATCTTGTCGGCAAAATCGACGACATCGGGCGTGTTATCCAGTTCGCCGCGTTTGCGCAGGCCGCCGGTCCAAGCGAAAATCAGCGCCATGGAATTCGACGAGGTTTCCTCGCCTTTCAAATGCTTGTAATAATGCTTCTGCACCGTGCCGTGCGCGGCTTCATATTCATACCAACCATTGGGAGAAACCAGCACGGAGGTCATCATGGCCAGCGAGCCGCTGGCGGACGCGATCATATCCGATAGCACGTCGCCGTCATAGTTTTTTAGCGCCCATAACATGCCGCCTTCTGTTTTCATGATGCGCGCCACCGCATCGTCGATCAGCGTGAAGAAATATTCAATGCCGGCCCTGTTGAATTTGTCCTGCCAGTTTTGCTGAAATTCGCGGTCAAAGATGTCGCGGAATCCGGCATCGTATATTTTAGAAATCGTGTCCTTGGTGGAAAACCAGAGGTCGATTTTTTCAGCAAGCGCGTAGGTGAAGCAGGCTCTTGCAAAGCTCAGAATTGATTGCTCCAGATTGTGGTTGATTTGCACAATGCCCGCCGACGGGAAATTCTGCACCAGCGTTGTCTGCGGCTGGCCGCCTTCCGGTGTGAAAACGACTTCCAGTTTTCCCGCTCCAGGGATGTTCAGTTCGAAGTTGTTGTAAACGTCGCCGTAGGCATGGCGACCGATGGTGATCGGTTTTTTCCAGGTGGAAACGCCCGGTTTGATATTGTTGACCAGGATGGGTTTGCGGAATACCGTTCCGTCCAGCATGGCGCGGATCGTGCCATTGGGGCTTTTCCAGGCTTTTTTCAGGCTGTATTCCTTCACCCGGTCTTCATTCGGGGTAATGGTGGCGCATTTGATGCCCACTCCGTATTTCTGAATCGCAAGAGCTGCGTCCACCGTGACCTGGTCATCCGTGTCGTCCCGGTGTTTTACGTGCAGATCGTAGTAGTCGATGTCCAGGTCCAGGTGAGGGAAAAGCAGTTTGTCTTTCACCATCTGCCACATGATGCGGGTCATTTCGTCGCCGTCCATTTCGACCAGCGTTGTTTTTACTTTGATTTTATTGATCATTTTTCCTCTCCCTTGCAATAATATCAATGACTGCGGATATTCAGCGCACCGCCTGCCAAAATCATCTGTTTTTGCCGGGATGATAGCCGACAGTGCACTTCAAATGATTGGTCTTTGGTTTTATTGTAAACAGTCAGATTGGTTCCTTCCCGGACGGCATTTCCTGCACCGACAATTTCCAGTTCGTCTCCCTGTTCAATATCGTCATAGTTGCTCTCGTTAAGAAAGGTTAAGGGAAGAATTCCAAAATTAATCAGATTGGCGGCATGAATTCTTTCCAGAGATTTGGCGATCACTGCACGAACGCCAAGGTACATGGGACAAATGGCGGCATGTTCGCGCGAGGAGCCCTGTCCGTATGAAAGTCCGGCCACAATGATAACAACGGTTGAAGGAGATCGGACTGATGGAGAAACGGGAAATGCTTATACCGTGGCGATTCAAGGAGTTCATGTAGTGATTAATGCGTCGGATTTCTTTTCTTACAGTGCGGGAGATCGTGTGGCGGTATTAAAAACTGTAGCAATCGGGACGGCGACTGCTTTTTCGTCTTTTCAACAAACGGCTTTCAAACAGGCTGACGAGAATGCGGCAAAGTCAACTTATGTTATTATTCCTGCAACATTTTATAAAAAAAGATCGTGAGGTGCGATGATGGCAAGCAATATCAATTATCGAGGAATTATGGATAGATTAACTGAGTTGGCCGGTGGAGGCAATATTTTTGAACAGCAGGAACGAAAGAAACGGCAGGACTATGCGGCGATTGACGCGCGAAACGCCATGCAGCAGGATTTTGAGAATAAACGCGCCCTTCAGTCGGATTTGCTGGCCGGGAACATGAACGTGGCGAGAGAGAATAACGCAGGCGCTCTGGCCAGACAGCAGTTGCAGGGCGAATTTGGTCTGAAGGATACGGGCATCAAAGGGGATTATGGGCTGCAACAGGAGCGTATAAGGGGTGATTTTGGATTAAGAAAGAGCGAAATGGATGCGCAGAATCAGGCCAACGCTGATCTTTCAAAATTAATGATGCTTAATGAGAAGAAAGACAACACTGGCTATGCCGAATCAGTGAAGGGAATCTGGGCTGATTTAAACATGACTCCGGAACAGAAATTTGAAGCGACAAGAAAAGCATATGAGATGTTCTACGGAGGAGGGAAGCCAACAGGGATTGGTGGACAGACCGCAGCGCCGACTACTGGAGGATCAGCGGCGTCTCCAACAAGAGAAAGCGCAATGGCGTTTTCCAGTAAAGATGCAGAGCCTTCCGCTTCTCCGGTGGTGCCGGGAGTTGGGGCAGCTATACAGCCAACATCCGCAGAAAAGGTAAGAACAAATATGCCTGCTCCTTCAACAGAAAATTTATCTTTATTTAGTAAAAGAGGATTTGGGTTATTGAATACCCAAGCAGAGATAGATGCAAATAAACAAAAGAATCAATCAGTTATTGCAAATGATCAAAAAACAGCGATGGAGCGTTTTTCGCCAGAAGCGCAAAAGAAACGCAGGAAAGAACAGGGCGGTTGGCTATAATCATAAAAGGGGTGAATAATGGCTTTCGACATTCTTGGATACTATAATAAGCACGGTACGAAAGTTCAATATAAGCGATCCGATGGATGAAATTATGTCTCGGATAGCGGAGGATACAGTTACAACCATAGAAGGTAAGCAGGAGCGGATTGACACATATACGCCGTCCTTGCCAGCCGTCGAGACTTCCATTGCCGCACCTGCCAATGTATCGCCTGAAAAGATCGTTGAACCTGGGGGAACGTCGGAAGGAGTAGAAGCTAAAGAAATATGGGAGATGCCATACGAAGAATTTCTTGCCGACCAGACGCAAGGGTATCATCACAACCTTGGGGCAGGCGCATCACCAGATGAATTTGGTGGGATTCGCAGCTTGCATAAAATGAACATTGAGGCGGCCATCAAGGAAGGGAAAACTATTCCCGCAGAAGTGTTGAAGGATTATCCCGACTTGTCCAGCACACCCCCCGCGCCTCTCTCACAAACCGATGCCGCGACAGTAGGCACTGATGAAGCGAAATCCGGGGGGGCTTCTGAACCCGCCGTAGCTCCACCAGCGGAAGGGGCAACACCAGCAAAAGCAGCG
>Ga0209606_1002761_pt1 | contig 18776 bp, 10 predicted proteins | sample AD_UKC057_MetaG_FD_184412 | JGI IMG/M metagenome (GOLD analysis project Ga0209606, IMG submission 184412) | Active sludge microbial communities of municipal wastewater-treating anaerobic digesters from USA - AD_UKC057_MetaG (SPAdes) (version 2) | ecosystem: Engineered > Bioreactor > Anaerobic >...
GCTGGTTGCCCCAGGAATAGTTGATGACGAGTGCGCCCTGAAATTCACAATAGTCGAAATCGGAGTTATTGATGTTGTTGGCTTCGGCGACCCGTTTGCGCTGTTCCGGGGTGAGGTTGGGGTTATGGATGAGTTTATCCTCGTCCGAGGCCTTCAGGACGGGATTCAGCGGGCTGGGCTCCCAGTGAATAAGGTCTTTGGAACGGACCACATATTGCTCATAACCGTCTTTGACCGCCTCAAGGAAGAAGTTGTAGTAGTGCCCTTCGAAATAGCGCAGGCAGTGGGGCGCGGTGTATCGGCTCTTGTCGTAGGTGCATTCGGGTGGGGTCAGCGTCCATGTCTTTAAGTCGTTCGATTTGGCGAACCGTGCGGTAAAGGGAGAGCCGGCGATTTCCGGCGGCTTGCCCACTTCGAACATGAGCACATAGTCCTCCCCGGCTTTGCACAAAGAGGTGTTAAACATGCCGTAACCGGGCAGGGTCAGGGCGTTCCAGGATTCCCAATTTTTCAAGTCGCGGGAAACAAAAACATCAATTTTGTCCCCGTCCCAGATATTTACTGCGGTCACAATGACCTGGCTGCCGTCCACCGCGGCACTGCCCAGGTGATACCCCCTGGCGAAGGAATTCGTGGCTTTCCCGGTTTCGTGGTCTATGAACCGGAAGTAGGAATCGCCGGTCTTGTTGTTCCAGTAATTCTGCCGGACATATTCGAAACGGTACACCTTGTTGTTGAAGACGACGGGCGTTGTTTCAACCAGGTCTATGTCGATGGTGCCCAGTTTTTTAATGTTTACCGGTGTTGTGTCCCCGGCAAGGCACATACCGGCGCCGGCCAGCGCCAGACCGAGGATAAGCGTGACAACGGCGCGTTTTGAAGCGATAGTACTGAAAATCCACATGATGTTCTCCCGAGGGTTTGAATTTGTATTGTATTTCCGCGCTTGCATGAATTCCAATCGTGCGCGGGTTTGCGCGAAAGGACGCCGGAGACCTGAAAGACTTGAAGGACGCAAGAACGACAAGTTATGAGGCTATTGACCTTCCCGGCGGGTTGCGGGTGTTGTTAGCCTTGTGCCACGGGTTCACCGAAAAGAAGCATCAGGGTAAACAAACCGCCTACAAGGAGAACAAAGAAGGCATAGACAAGGGCGGCGCCCGTAACTATCTCCGGGAAGTCCTTGTTGTTTTCATCCATGAGATTGAGTTTCCTGAACGGTTTCGCCAGCGATTGAAATACTCGGTGTAAAAAGCCTATCATATAAACAGGCTGCAAACGTAGTCTCCTTCCCAGCGTGGCCGTGTTCTTATTATATGCTATTTATAAGAGGGTAAGAGGTGTCATCCTTTCCCGGGCCATAAAATGTTTCAAAAGATCAACCTAAATGATTGAAGGTATTTTTCAGTTATGAGACGCAGCATAGTACATGAAGGTGCAACCAACCTTAAATATGAGATTCGGGAAATTGTCGTCGTTGCCCGGGAAATCCGGTCCCTCGGACAGACGATAACCTGGGAGAATATTGGCGACCCGGTGGAAAAGGGTGAGGTACTCGCCCCGTGGATACGTGATATTCTTCATGAATTGCTCGAGCAGCCGACTTCCTTCCGGTATTGCGATACGGCCGGCGTGCTTGAAACCCGCGCGTTTCTGGCGGACGAGGTGAACATCCGCAAAGACGGCATAAAAATCACCCCCGAGGATATCATTTTTTTCAACGGCATTGGTGACGCCGTAGCCCGGGTATACGGGTTTCTTAAGCGGGAAGCGCGTGTGCTCGGCCCGTCTCCCGCGTACAGCACCCATTCTTCCGCCGAAGCCGCCCATTCGGGGTATAACCATGTGACTTATGATCTGGACCCTTACAACGGGTGGCTGCCCAACGTGGAAGACATCCGGAACAACGTCAAATACAACGATTCCATTGCGGGGATACTCTTGTTGAGTCCCGACAATCCCACCGGCGCGGTGTATCCCCGGGAGATACTGGACGAGATCGTCGCCATTGCGCAGGAGCATGATCTTTTCATCATTGCGGACGAAATTTACGCCCACATCACCTATCCCGGTCATCCCCGGCTGCACATGAGCCAGTGGATTCAAGATGTTCCGGCCATAGCCATGCGCGGCATCAGCAAGGAATACCCGTGGCCCGGCGCGCGGTGCGGCTGGATAGAGATTTTGAACCGGGCACGGGATGAGAATTTCGACACGTACATCAACAGCCTGCTGGCGGCCAAACGGCTGGAGGTCTGCTCCACGACGCTGCCCCAGTTGTCGCTGCCCCTGGTATGCGGCAACGGCCGCTACCAGCAACACCTGATGGAACGGGCCCTGATGTTCAGCAAGCGTGCGGATGAAGCGGTCTGTGTCTTTGAGGGATGCGATTCGGTTATCGTGAACAAGCCCGGCGGCGCCTTCTATCTGACCGTCATGTTCAAGGATAATGTCCTGAACGATCGCCAAACGCTTCCCATTGAGAACCGGGCGGTCCGCGAACGCATCGAAACCCTGGTGCGCAATGTCAGTCCGGACAAGCGTTTCGTGTATTACCTGATGGGGGCGACCGGGATCGTCGTGGTGCCGCTGACCGGGTTCCAATGCGCCCATGCCGGTTTCCGCGTGACCCTGCTGGAAACGGATGACGCCAAGCGGGCCTGGATTTATAAAACGCTGCGCGAAAGCATAGACGCTTACGTCGCCAGCTGAGATGCATGGACTTGTACCCAGGCATTCACTTGTAAACACATGTGTCTACCCCCGGTATGCCGGGGCACGAGGAGGAAACGATTCATGAACAAGACGAAAGAAACCTACAAATTCAAGACTGAAGCGAGGCAGGTGCTGGAGTTAATGATCCACTCCGTCTATTCCAACAAGGACATTTTTCTCCGGGAACTGATTTCGAACAGTTCCGATGCCTTGGACAAACGCCGCTTCGAATCGGTGAAGCACCCGGAATTATCCTCCGCGGAAGAACAAGCGGTCCATATTACCGTCGACCGCAAGGAACGCATCCTGACGGTTTCTGATAACGGTATCGGCATGAGCCGCGAGGATCTCAGGGAGTTTATAGGCACTATCGCCAGGTCCGGGGCCCAGGAATTTTTAAAGGCAATGCGGGAGTCCAAAGACGCGGCGGGGCTGCCGGAACTCATCGGCCAGTTTGGCGTCGGCTTTTATTCCACGTTCATGGTAGCCGACCGGGTGCAAATAGTGACCCGGCGTGCAGGAGAAGACGCCGCGACGCTTTGGGAAAGTGCCGGGGATGGCAAATATGCCCTGAGCGATGCTGAACGCGAAACGGCGGGCACCTCGGTCATACTTTATTTGAAAGCGGCGGATGAAGAGGACGGTTTGAAGGACTATACCCAGGAATGGGAAATTCGGCGTATCGTAAAACACTACAGCGATTTTGTTTCCTATCCCATCTTTCTGACCGTGGAACGCACCGAGGTGGAACGGGACGAGGAAGGCAACCCGGTGCCTGGTGCGGAAGAGAAGACGGTCGTGAAAGAAGAGCGGCTCAACTCCATGAAGGCGCTTTGGTTACGCGACAAGGAGGAGGTCTCAGAAGAGGAGTACAACGAATTTTACAAGCACATTTCCCACGACTGGAGCGACCCCCTGACGCGCATCCAGGCCAAGATGGAAGGTACCCTGGAATACCGGCTGCTGCTTTACGTCCCGGAAAAAGCGCCCTTCGACCTTATGATGCCGCTGGAAGCGCGCAAGCACGGCCTGCACTTGTATATCAAGCGCATTTTCATCATGGACGATTGCAGGGAGTTGCTGCCCGATTATCTGCGGTTCGTCCGGGGCGTGGTGGATTCGGAGGACCTGCCCCTGAATATCTCCCGGGAACTGCTTCAGGAAAACCGCCAGGTACAGCGCATGAGCAAGGGTATTGTGGGCAAAATTCTGGCGACGTTAAAAGCCATGCGCGATACGGAACAGGAAAAATATCGGGGCTTCTGGAAAGAGTTCGGCACCGTCTTTAAAGAAGGGTTGTTGATGGATTTTGAAAACCGGGAAGCGCTGACCGACCTGATGCTGTTCGACACCACGGAGTCGGGCGACACGCCCGTGTCTTTTGAAACCTATGTCTCGCGCATGAAATCCGACCAGGACTGCATCTATTATCTTACCGGGGAATCGCGCGCGGCCTTGCAGGCATCACCCCATCTTGAGGCCTTCCGCGAAAAGGGCTACGAGGTGCTGCTGCTCAGCGACCCGGTGGACGAGCTATGGGCCCCGTCCGTCTCTGCGTACCAAGACAAGAAGCTGCAGGCCGTGGGCCGAGGCAGCGTTGAACTCGGGTCGGATAGCGAGAAGGAAGCGAACCAAAAAGCGCGCGAAGAACAAACCAAAACGTACCGCCCCCTGATTGAGGCGCTGCAAGCGGTTCTGGAAGACCGCGTAAAGGAGGTGCGCCTTTCCGGGCGGTTGACCGCTTCGCCCGCCTGCCTGGTGATTGATGCCCAGGATATTTCCCCACAGATGGAAAAGATGATGCGCATGATGGGCCAGGAAACGCCGGCGATAAAGCGTATCCTCGAACTGAACGCCGGGCATCCGCTGCTGGAAAAGCTGAACGCGTTCCATAGCGGCAACACGGCAAACGAAGCCCTGAAACCCTACGCCGAACTCCTGTACGGGCAGGCGCTGCTCGCGGAAGGGGGACAGGCGCCCGACCCGGCGGCCTTGAGCCGACACATGGCTGATATTCTGTTAAAGGCGCTTCCCTGACCGGTTCGCGTGGAAGCGAATAAAAGCGCGCCTTCTACAAGCAAGGCGCGCGGATAGAGACTGCGGGCGCTCTATGCCCGCAGTGACAGAGCAGGTGGATTTATGGGGCCTCCGGGCCGGACGCGCCGCCAAACAAGGCAGCCAGGGCGTTCACGACCGATGCGGTGACACTCGCGGCGGCCTCGAGCAGATTGGACGCGAAATCGGTGATGTACTGCGCTATGGTATCCGCAAAAATCATCGGGGTAAACCTTTAACCCGGGGCGTTCCCTTTTTTATAGATTATACATTCCGGAACGTGTTACCGTTACACCGCTTAACTTGATCCCTGAATGCAGCGGGCATCAAGACAGGAGATTCCATGAATCCAGCCCACGCGTTTGAAACATTGCACCTGCGCATGCTCGATGTCGGCCATCTTCGCGCCGCATCGGCCGTGCTTGACTGGGACCAGGAGGTAAACATGCCCCCTGCAGGCGCTCCCGCGCGGGGCAGGCAATTGGCGACGCTGAACGCCCATGCCCACGCGCTTTTTGCCGCCTCAGAAACGGGGAACCTTATCAATGACGCCCTGGCGGCGCGGGACCACCTCGGCCCGGACCGGCAGGCGCTGTTGGATGAAATCGCCTATGATTACAACCGGGCGGTCCGGATTCCCGAGACCTTTGTGCGCCGGTTTTCCGAGGCGCGGAGCGCCGCCTACCAGGCGTGGCTTGACGCGCGGCGCCTCTCGGACTTTTTGGCGTTTCTGCCGCACCTCGAGGCGCTGGTCGTGCTTAACCGGGAGAAGGCGGCGCTTCTGGGGTATATCGACACCCCCTATGATGCTCTGCTCGAAGACTATGAGCGGGGTATGACGTCGGCGCAGTTGAAGCCCATATTTGATCTGCTTGCCCGGCGGCAGAGCGCCTTGGCGGCGCGCATCAGCGAATCCGCGGCTGCGGTTGGGGAACCCGGCTGGCTGGGACAACGCTGGGACACCGCGCGCCAATGGGAATTTACCGAGCAGGTGCTGCGGGACATGGGCTTTGATTTCAATGCCGGGCGTCAGGACCGGTCCGCCCACCCGTTCACCACAAATTTTTCCATTCATGATGTGCGGATTACGACGCGCCTCACGGAAGAGGACTTCTTTTCCGCCCTGTTCAGTTCCATTCACGAGGGCGGGCACGCCCTGTATGAGCAGGGCTATCGGGAAGAGGACGAAGGGACGGTGTTGGCCTCGGCGCCATCGCTGGGCATGCACGAATCCCAGTCCCGCCTCTGGGAAAATATGATCGGAAGAAGCCTGCCATTCTGGAACCATTACCTGCCTTACCTTAGAAAACAGTATCCGGGACAATTGGACCGGGTCGGGGCGGAGGACCTGTTCCGGGAGGCCAATCGGGTCAGAACCTCGCTGATCCGGGTGGAAGCGGACGAATGCACCTATAACCTGCATGTCATCCTGCGTTTTGAATTGGAGACAGCCTTGATTGAAGGCCGGTTGGAAGCGGCGGACGTGCCCGGCGCGTGGAATGAAAAAGTAAGGCAGTATCTTGGCCTGGAAGTCCCCGATGACGCTTCGGGCTGCCTGCAGGATATACACTGGTCTCATGGCTCATTCGGATATTTTCCAACATATGCCCTTGGTAATCTCTATTCTGCCCAGTTGCTTGCCACAATGGAGGCGGCCATCCCTGACTTGTGGGATCAGGTGAATGAAGGGGTTTTCGGTCCGTGTCTTTGCTGGCTGCGGGAACATGTGCACCGGGTCGGGCGTCGCGAAACCGCCGTTGAAATTCTGCGGGACGCGACCGGCAAGGAACCGGATACCGATGCCTTTCTGGAATATCTGGAATCCAAGTATTCGGCACTATATAATCTGTAGTGAAATGATTGCACCGGCCCTCCACGCAGGGAGCGCCAGGAGAATAACACATGCCAGAATCATCAGGCACCCCAAGCACTCCGGATTCAGGGCCTCCGTTTGCCCCCCTCCGGGAACCTTTCCTCCAATCCCGAAAAATTTATGTGACAGGGTCGAAAGCGGATTTGCGCGTGGCCTTGCGTGAAGTGCGGCAGCATCCCACGGTGGATGCCAAGGGTACTGTCCTTGCCGAAAATCCCCCCGTACTCGTCTACGACACCTCAGGGCCTTATACCGACCCGGAGGTGGAGGTCTGTCTGGACCGGGGATTACCGGCCCTGCGCGCCCCCTGGATTGAACGGCGGGGTGATGTTACGCCGGTACGGGTACCCCGGGTTGCGGGTTCCGCCGCGTTTCCAGCGGCCCGGACGGTATTGCGATGCCGGTCCGGCAGGCATCTGACGCAACTGTACTACGCCCGGCAAGGTATTATTACCGAAGAAATGGAATATGTCTCGATACGGGAACGGGCGTGCGCGGAGTCGGTTTTGGAAGGTTCCCGCCGCCCGGGCGCCCCTGAACCCCTTTTCCGGGAAACAATTACGCCGGAAATGGTGCGCCGCGAAATCACCGAAGGGCGCGCCATAATCCCGGCGAATATCAACCACCCCGAAGCGGAACCCATGATTATCGGGCGCAACTTTGCCGTCAAAATAAACGCCAATATAGGCAATTCGGCGTTGCGGGGCAGTATCGCCGAGGAAGTGGAGAAAATGGTCTGGGCCGTGCGCTGGGGGGCTGACACGGTTATGGACCTCAGTACCGGCGTGGATATTCACGACACCCGCGAATGGATTATCCGGAATTCCCCGGTGCCCATCGGTTCCGTTCCCTTGTACCAGGCCCTGGAAAAAGCCGGGGGGAATGCCGTCGACCTGACCTGGGACCTGGTGCGCGACACCCTTATCGAGCAGGCGGAACAAGGCGTAGATTATTTCACCTTGCATGCCGCTGCGCTCAAGGACCATTTTTCCCTGCTCACCCCCCGGCTGACGGGCATCGTCAGCCGGGGGGGCGCCATCATGGCGGCTTGGTGTACTGCCCACCGAAAGGAAAATTTCCTGTATACCCATTGGGATGACATATGCGAGATACTCGCCGCCTATGATGTGGGGGTTTCTATCGGTGACGGGTTGCGACCGGGGTGCGTGCACGATGCGAATGACGCGGCCCAGTTCGCCGAATTGAAGACCCAGGGAGAACTTACCCGGCGCGCCTGGGACCATTTTGTGCAGGTGATGAATGAGGGGCCCGGTCATGTGCCCCTGGACCTGATACGGGAAAACATGGACAAACAGGCCGATTGGTGCTGTGACGCGCCCTTTTATACGCTGGGACCGCTGCCGACGGATATCGCCGCCGGTTATGACCACATCACGTCCGCCCTGGGTGCGGCCCTGATAGGGTGGAACGGAGCCGCCATGCTTTGTTATGTAACCCCGAAAGAGCATCTGGGCCTGCCCGACAAGGAAGACGTGCGAACGGGCGTGGTCGCCCATAAACTGGCCGCCCACGCCGCGGACCTGGCCAAAGGCCTGCCTGGCGCACGGATTCGGGACGATGCCTTGAGCAAGGCACGCTACGAATTCCGCTGGTCCGACCAGATTGCGCTGTCTCTCGACCCGGACAAGGCCCTGCGTTTACGCAATGAAGCGGTGCCCGGAGTCGCTCAGGCGCCGGAGGGCTTCTGCTCCATGTGCGGCCCTAATTTCTGTTCCATGCGCTTGTATCAAACGCTGTGCACGGTCCACGGGCAGCGTGATTCATAACGGTCTGGTTGCGGCCCGGCCTCGGCATAATGTAGGATAGCACTAGGTTTAAGCCTGAAAACAGATTCTGTTATGGTACTGTTTGGTAAGCAAGCAGGGTAATCCTTTTTTTTCGAAAGAGATAAATACTTGACTTTTCGGTAAAAATATCGCAAAATAAGTACGTTTTAACTTAATGTGTGAAGACCGTTTCATCCGCGATGGATTTAGACAGTGGGTCGGATGTTTGGCGATGGAGAAAGGTTTATAATTATGCCCAAGGCGCATTTGGTTAAGTACGCCGTTGTACTTACTGCACTTACCCTGTTACTGGCGGGATGTCCGGAAAGAACCGTTGTCTCTCCTGTACCGCAATTTACCTTCAGTCCGAGCCAGGGAACGGCGCCCCTGCAGGTACTTTTTGCGGACGCCTCCATTCCGGGAGACAGCACGATAGAATCCTGGTCCTGGGATTTTGGTGATGGCGGTGTCGGCAATTCACCAACGCCTCAGCATACCTACCGGGTGCCGGGAACCTATGATGTCACGCTGTGCATAACCACGGGGGAAGGCAACTTCAGTATTGTAAAAGAAGGGGCCATTGTCGTTCAGGATTCCAACACCTTCGGGGAACCGGATGATACCGGCCTGTTCCGCTCCGGGGGGGTGGAAATCCAATTGTCTGAATCCCTGGACAACGATATTGCCTTCAGTGTTCAAAAAGGAGCGGCTCCAATCGCCTTGGGAGCCTACGGTATTGCCGAGGCAATTTCTCCTGTTTTTACCATCCTGCATAATCAGGCCTCCCCGGATTTGTTTGTTTATGACGATAACGGCGTCCCTGAGGCCGCCACCATTTCGCTTGAACTTTCGAACCCGCTTCCGAATTCCGGCATCCCTCTCAATAATGCACAGTTGTTTGTGCGGCTTGATGACAAACGTGTTCTGCCGGTTCCCGGAACCGTTGCCAATCAGAAATTTACCGCTTCGATCCTGCGTCTGCCGCAACGGGCCGATTATGTGGTGGTGCGCAGCGCGGAATTGAAAGTGACCCGTGTGACGGTGAAGGGCGACATGAAGGACACAGTCGCCCCGAACTGGACCAACGACTTTATTGTGTATGCCGGCAATGAAGCGGAACAGGCCCTTACAGCCTTGTACCGCGGGTCCATGGACAGTGAAGACTCCTTCCGGCGCCGCTCATTTTCCGCTCTTGATGTGGAGCAATCCATGCGGAAGTTCACGGGCTACATGAGTGAGGCGCAAGTGACGCTTGCCGGCTTTGGCATGCCCGTTCCCACGCTGGTGGGCCGGGACGGTGCGTTCACGCTGACCCTGTTCAACATGCATCCGAAATATGATTACGATTTTGAACGTGCGACAGACGTGCCTTATTACGACACGTTCTTCGGCCATTTGGTTCTGGATCCCGTGCAGTTGGCGGCGATAACGATACGCAACGTGCGCCGCGTGACCGCCAATAAAAACGATTTGGATTTCATGGAGCGCTTTTATCCCCAGTCCGCTTTCAATGAAGCCCTTATCCAGTCCGTATATCCCGGGTACGTTATCCCCTCTTTTACCACCACGGGCAATACGGCGCTCGGACTGCCCATTCCCGCCGATCAGACCGCTTTGGGCGGGGTTAAACCGATTTCCTTCCTTCAGGGCCTGCTGGACGGCACCGCGCTTTATTTCGGACGGCGCTCTCTGGATTATCCGGGACGCGGCTTTGGCGCGAACGAGTACGGTAAACTTTCATTGCCGGCGCTATTCCCGTACAGTCGGCACGTTCCGGGCTACAGTTATGCCGGGCATGAGCTGCTGGCGTGGCTCGATGGCACGGATTATGTGGATGACCCGCTGGCGATGATAACCCGTTGTCTGGCGGGAATGAACGCCGCTCTTCGGGAAGCGGGGTCGTTGTATACCCGGCCCATCAATTACGCGGAAGCGCGGGTCGCGGTCTACAAGGCGCTCGACCGGGCTATCCGTTCGGATGCGGGAAGTGCGTTCACGTCGCTGGCGGATCTGTACTGGGTTTTCCTGAAAGATTATGCGTACCTGAATGGTTGGAATGCCGTTTTGAGGCCCAGCGACACCAACCGCCCGCCCTTTGCTTTCAACAGGGACAGGTTTGAAGAAGAATTTATCGTTGAAGAAGCGTTTAAAGAAGCCGCTTCTGAAAAAATCCTGTCGCCGGCAAACACCGACGCCCTTGCCGATATTGAACCCATGGCCGCCCGCGCGGTGATTCTGGATTTGAATCCCATGACGACCAGCATTGATATCTTCCTCGACACGTCGGTGTTGGATTATGGTTATATTCCCAAGGTGGCTGTCTACCGTGAAGGGCAGGCCGGCGTGGAATTCTCGGACATGCCGGGTGAAACGCGCAATTACAGCCTGATGGACACGGACGAAGACGGACGCACTGATACCATACGCATCATCGGGCTCGGGGGCGTGGATATGAACGCAAGCAACCGGGTCTTTCTGTTTGTCGCGAACCTGCAATATGAGGACGCGGCGAGTCTTACTTTGGATATTAAGACCTATTCCGAGCTGCCTGTCGGGGATGAAGGCGTGCTGGCGCGTTTCGTATCCACCCATGATCCCCAATACGCCTACGAAGTGGAACAGGCCTTCAACTACAACACGCCGGGAGGAGGAGCGAAAATATACCTGATCCGGATGGATTCCGGCGTATGGCGCGGCGCCCAGGAAGTCGAAGAAACCTTGTGGCAGCATACCCTGCTGGTTCTGGAACCCTTCAACGTCAATAAAAACACCGGCATGCTCTATATCACGGGCGACACCGACATCATGGAACTGCTCGCCGTCAACGAAGAAAATTCGTTGCTGGGCATGCTTGGCGCGTTGGCGATAAGCAGCCGGTCGGTGGTTTCCCTGCTGACGAACGTGCCCAATCAGCCGCTCAACTTTCTGGACGAGACGCTGCCCCTTTCTGATGACAAACTCCTGGCCTACAGTTTCGACAAGTATATCAGCGGTTATGATGAGGGTAATCGTGATGCCGCCTGGCCGGTCTTGCTGCCTATGACTCGCGCCGCGGTTCGGGCGATGGATACGGTGCAGGATTTCATGGCGGACAAGCCCCGCCGCGTGCAGGATATTGAGGACTTCATCGTTTCCGGTGTCGCAAAACAAGGGTGGACCGCATGGCTTGCCGGAGCGGTGGACAGCCGGGTGTCCGCGATAATACCGGTGGCGGCTGATATCCTGAACCTGGACGCGCAGATGAAGCATCACGCCAATGTCTACGCGGGCTATCCGCCGAATTCTTCCGAGAAATTCGTCTACGAAGGCTATTCGTCGGCTTGGCGGGATTACGTCAACTATGACATTTTCAACCGGCTCGATATGCCGGCAGGGGAATCGTTGTTAAAGATCATTGACCCGTATCAATACAAAACCCTGCTCACGATACCGAAGCTGCTGGTAAATTCCACAGGCGACCAGTATCTTCCCCCCGATACGAGCAGATTCTTTGTCGATGACCTGAGCGGCGTGAACTACCTGCATTTTGCCTCCAACGTGGACTTCAGTGTGCTGGAAGTGGCGGACCTCGGGGACGATACGATGGAAGCCATCGGCGCTTTTTACATTGCCCAGACCAACAATTCCAGACTGCCCACCTTTACTGCAGCGTATGATGAGGAGACAACGACGATTACGGTTACCGCCAGTGAAACGCCGCTGTCGGTGCACTTCTGGTATGCCAATACGGCGCAGTCCCGCGACTTCCGCATGCAAACACTGGGCGACAAATGGGTGGGCAGATCCGTCCCCGCATCCTTGGACGGCTCTTACAGCGCAACCATTGGCGAGCCGGAGTCCGGATGGAACGCGGGGTATATGCAGTTGCGCATGAAGGGCCCCTTTTCCGGTATCGACCATATTTTCACGACCCGCGTGTGGATAACGCCGGACACCTATCCACAGGCGCCCTGAGTGCTTTATCAGAACGTTACGGGCGGCTTGACCTGTGAAAACGGGCAAGCCGCCCTTTGAATCTCATGACCGTCCGCATCAACACCCATCTTTCGGACTTCCACGAAAATAAGGACGGTTCATGCAACAGAACCAACGGAAGAAGACAAGGAGACCGGGTTATGATTTCAATGGAGTCCAACGCTTGCGACGCGTCCGCACCGTTAAACCGCCGGGATTTTGTGCGGCTTGGCCTGGCGGCGGGTGCCGGCCTGTCAGTACTGGGAATGGCGTCCGCGGAAGATGCCGCGACACAGGAAGTGCCCCCGTTTTTTTTCGCACCGCCTATGGAACGGGTGCGCATAGGCTTTGTCGGCGTGGGTAACATGGGAAGCAACCACCTGAATAATCTTTTGAAACTGGAGGGGGTGGAAATCAAGGCGGTCTGTGATATTGTGGAGGAAAAAGTGACCCGGGCCCAGGACACGGTGGAAGCGGCGGGACATCCCCGGCCCACGGGCTATTCTCAGGGTGAACGCTATTTTGAACGCCTGTGCGCGGAAGAGGACCTGGACCTGGTGTACACGGCCACGCCCCACAAACTGCACGTGCCCGTATGCGTTGCCGCCATGGAAAACGGCAAGCACGCCGCCACCGAGGTGCCCGCCGCCATCACCCTCGAGGAATGCTGGCAACTGGTGGAAACCGCCGAGGCAAAGCGGAAGCACTGCATTATGATGGAAAACTGCTGCTATGGGCGCACGGAAATGGCGGTCTTGAACATGGTGCGCCGGGGTGTGCTCGGCGACCTGCTCCATGCGGAATGCGGCTACCTGCATGACGTCCGCGATATCTACCTGCAACTCTCGCCGGGCAGGGAATGGTTTCAGGAAAACCCGCTGACCCGGAACGGCAACCTGTATCCCACCCACGGTCTTGGTCCCGTGGCGCAGTGCATGAACATCAACCGCGGCGACCAGTTCTCACACCTGGTTTCCATGAGCAGCCCCGGAGTGGGGCTGGCCGCGTACGCCCGGGAGAAACTGCCCGAGGGCGACCCGCGCCGTGACCTCGCCTTTAAATCCGGCGATGTGAACACCGTCCTGATTCAAACCCAGCTCGGCCGCACCATTACCGTGATGTATAACTGCAACAACCCGCGTCCCTACAGCCGTATCAACCTGGTGCAGGGTACCAGGGGTATTGTGGACGGGTATCCCGACCGCGTTCATATTGAGGGTGCCAGCCCCGCCCACGAGTGGGAACCCATGGAGGCGTATTACGCAAAATATGACGCCAGACTCTGGCGGGAACAGGGCGAAACGGTTACCCAATACGGCCATGGTGGTATGGATTTTCTTGAGGACATGCGCCTGGTACACTGTCTGCGGCAGGGATTGCCCACAGACCAGGATGTCTACGACGCCGCGGCATGGAGCGTCATCGGGCCGCTGAGTGAACGCAGCGTGGCAGGGCGCGCCGCGGTTACGGACGTGCCTGACTTCACACGCGGCCGCTGGCGGGAACGCCCCCAGCTTGAGGTGCCCGGCGGCGTATAAGCCTCTCGGCCGGACTCTGACCAGGTGGCTCGAAACGGTCGGGCTGACCGGTCCGATCGGTCCGGTCCATTACGCCCTCGGGAAAAGCGGCAGCAGGTCCTCAGCGAGTTTCCGCATCGTCTTCTACCGGTTGATACCGGCACTTGGCGCAACAGCCGAATCGCGTCCTTGATCAGGCGGCGCAGTTTCCTGGCAAAGACCGGCCAGTGCGCGCCGGGCGATTTGTAGCGTTTCACGTGCTCGAGGTCGCGCAACAGATGCACCAGACACTTTTGTCGCGAAGCGAAGGCCACGGCATTGTAGGGCGCCCACAAAACGCTCACCAGCGCCCCGGCGAACTCTTGAGGGAAAAAGCCCATCAACGCCGGCTGCCCCGCGAACGGTTGGTCATGAATAACTCATTTGTGACGAAACACCACTGTGTCGCCGCCAAAGATTTTTTACTTCAAAACATTCACCATCTCATGCGAAATCTACCTTGACATTTCTAACAATCTGTGCTATAACGGACTCATAAAGTATATTGTTATGCTCAGGATAGTAACTCATGAATGCGTATACCGTATTATTTTAATTTCAGGAGGTGCGCTATGTTTGGGGTATTTGTCAGTCGCCGTGAGGGGAAGGTGACTACTTTCGGGGTCTGGGTGAATGCGGTGGTACTGTCCGCATTGTTTTCTCTACCTGTGGTTTCGGGGTATAAGGTGCCGGGTGCCTATGCGTCAACAGAGGTTTCTCCTTCCCTTGACCCGTTGGCACAGTCTTTGCCGCCTATTCCAAGTGAACCAGAAGACGATATCCCCATTCAGGTATTGCCTGAGGAAGTGTTGGAACTAATGCACGGTGGACCTGCGGCAACCCGCACGGTCGTGAATCTGGCATCTCCCGAGCTGGTGTTGGCCGACTTTTCTCCTTCTTTGTCCGGCGTGGTTGCTGCGCAGGCCGTCTCCGGGTCGGTAGAACGTTCCTGTACAGACCTTATGGAGGCCGTTATGGCCGCGGATAGCGCGGGTGATGTGGTGGAAACTATTCTGTCGGCGTTGCCTGTGCTGGCACAGTATCCGGACAGTTATGAAGCGCAACGTGCGCGGATTCTTCTGGAAGAGCGCTTGGGTACGGCAACCTCGGGTCAACTGTCCCCGCTGGCAGCGTCGCTGATGAGCGGGTCCGCCCCGGTAACAGCGGCGGAGAGCCTTGCAGCCTGCCAAGTGGTGGCCGCCCATGCCCGGGCTGCCGGCGCCCGGGAGGCCTACGAGTATATCGCGGCGACTTCAACCGCCCTGTTAACTGCGTGGCCCAATGCGTCGGAGGCGTATGATGCGGTTCCGGTTTATCTGGAAGCGTTGGATGTCCTGGGGCGCGCCACTGAGGCGGATACGCTGCTGAACAGCCTTTCGGGTACCCTGGCGGCGTGGCGATTAACGGAATTCCAATCCGGGGAAGCGCCTGCCTGGGATACCTTGGCCAGTTCCGAGGCGTGTTATGGCCTGCTGTCCGCGTGGCACGGCCAAGTCCAACAGGCGGAACGCGCCAAAGTGGCCGTGGATCCGGCACGTGTAGAACGAGGATACGCTTTGGGTGACAGGGCTGTATGGACTTATCCGGAGAGCGCGGCGCAGGCCCGTATCGTACCCCTGTATGTTGACTTTCTTCGGAGGCTTCCGGAAGAAACGCGACAATCTCGGTTCCTTGAGTTGACGGCGAAGGTAAATAGCGGTGCTTCATCGTTAAGCACTTGGCTGGTTCGAATTTTTATTTACCGGGAGTACCTGTTTCATTATTACGACCGCAACAGCGGCGCGTTTCATCTGATGAACGCCTTTGATGACCTGAAACAGGGCATGGTAGAAGAGGCGTTGGAATCGCCGGAAGTTTCCGACCGTGACAAGGCGCGCCTGGAATATTATCTGGGCTACTGCAGATTCAATGTTGGGGATGAACCTGGCGCGGTGACCCATTATGACCGTGCGTTGGGGTATGACGTAACGGATGTGATCGTGGACACAGCGTTGTATGCCCGTGCTTTTGCCCTGGAAATGGTCTACGACTACCGGGGCGCTTTCGCGGAGGCGGCACAAGAATATGAAGCCTATCTCGCGACCCATGGATACGGGCGTAATGCGGCGCACGCCGTGCTGGCTTTGGGCCGTGTTTATGAGCGGGCGGGGGATACCGAAGGTGCGGGGTATTTCTACTCCTATCTGCTGGACCACTACCCGGATAGTGGGTTGACAGCGGTGGCGTCGAGTGCAGTGGAACGGTTCGCCCAGGAACCGTCCTATACCTACGCGCGCGCGGAAGCGGGCGGTGCGGCCGCGGATGCCCTGCAGCTGTGCGGGCCCGTGGCGCTACAAAAACTGCTTGCATTGTCAGGCGTCCAGGCGAACGTGGCGGAACTTGCGGCGCTGGCCGGAACGGACACTGCCGGTACGACGATGCAGGGCTTAGTCCATGCCGCGCAGGCCAAGGGGATGTCGCTGGTCGGCGTGCAGGCGGCGGCACAGGTCGCGCTGGAAGCGCCGTTTATCGCCTTTATCAACAACAACCATTTTGTTTTGGTTCGTGAGACCACTGCCCGGGCGGTGCTGGTGGAGGATATCCATGCTTCCACTCCCGAATGGATGCCCCGCGAGGTCTTCGGCGCACTCTGGAACGGCATGGCCCTGGTCAAGGATTCCAATGCGATGCTTGCCCTGGCATTAAATCCGAACCAAACCACATGGAATGTCAGAACTGGGAGTTTTGTTGTTCTTGTCCGCCCTGTGCGCCGCCGCCAAGCGGTGCTGCGGGCGCCTCCAGGGGGCCTGGAGGCCGAGGCGGCTCCGGTGGTCCGAATTCCCCCGATCTCGGTGATGTACGCTATATTATGGCGCCTTCTTCCGGCGGCGGTGAACCCGACTTCGGCGCTCCGGGGCCGGGCGGTCCGGGTGGCGGGGTAACAAATCCCTCCAAGTGCGTTCACGCCGCCAATCCCGACGCCATGCTGTTTCAGGTGTCCCCGTCGCTGCGGGAAACGGATTTGCGCATGACCACGGCAAGCGGCCAGGTGATAGCGTTGACGCGGTATTTCATGACCGCCTATGGCTTTATGCGGGCCTGGTACAGCGCCTCGCCGGACGTTCCCTACAAGAACCACATCGGCAATAGCTGGAACCACAATTATAATATGCATCTGCGTCCGTCGCAGTACTTTGGTTCCATCATGTTTGTGGATGAACAGGGCGATATCAGAACCTATATTTTCGACCATAATGACGACGATTATGCGATCTACACGCGCCAGAAAGCATTTCATCCCTGGGAAGAACGGGTGATCCTCAAGCGTCACCTGCCTACGGGTACGTACACGATCCACTTTCCGGATGGCCGCCTCTATGGTTTTTCCCAGGAAACCGCATGGGATGAACATTATGCGCGACTGGAATATATCGAGAACAAGTCCGGCGCGCGGCTGACCATGCAGTATGACGGCCAGGGCCGTTTATATCGCGTGGTCCCGCCCACGGGCGACAATCGCTACCTGGAATTACAGTATAGCGGTAATCGCGTTGTCCTGGCGCAACTGCGCGACGCTTCTACGGTGTTTCAATCCATCACCTATGTATACGATCAGTATCTGAATTTAACCTGGGTGCACCGGGGCAATTCGTCAAACGATAATAACGATATCAGTATCTATACCTACGGCTCGGACCCGAATGTCACTCATTCGTATTATTTGGCAAGTCGCACGGACGGCGCCGGCGTGACGACGTCCCTGTCGTATGTCTATGGCCAGATGTATGATTGGGGTATGGTAAGCACGGAGATGATCGTTGAACGGGGCAATTTGCTTAAGACCCACTACAAGCGATTTATGTCCTCCGTGGTGACGCGCGTTCAAAACCTGGACGAATATGACAACCCGCTGAACAAAATCGACTATACGGGGGATGCCTATGCCGGGAATATACTGTCCGTGGTGAACTATACTACGCCCACCAGCACCAGCGCCGTTCGTTGGGCCTACACGTACTCCGAGACGGACCATTTTATTACCGCCGTGTACCGTCCCAACAGTATCAGCAACGGGGGTACCACGGCCTTGTTCGAAGAATATACGTATACGTCGCAGGGGAACTATGCCTCCGTTTCCCGCTACGCGCCGGGCGCGCCCAACAATAAGCGGACAACGACTTTCACGTATGACGCCACAGGGCAATGGCTTGTTTGTCGTACCGGTCCGGATGGGGTGGATACCGAATACGACTATGACAGTTATGGACGTCTCATCGAAGTGACCCACCCGTCTCTGGGGGTGAACGGCATCCAGTATACCTATGATGCCCAGGGCAACCGTGCTTCAACCATGGACCCACTGGGCAACACCACTACCTATACCTACGATGCCCGCGGCAACATGACCTCCACCACGAATGCGCTGAATCAGACCACCACCATGACCTACGATGACGCGGGGCGCGTATGCTCCGTGACGGACCCGCTGAACAACACGACCCAGTATGAATATGTAGATGCCACCTGCGGGTGCGGGGGTATGGGTAAGATCGCGCGGATCACGGACGCGCTGAACCAGGTGACGGAGTTCGAGTATGATCTTGCGGGCAATATGATTCTCAGCCGGGACGCCCTGGACCGGGAAACCGCCTATGAATATGACGCGCTGAACCGAATGACGGCTATCGAGTCGCCGGCCGATTCGAATAAGCGTGTGACCTTCGCCTATAATCGTCTTGGACACTTGGTCTCCCAAACGGATTTTATGGAACGGACCACGACCATGACCTATGACCACCAGGGACGGATCACCTCCCGGACCGACCCCGTAGACGCCGTGTATTATGCCTATAACGC
>Ga0209606_1002768_pt1 | contig 18742 bp, 37 predicted proteins | sample AD_UKC057_MetaG_FD_184412 | JGI IMG/M metagenome (GOLD analysis project Ga0209606, IMG submission 184412) | Active sludge microbial communities of municipal wastewater-treating anaerobic digesters from USA - AD_UKC057_MetaG (SPAdes) (version 2) | ecosystem: Engineered > Bioreactor > Anaerobic >...
GACGATCGGGCTGTTGCGCACGTTGCTCACGGTTTGTGGAGTTATATCCAGCGCCGCCGCGATCTGATCGTTGGTGTGGCCTAGCACAATCCTCCGCTTAATCTCATGGTGCCTGTCCCACATGAACTTAATCGCATACTGTCTCTCGCCCGTTGGCATCCGTCCCATAAAAGCTCCTTACTTCTTTCCACCTTTCTTACCGCTTCCGCGTTTGGTTCCGCACCCTTTGCTTACCATCTCAAAGTTCTCCTGAAAGTTGGACACATAGTAGTTATCCTGATCTCATCATACACCCACCGACAATGATTGTCAAGACATAATTTTATATAATTGCATGCAGTAAAATTCGCCGCAGATTTCGGGGCGGCAACTCCGATGAAATTTTCACCCAGCAGGGCCGTCCTGCTGGGTGCCGCCCCGTGGGAGGGCTTTGCTCCTACTGTAAATATATAAAATTATAGGATTGTTCAGTTTTGATCCGCACCCTACAAACCTCTTCTTACAGCTGGCCAAGCCCAAAACCCCCCCAGGCCGGGGTGTAAGCGGACGCTCGCTCGCCACGTGGACTTCATATCCAGGCCGGGGCATAAGAAAGAAAAAACTTGACATCCTTCATAAATTGTGTTACCATGTAGTCAAGATGATGAATTGATCTTTGACATACCTGGCTTTATGGCGGTTCTCTTTATGAACGGTAGTTTCATAAATCAGCGTGTATGAAATCGAAATTCATATCTCTACCTTCATAATCCAGGGCTACATAAGACAAGGTTCGTGTGGGTGTGTTTCATGAGAAGGGATTTATGAAATGGAAGTTAATGAAATCCTCAATATGAAACTGCCCAATATGAAACACTCTACAAAGCTGGCCGTTCGCAAAGGCAATTGTGTAAGGGAACATTCATTAAATGTGACCTTCATATTGGAAAGCTTCACAATTAAAGATTTAATGAAGCTTGCCGAATATGCTCTGCGTGTCGATTTTCAGAGAATACGTGAGCGGAAAAACGCGGATGAGTACATTGATAGCCTGGTTAATAAAGCGAAGGCTACGAATGGTGAGATTATGTGGAGAGTGACTCCTGCAGGAAGCGTCGAAAAGGCGCCTGGTGCGAGTCAGCAGATTATGATGGATATGCTTATGAAGGCCGGTCTTACGCAGAGTGAAGCTATAAGAGCGATTGCCGATCCAACCCAGCTCGTAAGCTTGCTTAATGCAAAGAAGGCATAAGCAACAGAGCCTGACGAGGATGAAGATGGTGATGAGTAATTTATGAACCACACTCACATGAAAGCATTCACACGAGCCGAGTCTTCCAAATCTCACTACGAAAGGAGTAAAACGATGGATAATGACATTATGAAACGTATGAGAAAGTTGAAGGGTACGATATTGGGTAATCGTAAGGCAATCCAAGACCTGCAAAACGAGATAAATCGTGCCAAGCATGAATTGCTCTTCCTGATGGTTAAGGAGGGGATGGAAGATTACTTCGAGATCAAACCAGCATTCTTCCACAAATTATGAGATGGAGGGGAGGCTTCGGCCTCCCCTATTTATGAACCATAACGTATGAAGCCCCGTTCGCATGAAAGCCGATACATAAACAGGAGGGAGATAAACGATGAATACAGAGGATAAGATAGTAGAATTCATTAAGGCTTACGGTGTAGCATGTGGCGGTAACTGGGCTGGGATGCTCATGTCGGCTATCAGGCATGGAATGCCTGAGGTGTGGGAAACCCTGGAGGATAGGGAGTATAGCTTCGGACAACTTTGGGCGATCATAGGAGCAGAGCTAGATAAGGAGGAGGAATAGGGGAGGCTTCGGCCTCCCCTTTTTTTTCGTCCAAGGTTTGCGCCTAAGCGAGTAATTCGTAGATGTGGCGCACCTCATATCCTTGCTACTAATTAGTAATTCGCAGACGTGGCGGCACTCTCGGATTAAAATTTGATGACAGTTCCACCATTGGCCTAAGGGCAAATATATAAAAAAGCATAATTGGGGACTAGGAGGGCCAAAGCCAGTCCAAGTGGTTACACTCCTGAATGAAAATTTGATGGGAGTTCAAGGAAGAGACTATGGAAAAAGGGCTACAATGTAGCATACGTAGGGGGGGTAGCCCCTGTAGACCCATATTGAGTCTTGTGATTTGGTCACTACTTCAGAATTTAAAGTTTTTGGTTTGTAGTTGTTGTTTACTCCTAAAAAAAAAAAAAAAAAAAAAAAAAAAAAAAAAAAAAACAATAGGTAGGAAGAATATCTCAGAAACCTACAACTTCAGACCAAATCAAAAGAGGTAATATGGGGCTACAAGGGCTACCCCGCTTACACATACAGACAGAGTAGGGGACATGGTAACCTACGGTGTAAGTTTTCTTAGGGAAAAGGGTGTAGGAGGTATTGCATCTCCAATTGGGATATGATATGATGAGAATATAATTAGTGGGCGTGCAGGATGCACGCTTGATTCCTTAACCAACCATTACGAAAGGACACATCATGAAAGAGAAAGCAGGAATAAGGACGATTGTAAGAGAACTAAAGCAAGCTTTGGCTCAGGTGGATAATGATTGGGAAGTAGTACTCATCTTCAGGGATAAGGAGACAGGAGAGATTACTGCATGGGCTCCAACTTTGGGCATGGTTGGGAGCCAAGCAAAAGGTGCAGCGATGCGAACTAAGCGAGAAACCCCGAAGCGTTCCAGGGGAACGGGCAACCAAAGAGGTACTCAGGCCCACGGTACAAGAAGTGTAAGCAATGCGAAGAGATGATATACGACAGGCAGCTTGCCAAGATATCGAGCAGGTGTAGGAAATGCCTAGATGAGTTACGGCTCCAGCTTCGACAACGATGGCAGCAAGCCTCCGCGAGGGAAAGGAGAGATGTTATGAGTAAGAAGATGGTCTACGTGATGAAGAGGATAAATGGTAAAGAGGATCATTATATTAGTGATCGGATCAAAGAAGGGAAGAAGCAGGCCAAGAGGAACCTTAAAGAAAGAAAGGAATGGAAATGAGCAAGCATATGTCAGGAACACCCTATGACTGTCCAAGCCCAGACGAGAGACAAAAAGTAATGGATTTGAGGGGAGAGCTTCGAGCTACTATCCTTGAGGCAATGAAGCAAGGGAATGAGACAATCCTGAAGGTTGCTGCAGATGCCCTAACTGACTGGTGCGTTCAACACTATCAGGAAGCTGGAGTAGTGCGTGAAGAGTTTCCCGAACTCTTCTGTGGCTGGTGCGGTAGACCGCATCGCTCTCCGGAGTGCAACGCCCAGTTGCAGAAGTACTACGAGAGGTATCCTGATTTTCGGCCTAAGGAATAGGAAGTAGATAAGGCATAAGGGAAGGGGCACACCTACTCAAATGCTCCTTCCCATCCAATTTTTCATCATAGTGCTGTGGAGGCAGGAATGGAATTCGACTTGAGTAAGCTGAGTGAAGAGGACAGAGCAAAGCTCCTCGCCCTGTGTGAAGCAGTCGCCCGCGAGCAAAAGGAGAGCAAGCAAACTAAGCCTCCTCATGAGGGGAAGTATCTTCCTCCGGTGACCAAATACTATCAGGTCACCAAGATGGTACATTGCACCTTCTGCAATCACGTACATTCCCACGTCTTCAAGGTCAAGGAGGATGAGCGCATCACCTATGTGACCTCTAAGGGATGGGGCAAACAGAAGATGGTTAAGGAGGATTGCGTAGTAGATACCTGGACACGTAAGTGTCAATTCTGCAAAGCTTACATCTGGAGCTTGGACATCGATCGCTTACGTGAGGTGACGGAGAATCTGCTGAATCTCCACGTAAGCTCAGTGAAGGATAGGGAAGAACTCTTCCGCACGCGGGAGGGAATGCCTATAACTTATAGAAAACCAACCCAGCCTAGGGAAGTTGTGCCTGAGGCAGGAGATAAGTGGGAGGATGAGGAATGAAGCTGACAGAAATTGAAGTAAAGGCAATCAAGTTATGGTTAACGCTGGAGAGGGAAGAGCAGGAGAGGTATTGTCCCTTTGATCGCATGATCATCAGGCAAATCCTGCCCGAATGGAAAGTAGATGAGTACATTAGTGATCATTACCTCACTAAGTGCAAAACCTGCTATAAATTATTTAAGAATCACAAACCTTCCTCTGGTATGAACGTGACTCAGCTACTCACAACCGCATCCAGAGCCTGTCCGTGTCATATGTTTAGTAAAGACAAGGTAGTCAAGAAGGCTATGGCTGTGGTAAGTAAGCAGGCATAGCGGCCTGGGTCTAACTTCCATGAATTTTTCATGTAGTAGGAGCGACAGATGAGTAAGAACGTAACGACTAAAACCACAGAAGGAGGGAAGAAGCTCGAGGTCACAGTGGACTTCTTCCTCATACGGGACACAGCCCATACTCACACTTTCACTAAGGATGGCAAGTTGTGGCGCCATGACTCTGGAGACTGCGTCTTTCATACCAAACAGGATTGTGTTTACTATGCCTGCTATATTACGGGAGAAGAGAGGATTCTCCGTTCACTCAAACAGTTCCTCGATATCTATGAGGACAAGGAATAGGAGGCCAAATGCTGTATCAACCCGACCTCCCACAAATCCGCAGTGAGGAGGCTATAACGGGTAAAGAGGGAGGAGATATGTTAGTTCTAACCATTCGTTTGTGGGAGCCTAGCTCCCGCTCTCGCTATGAATATGCCGAAGTGCTGCGGGGCCTGGCACAGATGGTAGAGAGGGGAGACCTACCATCTGACCTGGGCTATCAGCAAGTAATACGCAAGCGAATCAGGGGCAAGGTTGCGAGTGTAACTTGGAAGTTAATCAACCCCGATAAAAAGTGATAACCTAAACTTGTGTGGAGGCAAAGAATGACTAAAGCGAATTGTATGAAGGAATTGTTAGACAGCGTGGAAGAGTTTGACCCCGCTACTGCGACTGAGGAAGAAGTGAATGCGTTCCTGGATTCTTTAACTCCTAAGGAACAGGAAGGGCTTTTAGCAGAAAAGCCTAATGAAGAATGGTGTCCTGATCTTTTTGAACCTAAGTTCCAAGAGGCTGTGCTGCGTCAGCTTGAGTATGCAACTAAGATGGTCAAAGAGGGACAGGCTATAGGCGTAATCATTAGTATAATGCACAAGCCTGAGGACAACTTTCCTGAGCACATCCGTGTTGAGTCCTGTATCCACAGGCGCAAGCCTGTGAACCTCAGAGACATTCATGACGTAATATATAATATGCTCGAGCAGGTTGAGTTGAAGATGCTTAAGAATCTTCCCATTGATAAGCTGCTTGAGTCTTTGGTGAAGAAATAGTTTAAATCCTTAGTAACCCGTGGAGGTACACATATGACGAATTATGATAAAGTTCCCAAATTGGTTATTGAAGAAGCTACTGAAGTGCCAATAGTTAGTGAGTTTAAGACTACTGATCTGAAGTATGTCACTGAGACTGCACAGGCTTTAGAGGAAGTTCTTAAGGCTCTACGTGTTGGCGAGACTGTGGGAATGATCAATATTACTGTACTTCTTGACGAGGGCGACAAGGTCAAGGTTTCTTGTACTGCAACTCACTGCCCTGGGTTATCTGAGTTCGGGCTTATTCAGGTATTTCACGAGGCCTGTGAGCAAGCCAAGAGCATATACGTACAGGGACTCTCTGAGCATGTAATGAAAGACTTTGCAAATAAATAGTCTGCCTCCACAGACTAATGCCGAAGCAGGGCTGTAGGATGAGTAAGCTAAGAGCTGGCTTGCGATGATCCTAGCAGGGTTCGACTCCCTGCCTCCGGCATAACAAGAAGTGTCAGCGTGGCGGAATTGGTAGACGCTATCAGGGTGCATGGGTGCTGCGTTGCGGCACGATGCGGGAGGTGGAACTTCCATGCTTGCAATCCACCGTGCAGGTTCGAATCCTGCCGCTGGCACTTCTCAAGATGGCAAACTGCCATGAAATTTTCAATCATTAGTAGGAAGGCTAAGTTATGATAAAATGCTTTATATTCTTAGTAGATCAGAATAGAGGAGAAGAATTGTGCTTCGCATGTTCAGTGAAACGAATCATTTCTAATGATTATCCTGATGCAGATATTAAGATTCATACTAGCGACTATGGTTATAATAGATGTGAAATGTGTGGAAGGTATTTAGACGATATAATTGAACTGTAACCGAATTTTCAACCAACACTCATAGAAGGAGAGCGATATGCTTCAAGCTTGCATCAAACATTGGGAGGAGGTGAGTAAGGAATGCGTACCATGTTCTATCAAACTGTGGGACATAAGATAGAGGTCATATTCACTAATGATGGTTATCTGACGATTCGCCAAGATGGTAAGCAGATAGCTGATTTCTGTTTAGAGGATGTATGGGACACTATGGTAAAATCCTTAAAAGAGATGGAGGTAGCTCACAGTGCTGGGTTGCATAGGAGAATGTATGAGGCTAAAAATCTCTACAGGCTTACCAATGAGTACTTGGCTAAGCATAGAGAAGATATTAAGAGGGAGGAAAAGTAATGCCTATATTCATCTGTAGTGAATGTGAAACAGAAACCCATGGCTCCTGCGTTCTGATAGTCAACGTCCCTGACTCCGAATGCGCAGATGTAGAACAAGTATGTAACTTTAAAGTGCCCAATTCCACTCCCAACTGGCGTAGAGTGTATGGCTGGACTAACCAAGAAGATAAGGAGTAAACTATGGCTATGACATTTGACTCAGCGTTTCGAAGTATCAGAATGTTGGCTAGGGGCCGAGAGTACTACATCTCTCGTAACATCTTTCACAGGGATGGTGAAACAAGAAAGGAGTGCTACGGAGAAATTAGAATGGTAGGAAGCTTCTCCTCAGACAACTGGGAGGATGTAATCACCTACCTAAAACAACAACTTAAAGAGGTCCGGGGGAAGAAAACTAGGGAGAAATAAGATGGAAAGAACATTCTATGTACTAGAGAAGGAGGCCATAAAAGAGCAGCCAAGTCCTGACTATGTACTCTGCCACGTGTGTGAAGGTAGAGGCATCCTTGGCTACAAGATTGAAGATAGTTTTGGAGAACACAACTATAAAGTCGGTTGTGAGCAGTGCTGGAGTTGGGGTTGGGTCCTCAAGGATTCATTAGATGCAAAGTGTAAGGAGCACACCTACGGGGAATTGTCTCAGAGAGACTGCATCGACCAAGGCATAACCCACTTAGGAATGTGCTACCATGTGATCAAGTGCGAAAAATGTGGAAGGGTACGAAGTTATGACACATCTGATTAGAAAGGAGGGAAACTTGAGTAAAGATATCTATACCGATGCACAGATGATTTGTGCTACTATGATCCGCTGCACTCAGGCACTCATCTCAGCTTTTGCTGAGTATGCCTACGGAGATCTAAGTGCTAGGCGGGAAGGCGGGCAAGCGTTAGAAACTTTCAATGCTATGACTAAAATAGCCAAACGTATGGAGGACAAGTGACAGAAGATATTTCTACTCTAGGACTTAAAGCCTTCATCCTGCGCTGTACTCTAGCTATCATGCGTTGCGGCATTTCACCTAAGCAACGCCGAATAGAAATAGACGAAGCGCAGAAAGAGCTAAACTACCTAGAAGATCGTATAATCCTTTATAAGGAGGCAATTAGTGGGAATTAACACAGCTACCCTGGAATTTAGGGGAGACCTACAGGATCTTGTGACCATCCTGAGGTACATGCGAGCTATTGGTCGGTCACCGAGGACACGTAGCGAACTCGTTAAGAGTGCTATCGAGATGTTCTCACAAATCTTAGTGGAGGTGGGCAAAGCTACCCGCCCTGCCACTACAACCGAGGCTATGATTGAGTTCCAAGGATATTTTGAATCAGTGCCCGCACGCAAAGATTCAACCATTAGAGCTCTAGTCCGTGAGATGGGTAAGGATGCTATGGCCGCTGAAGGCGGCGTGCTTGATGTAGTGGAACGTAAGACTCAACCCATTGAGCCACCATCCCTAGAGCCGGACATGGAAGACCGAGTAGCGGAGCTAGAACGCTTACTAAATGGAGGTAAAGATGTATAACGCTCTGAAGGTTTTCCTTGCTATGATTCTCATAGCTTGGGTAATCGTAGCGGTGTTAAAATATTTTAGGTGAAATACACAACTTCACTTGACAATGAATTTTATATATTGTATGCTGTCAACATGATGGGCTGACAAAGCCCGACACTCCGGAGGTCGGAGGTAATATTCACTTAAGTATGCTCCCAAGGAGGAGCGGAAAGGAGCCAAAAATGGCTAAGGAAAAAATCAATGCGATGACGGTGGTTTCTCGGGATGGTCAGGATGTGGAGCTCAAGGCAGGAATCGAGTACGATCTCGGTGAAAGCCTTGAGGAGGCCAAAGACCTCTTCGGCGAAGAGGTGGTCTACAACATGTACAAGGCTCAGGCTCGCATCAGCGCTCAGGCCCAAATGCGCAAGCTTCTCGTAGCCGGCAAGTCTGAGGAAGAAATCCAGGCGGAGATGGACAAGTGGGTTCTCGGCCAGACCATCGGTGTCCAGAAGGACAAGTACGCCGCAGTGGTCGATGACTTCAAAAACAAAAGCCCCGAGGAGCAGGCTGCGTTTATTCAGAAGCTCCAAGAGATGCTCGCTGGACAGGCGGCATAACCACCATTCTCTCACGAGGAGGAGGGAGAGTGAGTCCCTCCTCTTCAACTAAAGTGGACGGAGTAACCATAATCTGTATCCATTCCCTATCCTACTCCTCAGTTATGAGTATTCGTTCGCGGAACGATCCGGTATTCGGTATTTAATGCTAGCTACATCCGTCCACTTTAATTGAATTTTCAACAAGCAGGAGGCAACCCATGTCTTTCATCAAAGCAGATCTGAATGATCCCTACTTCTTTCTTCTATCCACTTTCCGAGACGCATTTATCCGAGCATCACAGGGCAAAGGATTACGCCATGTAATTCATGGCCGTGAGCCTTTCAACCAGCAGCAAATCTGTCGTGGTGCACGTATCTTCGGGATTGGCTATCCTCTTGGACAGGTAAGTAAGAAGGTCGAAGAAATTCCACGTATGTCTAGACTTCGTGATCAGTATAATGAAATACTAGACGTAATAGTCTATGCAGCAGCCGCTGCTATCGTAACCAAGGAACTAATAGACGCTGACGAAGCCACCGTCAGGGAAAAGAAGGAAGCCGATGCAGTACCAACGCAGATCGGGAATACAGCTAGCGTACCCCTTCGAGTCGAAGAGATTAAAGAAGTACAACCGGCCTCTGATTGTCCAGCCGAAACTGGACGGAGAGCGGTGCCGCGCTATCCTACGGAAGGGTGAGCCTCCATTACTCTTGAGCTCTGAGGAAAACCCCATCCACTCAGTTCCTCATATCGAGGAACAGCTGAGTGGCCTCAAAGCCGACCTGGAGTTAGATGGGGAGCTGTACTACCATGGCATGCCCTTTGCAGACATCCACTCCATTGTATCTAGGAAGGTCAACCGGCATGACGACTTTGAGATGATGAACTACTATGTATTCGATGTAGTGATCGACTGGATGGTTCAGCGCACCAGGATGGAAACCCTCAAGATGATCTCTCAGGCTTGTAGCAAAATGCCTAACGTTATGTTCGTGGAACATGATGAGGTGGAGACTGAGGAGGAAGTCTTCGGCTTACTCTATACAAAGTACCAAGGCTACGAAGGATTTATAGTTCGCGATCCTCTCTCCGCTTACGTTAGGCGCCGAAGCACTGCGATGATGAAGTTCAAGCCCAAGCAACGAGACCACTACATAGTGGTGGGCTTCCAAGAAGAGATAAGTATAGAAGGGGTACCGAAAGGAGCGCTTGGCTCTCTTTTGTGTGAAAAAGATGGGCAAATCTTCAGTGTGGGCAGTGGCTCTCACCTAACCCGAGAGAACCGTAATAAGTTGTGGGAAGAGCGCTTCACCCTCCCAGGAAAGGTCGCCCTTGTCGAGTATCAGTACCTAACTAAGGATCGAGCCGTGCCTCGACATGGTGTACTAGTCAGCCTTCTCGATCCAAAGGAGGTGAAGTGATGAGTATAGAACAGATTCCTACTGAAGAATTGCTTGAGGACCTGGAAGAAGCCCAAGACGACTTAGCCGTGGCACAAATGGCTAAGGCTATGGGGATAACCACTTACAACAATGGAGCTGACGCAGTCCAGTACCGTATCGACGTTAATGAGCAGATAGAGAAAGTAATCAAGGAAGAACTCAAAAGGAGAGGAGTCCAGTACGATGGAAGTCATTAGTCAGTCATGTAAGATTCTGGCCAGTACTCCCCGCATGCTCAAGTTACTTACCCAAGCTGGTCGAGTCTGCTATAAGTCTGAAAGGGTAGGCGGCGAGGAAGAATTCCTCCGAGCGCGCATTCGCCAGGGGCACGAGTCTGTCCTGGAGCATGGCTCAGTGACCGTTCTCTTCGTGACCAACCGCGGCATCTCCCACGAGTTAGTCCGCCATCGGTTGGCGTCCTTCAGTCAGGAAAGCACAAGGTATTGCAACTACGAAGGCCACGTCCAGTTCGTCCGCCCCCATGGATACTTCATCTGGAAGGCCATCGAGCGGAAGATGTGGTACCATGCTATGTCCGACGCAGAGTCTCGTTACTCAGCCCAACTTCGGAGTGGCCTTCGGCCTGAAGACGCTCGAGGCATCCTCCCAGCTGATACCGCTACGCGGATAGTCATGACAGCTAACATGCGTGAGTGGCGCCATGTCCTACGCTTGCGTACTAGCAAGCCAGCCCATCCTCAATTGCGTGAGTTAATGTCCAAACTGTTATCAAAATTTCGTAATTACTGGCCTGTCCTCGTAGAGGACATCGAGGTACCACAATGATCCGAAGAACGAAAAGTGTAAAAGGCTTAATGAGGATGTATGAAGTACAGGAAATCCTTCCTCCAGATTACTTCACTAGAGTCAAGCCTGAGGTGGTCATTAAGGATGCATCCAGTGAGATGCGAATGACTCCTCATGGCTTGATCGAAGAAATCTGCAAGTTAGCAAATCGGAAGTTCGAAACCTGTGTAGGTATGAAATTTGCTATCGTTGCCTTCCCACAAGAAGTGAAGGAAGTAGCTGAGGAGCCAAACCCTAACGAAGCAACTGTTATAAAATCCAACAACGTGCGTCTTTTTCCTGGTGTTAACTTTGCTGGAGAAAGGGTAGGCGTGAAGAAAGGAGGTGGATCAGGTGAAGGGACGCCCAATGGTTCTGGTGACGAACAAAGGGGGGCATGACTATTCAGATGCTGAACGCTTTGGGAGGTTGGTCTATATGAGTTCTGGCCGCTTGAGTCGCTTTGGTGTCTCAAACATCGTGCGTCAATTCAAGCACTATATCGAACGGTCAGGGCCAGACGACTATATCCTTCTTACAAGTCTCAGCGTGAGCTGCGCCGTAGCTGCTGCTCTCTTTGCCGTCAAACACAAACGTCTGAATCTCCTCATATATAAAGAGGACAAGTATGTAGAAAGGAAAGTTCTTCTATGAGTGAAGAAATCGATCTTGAATTGGCCATAGGTCATCTGCGCTATCGAGACTTGCTCGAAGCTAAGACCTACATGGAGGATTATGTCGAGGAACATTTCAAGAAGTTAGGTCTCCCAGTCCTCTGTGTTGTTGACTACAACCTAAGTGAAAAAGGCTATGCTAAGGGACCCGTCACGATTGAGCTTTACCCTCGAGCTTACAAGACAAGGATGGATCCCCGCAAGATTGAGTGGGGAGTACCTCGGTATCTCGACTCAACTATTATCGAAATGGAAAACATCTTGAGGGAGAAAGGACTTGTGGAATGAATGGAAACTGTGAAGACAATTGGAAACATCGATCAGCGGGGATGCGTTGCGGAACCTGTATGTACTCCGTTCAAAAATTGGACGAGAACGGAAAGAAGACTGAGCTGGGTCGCTGTAGGAGACATGCTCCCACGATGAGTGGTTGGCCGGCGGTTTATGAAAGTGACTGGTGCGGAGACCACAAACTGGACGAGAACAAGCTGTGCAGTAGCAAGCCTACTACCAAAGTCCAGATACCCAACTTAAGCTACTGAGGAGGCTATGAAGAAATGAATCCAAAAGAACTTTATGACCCATCGTGGGACATCTACGACTCATCAAAGCTCAAGGAGTTCGAAGAATGCCCACGGAAATACTTCTATAAATACATGCTCGGATGGGTTCCTGAGACTCCAAACCTTCATCTGGTCTTTGGTGAGGCTTGGCACCGAGCGATGGAAGAAATGCTTAAGGGGCATTGTAGTCCAGATGCAATTATGAAAGGCTACAATAGAATGAACTCCTATTACCGAGAATCTTTCGGGCTGGATATGGACGCGATTAACTTCCCTAAAACCCCTGATAACGCACGCAACTTGCTCGTTTGGTACGCGGCACGTTATGGGAGTGAGGATTTCGTAGTCCACTATACTGAGACGGGCGGCTCCATAGAGTTGCCTCAGGGAGACAAGCTCTACTTCCGTCTTGATTCTATTTTGGAGGACAGTCGTGGCTACTTTACGATGGATCACAAGACGGGGAGTATGGATAGTAAAGCTTGGGCAGATGGATGGATACTGGATATTGGGATTACGACATACATCAACGTCCTATACTGTCTCTATCCGAAGGATCAGGTATGGGGTGCAGTTATCAATGGTACTTTCTTCCGCAAAGGGGACGCGAACAAGAATTTTAAGAGCGTGGACGAAACACCCTTTCGTAGGGTACTGGTACGTAAGACGCTCCCGATGATGGAGGAATGGCTGCTGGAGACACAAGCTACTATCAGAGAGATCAAGTTCCAAACTGATCTACTGATGTCCTATAACGAGAATCATCCAGTTATGGATTGCTTCCGGCGCCGTACTACCTCTTGCTCCCACTACGGTACCTGTGGTTATCATGCCTTCTGTACTTCATGGTCTAATCCACTCCTTCGGGTGGATGAACCGCCTGTAGGATGGACTATTAACCGCTGGAATCCTCTCGACCATGCGAAGGAAGCAGCCAACTTTGTGGAGGTGAACTCATGACAGAACCAAGCAAACCACAATCAAGTAATTCTCGAGCACTGAGCCTTGCTCAGATAGCTTACAATGCTCATAAAGAATCAGCCAAAACTCAACGCTTCAAGCTTTTAGAGTACGGACGAACTGGTACAGGGAAGACTCGTATCTTTAAGACAGCTCGTCGGCCTGTCTTTATTTGCTCATTCGATCCAGGTGGATACAAAACCTTGATAGATGAAATAGATGGACGTACTTTCCTGGTCGATTCCAGATTTGAAAGCGAGGATCCTTGGCATCCTAAAGCTTGGGCACTATTCGACAAGGTCTTCCATGAGCTTAAGACAAGTGGATTCTTCTCAATGGTTGGTACCTTTGGACTCGATAGCCTGACCACCATGGCTCAGACAGCCCTCAACTGGGTAATGGCTAAGGATAAACGAGCTGGTACCACTCCTTTTCAGCAAGACTGGTATCCTCAAATGGTACTCGTGGAGAACTTCCTGCATGAAATGCTCGATCTTCCCTGCGACTGTATCCTCACTGCTCATCCCGACGTCATGAAGGATGATGTTACTGGGAAGACCTTTGCTGCGCCTATGATTACGGGCAAGCTCAAAGGCCGCATCCCACTGCTCTTCGATGAAGTCTACTACGCAGATGCAGTGGAAAGTAGTAAAGGCACTGAGTGGCACTTGATCACTCGCAAGACCTCCATGTATGATGCACGTACTAGGTTGGGGCGTGAGGGGCGTTTCGACCTCAGAGAGAAGCCAGACATTAAGTATCTCCTGGAGAAAGCTGGCTATGACTACCACGATCTACCACCCCTCGAGATCAAAGTGGAAGGAGGTGAACCACAAGGCTAAAGGAATTGAACTATCAACAAATTTTCACTTAACACTTATATCCCATAAGGAGACAAACAATGGACGAATTCACAAACGGTAATAGCGAGAGCGTAGGTTCTTTCATGGACGGACTCAATCTGGACGATGCCCAGGAACTCACTACGAAACCAGACGGTTCTGAAGTCATTGTGCGGATCGTCAGCGCGGAGATGAAGAAATCTAAGGCAGGTGAAAACTGGGTGCAAGTCCGCTTGGATATTCCTGACGAGCCCTTTACCAAGGACATCTACACCGGCTTGTTCTTCCCTCAGGGACAGGATGCCAAGAAGGACAACAATCGCAAGCTCTCTCTGAAGCGATTTGCTGAGTGCTTCAACATCGACTTCAGCATCGGCCAGAATCTCGAGGACTGGAAAGGTCTTCAGGCGTGGGCCATTCTCGCAGAGAAAGACGATGAGCAGTATGGTACTAAGAATGAGATCAAGAAATGGCTCGCTCCTGCGTGATGAAATTTTGATCATAGTGTAGCACATGACTGTGCGAGAGGGAGCTTCGGTATTTCATTAACAACAAATAGTTATCTGAATACTGATGGGGGGTCTAGCCGGAGCTCCCTCTTATATTTACAAGGATATAAGGTGTTAGGATAGGGGCTTATTAAAGGAGATTTTAGATGGAACAAAAAGCCCCACCAAGATTGTTAGTTGATATACGCCAAGATCAGGAACGTGATCTACTCAACCTCATACCCTGGGGAATGCGGCGAGGACTTTTCGAAGTCATTATAGATGACCTCATAGCCTTGCTCACAGCCGGAGGGGGTATGGCTATTGGAGCTATCCTCTCAAGAAAGTTGAGGATATGTGATGCGTATAGGAATGCTGCTAATCCTGCTGCTACTGTACCTAATTTGCTTCCCACTGACAAGCATGATAATGGGACTGAAGGAGAAACCAGTTGTGAAAACTAACCCGACCGTTGTAATACCTATTTGCCTCTTAGAAGCAGCTATGAAGTATCACGGCGTGCTTGGCGCTCAACAGCAAGAGAACAAAGATGGAGAGATGGAGTGGGTGTTCTTAAGGGAAGGCAAGCCCACTATTCTTTTCACTGACGCTTGCGTCATATATATCACAGGAGGGAAATGTGGCAACTTTAGAGAACTTAAGAACTCCCTTTCTAGCCTTGACTAGTCAGCAGCAGTATGATCTGGTCATGGAAATACGCAGACTTCGCCGGACTTACACCCCGACGAGGTCTGCTCCTAAGATCGTTAAGGAAAAGGTAGCTAAGGCACGGGCTACATCTAATAAGCTCCAGAACGGATTCACCAAGGCGGAGCTACAAAAGTTACTAACCATGCTGCAAGGAGGCAAAGATGTCAAGGCTTGACGCGGAATTCATTCATGTGGATATATCAAGGATTGAAGTGGGAGACCGCTTCAGAAAGGAGATGGGTGATGTCTCAGGACTTTCCGATTCAATCAAGAAGGATGGGCTTATTCAGCCTATTGCGGTTACTCGTCGGGGCGAGAGCCTTGTATTGATTGCTGGTGGACGTAGATTTGCTGCGATCAAGGCAGCTGGCTACACCGAGATTCCAGTTAGAGTGTTTGGTGAACTTGATGAACTCGATCTGCGTACTCTCGAGCTGGCTGAGAACTTCCACCGTAAAGGGCTGGAGTGGCAAGAAGAAATAGAACTCAAGAAGCAAATCGACGAGCTGATGAAAGCCAAGCATGGTAAAAAGACTACCTCTCCCCACTCTACAGGTCACAGTATGGCCGATACCTCTAGACTTTTGGGTGAGAGTCAGTCCTCTACCTCAATGGACATCCAGCTGGCCAACGCCTGTGAGATGATACCTCCACTCAAGAGCTGCAAGAATAAGGCTGAAGCTGCAAAGATGCTACGTTCTCTGAAAGATGCTGCAGTAAATCATAAATTACTACAGCAAGTCGAGCAGCAAAAAGCCACTAGTTCTCGTGACGTTATGCTCAAGAAACTATTAGACAACTTTATTATCTGTGATGCTGCTGTCGGTCTCGACCAAATCCCTGAGTCTAGCGTTGACCTAGTGGAGATCGATCCGCCTTACGGTATTGACCTGAAAGATAACAAACGGGTGGGAACCAAAGATATGAAATTCCGCTCGTATAATGAAGTACATCAGGACGAATACCTAGACTTCATATCAGGTATTCTTCAACGCTGTCACCGAATTTTGAAGAGTAAGGGATGGCTTATCCTGTGGTACGGTATGGATCCGTGGCATCAAGCAATAGCTGAATTACTTGCAGAACTAGGCTTCAAGGGTCGGCCTATACCAGCCATCTGGGTGAAGGATGGAGCTGGACAAACCCATACTCCGCAACGCATCCTCGGTTCTAACTTCGAAGTTTTCATGTACTATACCAAGGACACGGGAACGATTAAGAAGCAAGGTCGGAGCAATGTCTTTCATTTCAAAAAGGTTCCTCCACAATTCAAGACTCACCCCACGGAGCGGCCTATTGAGTTGATGATGGATATCTACCAAACCTTTGCTTCACCTACTGACATAATCTGCATTCCTTTCCTTGGCTCAGGTAATGGCATCCTGGCTGCACACAACGTAGGAATGCAAGCCTTCGGGTACGAGCTAAGTGAAACTTACAAAGCTAGCTTCGCTGCCCGCCTGCAAAGTGCCAGCATGCCCTTCACCTCATACCCTAAAGCAGTGAAGGAGGAAGAATGAGACGGATGCGAGTCTATGTGGCCGGCCCTTATGTAACTGGAACGCGGGGGTTGGAAGTATTGGAGAATATCAAGGAGGGAATACGAGTAGGACACACCCTTCTATGGATGGGTATGGCTCCATACATCCCCTGGCTGGATTTTCAGTTAGTCCTCTGCCAGAGCCAGAATTGCCTCAGCATTGAAGACTATAGGGAAAATAGCCTAGCCTACCTAGAAGTTTCTGACGTAGTATTCTGCCATGAACTACGTAAATGTAGTGAAGGTACAGCAAAAGAGATTGAGCTAGCATGCGAATTGGATGTTCCTATAGCTATGAGTTGGAAAGAATTAATGAAGTTCTGGGAGAAGTGGAGATATGAAAATAGTCTATCTGAACGGAGCTAGAAACGGCTGCGCATTATGGCGCTCCTTTTATCCAGGCAACGAACTCATCCGGCTTGGACATGAAGTAGTGTATGCTGAGCATAGGGAGGAAGTTTGTCCTGGTACTGATATAGTTGTCTTCCAACGAATGTGTGACCAAGTAGGCTGGAGCCTAATGCAGCAGGCTAAGTTCGTTGGAGCTAAAACCGTCCTAGACTTAGACGATGATATGCTCAATGTTCCTTTGTCCAATCCTGCTTACAAGACAAGCAAAGGCAACAAGAAATACGTCATTATGATGGCTGAAGCTGCTGACATCCTTACTGTCAGTACTAACTACCTGGCGAAAAAGTACTCCGAGTACAATGAGGTAGTCGTCCTACCTAACTCTTTTCCCGAAGCAGCTTACTGCATGCCCCCGAGATGTCAGTCTCACTCAGACCTAATCTTCTGGTTTGGTGGAGATACCCACGTTCATGACCTGCAGATACTTGCACGTCTCCCTAAAAGCTGGCTCAGGCAGCAACGCATCGTAACCATGGGCAAGATACCTACGGAACTGGAGCCTTATGTTACTGCACAAGTTCCTCCAACCACCTTAGATCAGTATCTGCCTAAAGCATATCAAGTGGCGAGAGGTATAGGGGTCGCACCACTTAAGTACAACGAGCTGAACCGAGCCAAGTCAAACATCCATTGGCTAGAGTATACTGCCATTGGCATACCTACCGTAGCTACTGACATTGACGCCTACAATGAAGATATAGTCGATGGCGAGAACGGTATGCTTGCTCATAAGAATGATCCTGATCAGTGGATTAGTTGTATCGAAAAACTGAAGCAACCCCACTGGCAAGATCGGCTAGTATTCAACGCTAGGCAGGATGCCTTACGAAATTACTCCATCGAAACCAACGTGGCTAAATGGGAGCGAACTTATAATCAAATTTTGAACGGAGTTGAACATGAATTACCGGAACCTACTACTGGATCGAATTCACTCAAGTGTAAAAATAGGGAAGAATGTTCGACTGGAATTTAATGTAGTCCTAGAAGAAGGCTGTGAGATTGGAGATAATTGTATCATAGGTCACAACGTGGTCTTCCGTCCCAACACTATCATCGGTGCAAACTCAATCGTCAGCCACCTTTGTGTGAGTGAGGGCGATGTAGTAATCGGCGAGCTAACAACCATTGAGCCCCAATGCCATCTAACAATGGGACTCCGCGTGGGTAACTATTGCTTCTTTGGCCCATGCGTCGTGACTATGAACACCAAGAAGATAGCCCACTGTCGAGACTACGTAGCTCGTATTACCCCTCCTCGTATCATGGATGGGGTGAGGATTGGAGCAGGAGCAGTCATAGGACCTGGAACTCTGCTTGAGCACAACTCCTTCGTAAAGGCAGGAACCCGTGCCAGCGGTGTTGTCCGCGCTAGCACATCAATCAAGGAAGTAACCAGCCGGGTGCGTGAAGCCCTGGCATATGATGAAAGGGTCTCTCCGTTATGAAAATCAGCTGGATTATCGTAACCCTCAGCCCGAAAGGCACCAAGCGCACCGAGCTTTTCAAAAGGTGTGTATACGATGCTATGGACAAGCGAGACTATGCCGATTACGAACTCCTCATCGGTGATAATGGCTCCACTGATGATGAAATTTTCAATGTAGTTGAGGCTCTAAAGCCAACAGTCTTTCTCCGATCCAAGAAGAATATTGGCAACCCCGCAATGATGAACCAACTTATCCTGCGGAGTAAGGGTCTCCTCCTTACCACCACC
>Ga0209606_1002777_pt1 | contig 18686 bp, 12 predicted proteins | sample AD_UKC057_MetaG_FD_184412 | JGI IMG/M metagenome (GOLD analysis project Ga0209606, IMG submission 184412) | Active sludge microbial communities of municipal wastewater-treating anaerobic digesters from USA - AD_UKC057_MetaG (SPAdes) (version 2) | ecosystem: Engineered > Bioreactor > Anaerobic >...
CAACGACTACCTGGAGACCATTGATGCCGTAGATGGCCGCCGGGAGTTCCTCACGCTGGAAGAGGTGCGTCAACTGGCCGCCACGCCCTGCGACACGCCCGATCTCAAGAACGCCTCCCTGTTCAGCTGCCTTACCGGTTTACGTATCAGCGACATCCTCGCCCTCAATTGGAGCAACATTGTAAAAGCGACAGACGGAGGCTGGTGCATCCGCATCAAGACCGAGAAAACCGACACCGAGGCCACCCTTCCCCTCTCCCAGGAAGCCTACGAACTCTGCGGCAAGCCCGGCACCGGACTCGTCTTCAAGGACCTCAAGCGCCACTACACCCAGAAGCCGCTCCAAGACTGGCTCAAGGATGCTGGCATCACCAAGCACATCACCTTCCACTGCTTCCGTCACACCTTCGCCACCCTCCAGGTCAACGAAGGCACCGACATATACACCGTCTCCCACCTGCTCACTCACGCCAACGTCGGAACGACGCAGATTTACGCAGACATCGTGGACAAGAGCAAGCGGGACGCAGTGGAGAGAATCAAAATTAAAAAGGAGGAATAGACTATGGCCGATGTTATCAATTCCGTCTTCTTCAAAGACCTCAACCCCAGCATAGCCGATACCCACGATACTGCCTTTTATGACCAGGCGGCAAGGAGTGTCCGAAACATAGATTTTGCGTTTGAGCCGCACTATTCCCTCAACTTCAATGCACCTGTTGTATCATCTAAAGTAAGATATATCAAGGCCCTTATTGATAATGCAATAGCAGAAGAACTAAATAACAAGTTCTCTCTTCTGGACAATGGAGCAACGCCCCTGATAATGTTCCATCGGAAGAAGATGTTCGAACTCACACAGGGCCGTTTGCTGCACGCAAAAGACATAATCAATTCCGGCGGATACATCCTCGATGATATTATGAATGCGAGGGACTACACATCCGACCGCCAGCGCTTCGAATGCATCTTTGTCTTTAACTATATTGTACAGGCCTGCATACGTGAGTACATGGAATTCCAGGCTCACTATCAGGGCCACATCCCTCAGGAGAAACTTGTCCCGCTGGATCGGTTCTATCTTGAAATCCTCGGGGCTCCAATTCCCTCCCCAGCATTCATCGTACAAGCGAGAGAAATTGATGCAAAGGCTCCGGTTCCCCAGCCAGACTCATTCAAGCCGGAGGAAGTGGTTGAGGATGCATACACAGTATTTATGACTGAGGTTGCCAAATACAAGCTCACCGATGTTGCGAAGGTTGCAGCACTAACTGCCCAGATGCAAACACGACTGATTTGCCACACGCTGAAACAGGGCGTTCCCTACACCGTGGCGATGCTCGCTTACCTCGGGTATCCGGAGTACCTGAAAACGACGTATCGTCTCAACAAAGAGCAGATGTATAAACACGTTTCAAAAGCCCTTGACAACGTTGCTGTCCGCACCATCAAGGGAAACTTCCTCGTGCTGAATCCTGATTCTAATGAAGATAAGAACAAATACACGGCATGGGAACTTGACGATACCGTAAAATCTTTCTACGAGAGTCTCCCTCATAAGTAACTGATACCCAACGAGTCCCCAAAATCTGGGAGGAAACTTTCTGATTTGGGGGAGAAAGTCGCCCCGAAATACCCTACTCTATTTACGCCGTCATCCGAACAACCGGGTGGCGGCTTTCGGTTCTATTGGCACGTCCGGGAGCGCTACGCGCCATTAAAATTTATGAGTGATACTCAGCTTACCATCGAGCAGATGCCGCAGGTCCTCGCATCTCTTGAGCAGAAGGTTGACAAACTGGTCAACCTTGTTCTGGACCTAACCAATTCAAAGGGAAGCGAACCCGACCAGTGGTTCGACGTAGACGGGCTCCGCGCCTATCATCCCGATCACCCTGCCCGCAAGACCATCTACGATTGGGTCACGCTCCGTCGTGTGCCTTACCACAAGGATGGCAAACGCTTGCGTTTCCTGAAGTCCGAGATTGACGCCTGGCTTGCCGGCGGCTATCACAAGACCGACGATGAAATGCAGGAAGCGGCAGTGGATTACGTCAACGCTATAAGAGGAGGTGCCAGATGAAAAACCCAGTATCCATCGGCACGCTTATCATCCACATAGCGTCCGACCCGAAAGATGATTTAGGGAAAGTGCTCCGTCAACTCCCTTTCGTCCAGGAACAACTCCTGGCCCAAGGGAAGATGTCCCTTGAAGACCTCTCCGATGAACAGCTTGACCGCCTCATCGGCACCGTCTTCGACCGGGAATGGGTTGTTGAATCCGACGCTGTTGGGTTCGGCGGCATCAGTCCCTTTACGCTTCACGCCCTCGAATATGATGGCCTTATCCAGACCACTCGTTTCAACGGGCAGAAGTACTACAAGAAAGAGGACTTGCTCCATTACATCAAATCCAATCGCCAGGCGAGAAGGAGGGCCAAACGCCATGATAAGTAAAGAGCAAATCCTCGCCAAGACCCACTACGGTCTCGGTATCTACGCACACATCCTCCGGATCTACTACCCCGGAGAAGTAGTTCTCAAAATCGTCGGACGTGATTGCGGGGTGACCCGCAATCCGTTCAACGGCGATAAGCCCACCCTTCACGTCTGGATACACAAAGAAGTGCCCGGCAAGGCCATGTCTGCTGAATGGGCCTTGCACAAGGACCTGGACGGAGCCATTCCCGATGGTGACGCCTTCAGTTTTGCCGCCCTCCATTACCATCAGGAAGGCGATGAACTGCTGGAGACCATCAATCAGGAAATGTTCCTTCATATCGGCGAGGAGCGCAGTTTCTACTCTGTCCGCAAATACGCCCAGATGAAGGACCTTCCCACCGAGGAGCCGAAGGAAGAGACCATCGCAATCAAGCCTTTCTCCTTCTTCCGCGCCCCGATCCGCAACCTGAAGCCGTGCCGCAGTGCCAACGTCGTTGACATCTACAAGTACATCACCAGCGACTACGCCAAAGAGCGCACGGAGAAACTCAGGGCAATGACAGACAAGAAGGAAGCCAAGCGTTTCAAGGCCGAGGCATTCGACTACGCCTGCTTCTCCGGCACATTTGCCACGCGGAACGACAAGGATCTGGTGGAGCACTCCGGTCTAATCTGCATCGATTTCGACCACGTACCGGATGTTGAAGCCCTGTTCCAGAGACTCCTGCAGGACGAATACTTCGAGACGCAGTTGCTCTTCCGCAGTCCCTCCGGCGATGGCCTCAAGTGGGTTATTCCCATCGACATCACGGAAGGCACCCACAAGAGTTTCTATGAATCCATTGCGGCTTACATCGCCTACACATACCGCATCGACGTGGACATCAACTGTAGCAACGTCAGCCGGGCGTGTTTCCTGTGTTACGATGACCGGGCTTATATCTATCCAAAACTACTTGAGAAATGACAAAAAAGAAATTCAATATCAACGAGTGGGCTCCCGAGAAACGGGAGTCCGCTCCTATTGCTACTCCCACCGTTTCAGTGAACCTGCAGGACAGCGACATTGAGATAGTCACCCAGCGCATCGAGGCCGAACACCGTGACATCACGGCCAACTACCAGGACTGGGTTGACCTCGCATTTGCTCTTGCCGGAGAGCTGGGAGAAGAAGGCCGCTCATACTTCCACCGCCTTTCCCGCTTCTATCCTGATTACGACGAGCAGGAAGCCGATAAGAAATACACCTCCTGCCTCCAGAGCGGAAGCGGCAAGGTCAACATCAGCACCTTCTTCCATCTCGCCCAGCAGGCAGGCATATCCGTCTCCATAAAGCGCCACGCCGCCGCCGTTCCGCCAACTCCGCCAGTGGCGGAAGTGGCGGTTTCGGCAGAGGAACCTCCGGAACCGCTCCCCACCTTCTCGGACCTTGTGGGAAACGACCTTCCAGACTTTCTTAAGCGGTTGGTAAGCATATCCAACTCCCCCACGGATGCCGACATCCTTATTCTTGGCACCATCGCCGCCATATCACCGTGCCTACCCAACTATTCTGGTATATATGATCGCAGGCGCGTGTACGCGAACCTATTCTTATTCGTGACTGCCCAGGCCTCCGCTGGCAAAGGGCGTCTTGCGTTGTGCAAGAACATAGTGATGCCCATCCACGAAAAGCGCAGGGCCGAATACGCGAGCCTGAAGGAACAGTACGACGCGGATATGACCACCTTCCTCAAGAGCAGCAAGAAAGAAGGATTATCCCGCCCCAAGGAACCGCCGATGAAAACGCTCATAATGCCGGCCAACAGCAGCGCCACGGCAATGTGTCAGACCCTCTTCGAGAATGACGGCGTAGGCCTGATGTTCGAAACGGAAGGCGACACATTGGCTTCTACCTTCAAGAGTGAGCACGGTAACTACTCAGATGCTCTGCGCAAGGCCTTCCACCACGAATCCATCAGCTACAACCGGCGAAAAGACCGGGAATTCGTCGAGCTGAAGACTCCACGGCTATCGGCAGTACTCTCTGGTACGCCTCGCCAAGTACTGAGTCTGATTCCAGATGCCGAAAACGGCCTGTTCAGCCGCTTCATATTCTACACCATCGACCTTGCACTTGTCTGGAACGACGTTTTTGCTGGCTCCTCTGGTGAGATTATGGATGACTACTTCGAGGAACTTGGCAAGCGATTCGACTACCTCAACTCCCAGATGAACGAAGCAGAACCAATGGTTTTCCGCTTCACCACGCCACAGGAAGAAGAGTTTAACGAATTCTTCTCCGGTGTACAGGAAGAGTATGCCCGGCTCTACGGCCTCGACATCGTGGGCTCCATTCGCCGCCTCGGACTCATCACTTACCGCGTGGCGATGATACTGACAGCGCTCCGGCTGATGGAGGGCGTGTCGATGAAACCGATCCTCTTCTGCTCCGACACTGACTTCCAGACTGCGCTTACGATGGTTCAGGTCCTGCTTAAACACACGGCAAAGGTATTTGAGACGCTCCCTACCTCGGCGGCCATAAATGCCCTTGCTGATAAGACAGAGGCCAAGCAGAACTTCTTCAACCAGTTACCGCCGGATTTCCCCCGGGAGACCTTCATTACCCTGGCGGCGCAGTTGAAGATTCCACAACGAACCGCGGAACGCTACATTAAGTCCTTCTGTGACGAAGGGAAACTGGTCCGAGCGTTTCACGGACAATACAGAAAACCGTAATGAGTGCCCTGCTGAAAACGGCAGGGCATTTTCATTTAATTTACCATATAGGCATAACGATAATTTTTATAAAAATAAAACCACAAATTTTGTAAATACCAAATTATTCTCTATATTTGCCGTAACAAACAGGACAAAATTATGTTTAAAATCGTCTGGGACAAACCACATAACGGAGTGACACTCACAATGTCATCAGCTGGAGAAGCCCTTGCAATCGCCCCCAGGCCAGTTTTCTGGGAAGAATTGGATCTGCTCGGGCTGAACCACATGGGCTGGACCTACCCCCACGCTGATGCTCCCCTTCTCTGGGCTTGTGACCGTCGCTACTTCTACTGTGGCGTTCTTGTGATGGAGGTAAAAGGAGGGAATCTGTACGATGACCCGGAGATTGTTCTGACACCCGAAGGCAAGAATATCATCCTTACCCCTATTGATATAGAAGCGCTGCGCGATGCAAATGCCGACACAATGTTCCTAATCGAACACGAGGCAATGGAGTTCATCAACAGCGTATATCGCCGCTACAAGGGCATTACGAAGGCATCTGAGACTAATCCCGACATCGACTTCCAAGCCCTGGCTGCCCGCCTGGAAAAGAAGACCGGCGAGAAGCAGGTAGTCGTGAAGGAAGACTGCGATAGTTTCGACATTATGCCCGAGAGCGAGGCAAACGCGAAAGGAAAAGGTGCTGTACTGGCAAGTAAGATTGACGAATTTGTCGTTTCTTTCTCCGGTGGCAAGGACTCTCAGGTTCTTCTGGATCTTGTTGCTCGCGTTGTTCCAAACACGGATTTTCTGGTCATCTATTCCGATACCGGTTATGAACTGCCAACATCTCTTGAGCTGTATGAAGAGACCAAACGTTTCTATACAGAACGCTACCCCAAGTTGGCATTTCATATCGCAAAAAACGAGCAGTCAATTATGTACTACTGGGACAATCTTGGTTCGCCAAGCCGTATACACCGGTGGTGCTGTAGCGTGATGAAATCTGCTCCCCTGGCAAGAAAACTGAAGGAGTTGAACGGTGGCAAGAAACAGCCTCATGTGCTGTTGTTTGATGGTGTCCGTGCTGAGGAAAGCGTAAGTCGTTCAGGCCGTTCCAGGATTGGTAAGAACGTTAAGCATAATAACATGATTAACGTGAGCCCTATTCTCGAATGGAACTCCTCGGAGATTTATCTTTACATTCTTATGTATGGCCTTCCTTTCAATAAATCTTACCGGAAAGGCCTGTCTCGTGTAGGATGTATTCTCTGCCCCTACTCATCAGGCTGGAGTGAAGATTTGTGCGGGAAACTCTATCCCGAGACCATCAAGCCGTTTATTTCTTGGATTGAGAATAGTCTCCATTCCAATAATGTGGAAGGCGTACAGAACTATATTAAGACTGGGCGCTGGAAGATGAGGGCCGGTGGTCGTGATTTGAAAGTAAAATCTACCGTTAACGTCGTTTCCATCAATCCGTCCTTTAAGGCTATCCTCCATAATCCAAAAGAGAGTTTGCTGACCTGGCTCAAGATTCTTGGACCATACACATATACCCAATCCGACAATGTTATAGATGGCAAACTGAAATACAACAAAGTCGTCTATACGTTTAAGATTCAATTCTTCAAGGACGACTCTCTATCCTTTGAATTTGGTGATACCGGCGGCGATGTTATTCTTATCAGCCGTCTAAAGAAGATTCTATTCAAGACCACATATTGTGTCCACTGCGAGGTGTGCGAGGTCGAGTGCCCTACTGGCGCTCTGGCGGTTACTCCTATCGCTTCTGTGGATAAGAATAAATGCGTTCACTGCTACAAGTGCCTTGACTTTAATGAAAAGGGATGTATTACAGCAGCGTCCGTTAGCGCATCATACGGCGACAATCCGACAAATAATAACACCAGCAATATGAAACAGACCAAATCCGGCATCAATCGTTACAACGATGGCATGGGCTTACGCGAGAACTGGCTTCGCAAGTATTTTGACAGTTATGAGACCTTCTTCGATAACGAGGAGCACGGCCTTAATATGGATTATCAAATCCCTCCGTTTACTAACTGGCTACGGGAGGCAAAGATTCTCAAGGAAGACACCAAGGAGATTTCTGAAATTGGCATGAAGTTAATGTCTCTCTACCCCTCGAATCCGAAAATCGTATGGGAGATCATTTTCATTAACCTATGCGCCAATTCTGAGATTTGCCACTGGTTCCATTCCTCCATTGGTTTTGAGCGGTTGTATGCCAGAGCGGAAATGGATGTTATTCTCCAGGATTCCTATCCTGAACTCAAGGGACGCACGTTAAGTAATCCGCTGAACTCCCTCATCAATACCTTCAAGGAGAGTTCTTTGAGCAGCGACCCTCAGCTTGTGGCTTTGGCAAAAGAAAGCGGAAAACTGGCAGTCATGCGTAAGACCTACAACGACGTGTCCATTGCTGCCGTTGCTTATTCCCTGTACCTGTACGCAGAGAAAAAAGACCGCCGTTCGCTTACAGTATCCGAGTTTTTCTCGGATAGTCAGACCGAGGGTATTTATCGTGAGTTCGGCCTTGACCGCCCGGTGTTCGAACGTATCCTGCGTACCCTGCAAGAGGAACGGAACCACGTCCTCAACGTCCAGCTCAACCTGGGCCTCGACAACATCAATCTCCGTGAGGACATCTCTTCTGCCGACATAATCAAGATGATGCTTTAGTAGAACCAACTCAGACGCGATATTATGGCAAGCTATTCCGATTTTATACAGATGCAAAACTACCTGCCGGTGTACGACATCACGGCAGAGTCAAGCAATCGTCTATGGGCTTCTTTTATACCCACGAACCAGTTTTGCGACCTTTTGCAGCAGACGATGACAGCCGTGTCTTCGTCCGACAAGTTCAAGCGTAAGAGTATTTGGGTTCAAGGCACCTTCGGAACTGGTAAATCCCACGCCAGTTCCGTTGTCCGTCACCTTCTATGTGACAAGTACGAGGACGTGAACTTCTATTTCAACAAGATAGAAGACCCGAGCCTTCGCGCCCAGGTGGACAACTTCCGCAAGAATAAGCGGTTCTTCTCCGTGGTCATCAAAGGTGTCGAGGGTGCATACGATCTTCCCCGCTTCTCCCTGTCCCTGCAGCGCCAGGTAAAGGAGGCACTTGATGCTGCCGGTCATTCCGACATCGTGGTCAAGTCTGACTTCGAGAGCGCCGTGCAATACGTCGAGGAGCATATGCAATACACGCAGGATGCCATCGATAAGCACGAGGACCTCAAGGACATCGCCCCTACCCCGGAATCGGTCATTTCCCTGCTGAAGGACAATAATATCCAGGCCTATATGGAGCTGGAAGAGGCTCTCTATAAGACCGTAGGTGTTCCGCTTACCACAAAGAACGTCAGTGAGTGGCTTGCCGAGGTGGAACACGCCATTGAAGCCGAAGGAATCGCAGACGGCCTGATTATCTTCTGGGATGAGTTTACCTCCATCATGGAAGCCATCGGCAGCGACCGCATCAACGTGCTCCAGAATATCGCCGAGAAGTCGCAGAGTTGCAATCTCTTCCTCTTCCTGATTTCCCACCGCGTGGAAGACCAGGTAACCTCTGGCAGTAAGCGCGAGGATGTCAAGACGATGAACGACCGCTTCTACACCATCCGCTATATGATGGATGAGGTTTCCACGTACAAGGTTATGCGCCACACCTTCGACATTCAGGGTGACGATGATTACGCTCAGCTTCGTTACAACCGCACGGTCAAGCTGAACGAACTCATAGATTACCTGTGCGAAGGTGGCGTTGAGGATGAGCGCAAGAGCATCCTGGAACTCTTCCCGATGCACCCCTACAGCGCCTTCCTCTGCTCGAAACTCTCCGACTATGTTGGTTCCGCCAACCGTTCCGTCGTAAACTTCATGAACGACGATAAGAAGGGCTTCCGCAAGTTCATCACCGACGAATCCGTCTATGAACTGCGCGGCCTCCTCACTGCGGAATGGCTCTGGGACTTCTTCCTCGACAGTTTCGCCGCCAATCCGCTGTGTGGCGCTTTCACATCGAACTACCAGAACCATATCCATCGGGTACAGGAAGCCGGTGACGACTACGTGCGTGTGTATAAAGGTATCCTCCTGTTGAACACCCTTTCCACCCAGTTCGCCACCAAGAGTACGGACATCATCGCACGTATCTCGCCCAACGAGAAGAGTATCCGTGGTCTCTTTGCCTATGACCGACTGGAGCCTAAGATGGATGACATCCTGCGCTTCCTGGACACCAACCAGATCATTGCCCGCGACGTATTCGGTGAGTTCAAGATTTCCGTCAGTTCCCTCAACCCGGCAGAGATTGCCAAGGAGAAAGAGAAAGTGGCCGCCCAGTTCAAGACTGCCAACGACTTCCTGGGTTACAACTTTGCCGCCAAGACGAATATTACCAAACTCTTTACCGTAGGCGACTACCTTATCCGCAAGTGCGAGCCGCAGTTATTCTCCTGCTCAGACCAGGAATCCGTCGTTCGCGCCAAGCTGAATAAATACACCTCGGAGAAACCGAACACTCTTCACGTAGCCATCTATCTGGCTGTAACGGAAGAGGAGCGCCGGGCCTTCGAGAACCGCGTAAAAGACTTCTCTTCGGAATTCCTCAACTCCATCCATATCATTCCGGACGAGGTGCTCTCCAGCGAGGCTCGCACAAAATTCATCGACCTGATTGCCAACCACAACGTTGCTAAGAGCCACTATCAGGAGTCAATCGAGAAAGAAAGCGAGCTGGCTGCCAAGCAGTTGATAAACAAGTGGGGCAACCGGCTTGTCAACGGCTCCTTCAGCCTTTATTTCAACGGCGAGCAGACCCGTGAAGGTATTGTCGGCAACATCTACGCACTCATCAATAAGAAGTTCAGTTTCAGGGTTTTCCCGAAGGGCATGGAGGCCATCAAGGCATATCGCACTGGCGTTGCCAATACCTTCCTTGCGAACAAGAACTTCCCCGCCCTGGTGCTCCAGATGCTCCAGTCTCCTACCCGTGACAAACTGGTGAAGTTCTCCGGCTCCGATATTCCGGCCAAGTACATCTTCGAAGAAAACGACAACCATCTTGTTGATGAAGAGTGCAAACTTACCTCGGCTGCCATTACCGGCGAGGCTTGGATTGCCCAGGTCTGCCAGGAGGTCGATCAGTGCATCGAAGATGCCAAGAAGAAATACGTGGACAAGTTCTCCCTCTCCGAGATATTTGCCCCGCTGATGCGCCCTCCGTTCGGGTTCTTCCCTTCCCGTGCTAACTGGGTTGCTTTCGCCTACGCGCTGCGCAAACATAAGGCTGATCTCTTTGTCACCACCATCTCCCAGCCTATATCCGACGAGAAACTCTCGGAAATGATTGTGGAACTGTTCAAGATGTGGAATGACGGTCATTCAGAGGCCAGCAACAAACTGATGCTTCGCTTTGGTTCCAAGGAAGAGAGTGAACTCACGCAGTTGCTGTACGACGTGTTCCAGCTCCAGTTCATCAAGGATATTCCCGAAGTGAAGAGCCTTAGCAATGTCCGCTGGGGCATCAACGAGTTCTGTATGCAGAAGTCAAAGTACCCGCTCTGGGTACTCACCTACTGCGACAACATCAACGAGAACCGTTCCGCCATCATCAAACTCCTTATCGAGGTGCTTGAGTCGGACCAGAATCCCGATATTGCCAAAATTAAGAACCTCTATCGCCTTGTGAACGGCGAGAAGATGGACATTGCACAGCTCGTTTCCAACCCCAACAATTACGAGAACGGTTTCCTGAACTTCATCAACTCAATGAAGAACGTCAAGATCCAGCGGGATTGGTGGAACGAACTGATAGAGGAAATCTCACATCTTCAGTCCGAGGTCGCTTTCCGCAAGGAATCCGATGTTCGCGAGTGTGTGCTGAACTTCTATATTGGCAAAGTAGATGCCCAGAAACCGGCCCAGCCTACAAAACCCGCCTCACCCGATACTCCCGGTGGCGCCGCCCCGGCATATCCCGGCGATGCTCCCGTTACCCCTGCACCGGAACCGGTCAAGAAGCCGGTTGACCAGGATACCGTAAAGAAGGCCAAGAATCTGGTTAAAGAAGCCAATATGCCCGGTGTTCTGTGGCAGAAGGTGGTCCTCGACATCATCGAGGCCAATCCGGAAGTGGCAGAATTCATAACCAACTATCTTTCGTAACCTATGGACGCATCAGAGAAAATCATCCGTTTCGACTCCTACGATGCGCTGCTTGACGAAATCAAGCGCGACATGAAGGACGGAGACCCGCTTCGCTGCCGGTACCCTGTCCGCTTCATCATGCTCAACAACTTCGATGTCTGGCATCAGTTGGCGAAAGATTTACCCATTTTGGGAGTACAGCCGTTTAACCTGGAGGAGTTGATTGAAGACAACCACGAGCGTTGGATTACAACCGACGAGCTATGCCGCACGATAGAAAGGCTCAAGGTAACATCTTTAGTTACGCCTTTCTCGGAATTGGTCCGTTTCTATACCGACACTGACTTCCGTGGTTTTTTCAATGAGATAATGATAAACACGGAGGATATTGACCACCCCGAAAAGCGCATCTATATTCCTCTGATTGGCCTGCAGAATCGATTCAGTGGTTTTCTCAGCAGTTTTGCCCGTATAGAGGAAAGTGCCCCTATCTGGGCTTACCTGACCGAAGAGCACAAGACCAAAGTCTTCCTTACTACCATCAAAAACGAGTCGAATGCGTTCGCCGGCCACGATAATATCAAGTGCCTGGACACGCTCTACGACTGGCTGCGTTTCTGGAAGACACACGCCCCGCAGGAGCAGATTATTTGCTCTTCCGGCCCGATCAACCGCAAGGAGAAGTACTCCGACCCCGACAACATCTTCACCTTCGAGCATATAAAGAATTCATACGAATACATTGAATCCTTCCTCGGTGTCAATGTTCCGCTGACCTATGATGCATTTGAAGATGACTTCTGGTCCCAGCTGCTTGCCGATATTATCAAAGCTGGCCCGGCTACATTTAACTTCTCTTCCTTCGTGTCCGGTCATTTCGGGTTCTCAAAAGTATCCCCGCGTGAGTTGATCCAGCACTGGATTGAGTCGGAGACTACGCCTTACGGGCGTTGGCTCATTAAGAACTACTTCCTGTCTTCCGCTCTTGCAGAAAAGTACCCTTACCTCAAGGTTTGTTTCGATGAGATTACAGACTACGAGAACTATTGCGAGCTGCCTTCCAAGATTGCGGAACGTATCTTCTACTTCAGCGAGCCCTCGACTCAAAACAAGTTCGCTGCTGAGCGTCAGTTGCTGATGAAGCGTTCTGCCGCTCTGTTCAATCAGTTCACGGACGAGTCCACGAAGACCTACATCAAGAATTGTCTTGGCGAACTTGACCAGAATAACACCCAGTTGGCCATCACCCTGACGACTGGCATCTTCGATTTCGAGAAAGTGCTCATCACCGCCTGGTTTGCCAATCGGGATAACACCGGCTTGTCTCTCGAGAAAGCAGCCGAGAAATACCCCGACCTCGGTCTGTACCTGGCAGACCTCAAGCCCACTGAGAAGCGCAAGGATAATTGGCATCTTGACTATCTGGCGGCATACCGTGACGCCAAACTGTCCGATGAGATTACGGAGTCAATCACTTCGTTTATTGCTGAGAAGAATCACGACGGAGACTCTTTCTACGATTGGTACCACTCCTTCAACGAGACACACGACCTTCTGCACAAGCATCAGAATAACGCCGATCTGCGACCCGACAAAGTCTACTGGGTTGATGCTCTGGGTGCCGAGTTCCTCCCCTTCCTGCTATCCATCTTCGAAGATAGCAGCCACGGATTCCGTGTGCTTTATTCCGAGGTCACACGTTGCACCATCCCCTCCGCTACGGCCCAGAACCGTTTTGACGATGTTGTTAAGTTCGAGGAACTGGACAAGATTGCGCACGATGCTGCCGGGTACAAGAAGAACGCTACTCTCGTGAAAGAGTTGAAGGTGCTGGCCGCCAAGATGTGGGAAATCATCACAAGCAATTCCCACGGCGAGCATACCATCGCCATCGTCTCTGACCACGGCCTCAGCTGCCTCTCACGTCTAGCTGATTCCAAGAAGTATGATGCCAAGGTAGAACATGATGGACGCTATATCAACGTCACCGGCGACAACAAACTTTACCACGATGCCGACTATGTGGTCCATATCAACGAGAATGACGGCGAGCGCTATAAAGTAGCCTTGACGCACTCCTCGCTGCGCCGCAAACCCGTCCACGAGGTACACGGTGGCTGCACTCCCGAGGAGGTGCTGGTCCCCTACATCATCATCACCAATAAGAAACAGAACCTGGCTACTTACCGATACGAGGTCCTCACGAAGGAAATCGAGGTTTCCGACCCTACAATCACCGTCAATGTGATGCCTCAACCCTCCAGAGTGAAACTTACTATCGATGACCAGGAATACAATATGACCCGCAGTGGCAACAAGTGGTCTGCACGTGTCGAAGGCCTGGAAGAGGGCGAATACAAGGCAGATTTCACCATTCCCGGCGGCACTTCCTACAGCGAGATTATTAAAGTTAATGGCACCGGCTTCGGTGGAAACGACTTCTTAGACTTTTAGCAATGAGCGAATTAGGACAAAAAATCAGAACGGTCTTTGGTTCGGCCGCTATCCTGAAGAATCCCCAGAACTATGATGTCTTTCTGGGCAGGAACCTCCCTTCATTCGTGAAGGACTTCCTCATCTCCCAATACGCCAAGCCGGACGGGACGCTCCGCAAGCAGGAGTTGGCCCGCTACCTGGATGAGCATATTCCGAACAACAATAATGCGGTGAAGGCTCGTCTCCGCAACGGCGAGACGCTCACCCTGCTCACACGCTTCATTGTCAACACCAACCTTATTGCGAACAAAGTTCAGTTCCAGATCCCCGATATGGGTATCAAGCCGAACGAGACCCTTATTCCCTCCTACCTGGTGGAAAGGTATCCCTCCGACCTGATCGACGGTGAAAAATGGGGCCTTCTGAAGGTCGTTTACCTCCCGCCGGATGAAGGAACTGCTGGGCACGTGGAAATGGTCGATTTCAAGCCCTTCAAGCCCCTCCAGAAGCTGGATTTGAACCTGTATCGTAAGTTCCGCGCAGAGTTCTCCACGGAGGAATGGATTGATGTCATCATCTCCGCAATGGAGTACAATCCGGATTCCTTTAAGAGCCTCACCCAGAAACTGGAATTCATAACGCGTCTCCTCCCCTTCATCGAGCCCCGTCTCAATATGGTCGAGTTGGCTCCTAAGGGAACCGGTAAGTCATACGTCTTCGGCAATCTCAGCAAGTACTCCTGGCTGGTCAGTGGAGGTGCCGTCTCTCGCGCCAAACTCTTCTTCGACAAAGCACGGCGCACTCCTGGTATTATGCACGACCACGACCTGGTGTCCTTCGATGAGATTCAGAGTATCACTTTTACCGATCCGCTGGAAATGCGGGCCATCCTGAAGGGCTACCTCGAGTACGGAAAGGCCACCGTGGACAACTATGAGTTTATGTCCGAGTGCGGTCTTATGCTCCTGGGCAACATCGAGCTGACCTCCGAGGGCTTCCCTCGCAGTGACCGCTACTTTGATGAACTCCCGGGCGTCTTCCACGAATCTGCTCTCCTTGACCGTTTCCACGGCTTCATCGAGGGTTGGCTCCTCCCGCGTATGAACAACGATATGATTCTGCGCGACTGGACTATCAACGTGGAATTCTTCTCCGAGGTGATGCATAAACTCCGTGTTGCCCCGGAATACGCCGAACTGGTCAACAATGCCATTGAGGTGCCTAAAAAGGCTGATACACGCCATTTGAACGCCGTTCGACGCATTGCAACAGCCTACTGCAAACTCCTCTTCCCGCACATCACCAACGTCGAAGACATCGACAAGATGGAGTTTGACAGATACTGCCTCCAGCCGGCAATACACCGTCGTGACCAGGTCCGACAGCAGTGCGCCAATATTGATACGGAGAGTTCCTTCTCCCAGCCGATGCCTAACATCCGCGTAAAACTGTAAAGCAATGGATAGAGCAGAAGAATACAGCTTCCAAAAGGACGTTTATACCTCCCTTATCAGGATGGCCAACTATCGCGCCTCCGGCTTCCTTGTCGGTGAGCGCAAGCTGTGCAACAACGACATTGTATTCTTCTACCGCCTTCTCAACGATACAGACCAGCTGCTTGGCCGCGCATTCAGAAAAGGCAAACTGATTGCCGCCAGCACAGAGTATTTCCTGGACAACTACAAGCAGGTAGTAAATGACGACATGGCTTACCTGGCCTTCATCCATCAGGAAGACATTGCCGCTCTCTCAGACCAGCTGTTTGATAGTATGTCCGGTGTCGATACCCGCTTCAAAAACGTATTCGACCGGTATTGGAAGGATAAGTGCCTGCGCTCCGTTAAGGTACTGTACTATCGCTATTTGCTTACCGACTCGGGCACGCCTAAATACGATGGCCTCGGTCCGGAAGCATCAAAGCTGATGTACAGTAGGATAGTGGACTTCGTCGGTGTAATCAAGGACACGCTTGACGGCTACGCTAATCCTAAGCCCGTCTTGCCGATGGAAGTAACCCCCGTTGAAGAAATTGTTTCTTTACCGGAGCCGGAACCTATTTCTGAACCCGAACCCGAAGAACTTGAAACCCCGGAAGAGGTAATCGAGGCTCCTGCTCAGCAGGAAGTAGAACAGCCGGAGATTACAGATAAAGATGAGATTCGTTTCCTGGCGTATGTCTATGATAAGATAGTCACGCTGGAATTCCCTGCCTCAGCCATTCTGCTAAGTGTACTCCGCAGCCGTTCCAAATCTGAAGGCGAGTTCTTCGAGAAAGTGCTTAGTATGGACATCGCAGGTGCCAGAAGAGAGATGGGCATCGGCGAGGTTTCAGCAAAAGAAGTGGTCCGGCTTGGAGAAATGATGCGCCGCATTGTTTCTCACCCTGGGACCAGAGCCGTCTTTTTCAATGCCGAGAAGGCAGCACTCGCTGCACCCATCATCGATAGACGACTGAAATCGGAGCATATTCGTGTATACCACTCATACCTGAAATTCTTGGGGGCTTGCAACGGCTCAATGGTCGATTTCTATCTTACCGTTGCTGGCCAGGCAAGTGAAAACGTAAAATTCCAGGGACTCAATCACAATGCATCGAAAGCATTGCTGGACGTATTTACCGTCCTACTCACGGATATTGATTCGTATGTAAACGGTGACCTGTCCCAGCCGGAGATGACGTTTGTCCCGATACTGTTCCAATTGAAACTTAATGACGAGCAGGTTGAAAAGATAGTTCAGATTGCAAAGAAATGCGGCCATTATCCCGCCTTCGCCACTCTCTCCTATCTGATTGACAACTCGACAAATGAGCGTCAAAAGGATATTATCCGGCGTTCATTAAAAACCTACAACGGCACACCAGTCGAAGACCTGAACGAAGTAGCCAAGTCACTCAACCTCTCACGTGAAAGAGTCCGGCAACTCAGGGAAGATTGCTTTGACCTCTTGGGCAAATACCCTCAGTCTTTCAAGGGCCTGGATCTGCTCGGCGACTATAAATACGAGGCGCAATCAGAATATGATTTCAACCGGATTAGAGAGGAAGAAGAAGTCAATTTCAGCAACGAGTATATCACCATCTGCATTCCGAAGATTGACTCCGAGTTGACATTGCTTGGCGATGCGCGGAAGGCGTTGTTCCAGACAACCGCATCCGCCACGCGCCTCTACCTTGTGTCCAAACGAGCTGCAAAACTATTCAAATTCGACAAGTTCCTTGATGCAGTTGAAGAAATGCTCAAGGAGAAGCGCTTTTTCCCCTACCGGGATGACCTCGAAACCTTCGTTCGAAATCTGATTCAAAAAGAGCTGCCTGATGAGGATTTCTACGCCATTGTTAAAGAATGCCGCCAGATCCTGCAGAAGGGCTATCCCGATAACATTATCAACAGCCAGATATACTTCCCGGCCAATGCCCGCAAGACGATTCCGAACCTAATCGAGGACATCCTGCGAGAGTACAACAAGCCGATGACGGCAGAAGAGATTTGCGATGAACTGAACAAGCGTTATCCCGACCTTGAACTTATTCCATCGAAGATTGGCCCCAACGCTCTCCGTAATAGCAATATCGTCGCCGTCAGCCGCTCCAGCACCTATGCCCTTGCCGAATGGAATTATACGGAAAAACGAGGTGGGACCATCCGAGACCTCGCCGTTGAGTATCTCAACAGTCTGTTCCAGCCCATTGCTCCCCTCACCGACATTTGCGACTACATCGCGAAGTTCCGGGAGGATGTCAAGGAAAGCAGTGTCAAAGCCAATCTGCTGGCCGAAGCCAACAACCGCTTTGGTCTATACTACAAAGGCGACATTCTGCATATCGGTTTCACAGACATCAACTATGGCGAGGAATATGTCCTGCAGGAGAAGCGTCAGGGCCGCCGTCCATTCAAAGACAGCATCGAACGTCTGGAGCGCTTTATAAAGGCAAATGACCGCTTCCCGTTCACGGCTGGCGTGGAGGGCGAAGAGGCTCGTTTAAGCCGATTCTACTCCGTCGCCAAAGGCAACCAGAAGAAAGGCACACTGTCTCCCGAAGAACTTGCCGAACTTGAACGCATTGACGAAACGTATGGCCACCTCCGTGTCAAAAAGGAGCGAGTCTCCTGGGATGAGCGGCTTGAGCGTTTCGCAAAACACATCACAGAAAACGAGTCGCTGCCATATCCCAGTTCCAAGGAATACGCCTGGTTCGAAGAGAACAAAGCACTCTACGATGCCGGCGAACTCGAGCCGGTTCGCGCTCAATCATTCGCCTTCCTCTTGAAGATAATGAGGCGGATGAATCTACTATAACTCACTGATTATTAGTCATTATTTCTGCTCCAAAATGATAAGCAATCAAAGACCCTCTTATGCCCCAATCGCAAGCAAAGAAGACCTGCGGTTGAATTCTCTTCTTTTCAATTTCCCCACAGAACCGGTCACTTTTTGGTTCTCTAAAGAAGATCGAGACGATGTACCCCTTACCCCGCTGACGCTGCAATTATTCCCCTCCAATATCGAGACGATATTCCCCGGAATCGGCAACGCCGACACCATCTATACGTCCTTCACACGGAAGCTGGATGGCTTCACTCCCCTTGCCATCGACTTCGGCGATCTGAAGAACTTCGCCCTGGTCAAGCGTTACTACAATCGTGAGATTAAGCATTTCTTCTCTGCATCGGGAAGTACTCAAAATATAAACTGTAATTTTGCCCCGAAAGGGGTTTTTTAATGTAGTAATGTACCTTATTTGTACCCTATAAGCGTAAAGTCCTGATATTCAATTGAAGTTATATTTTGTATAGGAAAGTAATGACAAGCCTGTTTTCTTGCTAAATTCCTCTATAAATCTAAGCTTTGTACTATCAGAAGAAAGCTGTAAGCGGATATGGCATCACGAAAGCGCATAGCCGCCCCCTGACAGA
>Ga0209606_1002779_pt1 | contig 18681 bp, 19 predicted proteins | sample AD_UKC057_MetaG_FD_184412 | JGI IMG/M metagenome (GOLD analysis project Ga0209606, IMG submission 184412) | Active sludge microbial communities of municipal wastewater-treating anaerobic digesters from USA - AD_UKC057_MetaG (SPAdes) (version 2) | ecosystem: Engineered > Bioreactor > Anaerobic >...
AGACGACCTTGGCGAGAGCCGGATGGGGGAAATCTCCATGTCCGGTTCGACGAGGGAGAGGCGAGCCATCGGAGACTGACAACTGCGGTCGGTTCAACTCCATCATGGACGCCTCTCTACTCTACCGGGGAAGAATCTTCGGGAAGTAGAGCCAGAGATGGCCGAGGTCGTCGTCCTCGCCGAAGAAGATCTGGCCGTCGCGGCCGACCACCGCGTCGCCAAAGACGTAGCCGTAGCGGCGGCGTTCCAGGACAGAGACCGCCACGCCGAGATTGGTGACGGTGCGGGCGGCGGGGTTGTAGCAGAACATCTTGGCCATCTCCGGCCCGCAGAAGCCAAAGACGCGGCCGTCATAGGTCACTGCCATCGGACCGACCGGCGCCGGCAATGTCTTCCCCAGCGGCGCGCTGAAACCGCGCTCCTCATCCAGCGAAAACAGGTTGCCCCCGCCGTCGGCGGTATAGAGCAGGCCGGTGCGCGTGTCCCTGGCCCAGCAGAGCGGCGCGCTGTCCCAGGCGCCGGTCGGCAGCTTCAGGGCCTGCCGCGCCAGCTTGCGCGCCGCCGAGTCATAGCGCCAGAGCCAATCCCCCTCGTCCTTGCCGAAGATGCCGCCCTTCGAGCCCGGGGCGATGCGTCCCTGGCCGGGCACCTCGCCGATCACCTCGGCCTTGCCTTTGCCGGGGTCCGCCACGAACAAGCTGCGCGTGGTGATGCCGACCACCATTGCCCTCGTGCTATCGGCCACGGCGTGGACAATGCGTTCGCCGTCCACCTTGCCCCAGTCATCAATCGCGGGCCGGCCGAACCCCCATTCCTGGATCAGGTCGAACGGCAGCCCCTGATGCCCGGTGGCGACGACCCGCCCCCCGCCCGGGCCATTCACACAACTCACGACCCTGGACCCGGCACAGCAAACCGCGGCGCAGTGGTTCGCGCCGGCCGGCATTCCCAGGTCGAACACAATGCCCGTCACACCATGGAACATCCCGACGAACAGGTGAACCGCCCGGCCACTCGTGCCGCCATAGACCATGCCGTCGCCGGAAATGTCCAGCGCCGTGATGTGGCTCTCGTCGGCGGGAATGGGGATGCTCGCCCCCGGGAAGCAGGTCGGAAAGGCCGCCATGGTGCCTTCCTTCATGAAAGTGCCGTGCACGATCTCGTCGGTGAGGGCCTTCGCCTCCGGCGAGTTCATGTCATACTTGGTCTTCTGCTTGTTGCTCATAGCTCGCCTCACCCCCACATCCGGATCGGCAGGTGGGCGTTCCTCCGCCGCCGCGAGGCGGGCAAATGGACCTTGAAAACACCCACGGGCCTGGTGCCCACGTTGCCGAAGAACAGGTTGCCGTTGTGATCCACCGCGCCGCGCGAGACATACTGGGCGGGCTGGGTCGGGTGTTTCAGTATCGCCACCTCCTCCCGCTTTAAGTTGGCCGGGTTCAAGCGCCACACCACGCCCTCGCGCTCCGGCCCGTCGGCGGGCATCGGGTTATAGACCGGGTCGCGCCAGCGCGAGGCGACGTAATACAACTGCCCGTCTCCGGCAAAGACCAGCCCGCCGCAGTGGTCTATGAAGGTGTCTTTGGGCAGCGTCGGATCGCGGTCCTGCGTGGCCGGACCGAGGTCCTCGACTTTCGGCCAATCGCCCCGGCTTGGCCACATCCGCATGAGCCGCGGCTGGGCAATCCAGGTGACCGCATACACGCATTCCCCGTCCGGCGCGGCGGCGACATCATAGAAGACGCTGTGCCACCCGGTCTGGAACAGGGGATTGTGCGGCAGCACAAAGGGCGAGCGCTCCAGGCGATCCGTCTCCGGGTCGTAGCGGACCAGGTGCCCGTAATCGTCCGTCGTCCACACTCGATGCCGGCGGTCGAGGAAGAGCGTCTGGGCGTTGATGGACCCTATGCGGCCCACGTCGCGGCGGGTGCGGGTCCTGGTGTCGTAGATGATGAAGTGGTCCCGCGGGTAGCTCAGCGCATAAAGCCGATGCCTCTCCTCATCGTGCAGCAGGCAGCGGCAGCCTTCCTTGGGCATCAGCGTGTCCCACCAGAGCACCTTGTCGGTCCGGGTGTCAAAGGCCAGCAGCGCGCTGCCTCTGAAGCAGCGTTTCGCGTCGTGCCAGGACAGCCAGGGGGAATAGGCCGGCTGGTCAATCGGCGGCCCCGAAAGGTGCGTCGCCATGTAAAGCACCCCGTCCGCCATGGACGGCGCGAAGCTGTAGTGGATCTTGCATTGCGTCGCCCGGCCCGAATCCCCCGGGTCGTCCACCATCTCATCCAGCGAAAACAGGTAGTCGAGCCCGTCTTTTTGCTCGTTGTAGCGAACGACCTTGACCACGCCGCCGGGCACGCTCTCCGCGCAGGCCGCCGCGTAGATGCGCCCATCCGGGCCGACGGACACCGACCAACAGGTGTCAGCGTCGGGATGCCCCGTAAACGGATACCAACTGGTTCGGTAGCCCCTGTCGCCGGCGCCTTGGCGCGGCCTGGCGCCTGCCGAAGCGGCGCCCGCCCAAGCCGGCAGCGCCCACCAGGCGGCGGCGCCCGCACCGGCGGTGAGGAATTCGCGTCGTTTCATTCTCATAATCACGGCACCAACCTGACCCGTGCCTTAAGAGCTACCGTTTCCGCCCGGGGCTGACGAGCACTAAAATGTTTTCCCTGTCCTTCCCCCGCTGTCTTGCGCCAGACTATGGCATGCCATTGCCCGCCCCACTGTTGAAACTGGCTGACGTAACCAAGCGCTACGACGCGCCCGGCGGGTCGGGAGCGTTGACCGTCCTGAACGGGGTTTCGCTCGACGTCTCCACCGGCGAATCGCTGGCCATCGTCGGCCCCTCGGGTTCAGGCAAGAGCACGCTCCTGCAGATCATGGGCACTCTCGATCGGCCTACCAGCGGCTCAGTCATGCTTGACGGGCAAGACCTGGGCGCCCTCGACGAGTCGCAACTCGCCGCCGCGCGGAACCGGCAGATCGGCTTCGTTTTCCAGGCGCACTATCTCCTGCCCCAGTGCACCGTGCTGGAGAACGTCCTCGTGCCGACTCTAGCCTCTCGGGAGGGCGCGGCGCGCGCCGGCGCGGGCGACCGGGCGCAGCACCTCCTGGAACGGGTCGGGTTGGGCGGACGGGTCTCCCATCGCCCCGGTGAACTCTCGGGCGGCGAGCGCCAGCGCGTGGCCGTCGTCCGCGCCCTGATCAATCAACCGCAGCTTCTGCTGGCTGACGAGCCTACCGGCTCCCTCGACGGCGCCTCGGCGCTGGAACTCGGACAGTTGCTCATCGAGTTGAACCGCGAGGAAGGCGTCACGCTCGTGGTCGTGACTCACGCGCTGGACCTGGCCCGGCGCATGGGGCGGATTCTCGAGTTGAAGGGCGGGCGATTGGCGCAGACACATTGAATGGGTTGCATGACCTTCTGGACGCTCATTCGCCGCAGCCTGCGCTTTCATGCGCGGGCGCATCTGGGCGTGGTGCTCGGCGCGGCAATTGGCAGCGCGGCCTTGATCGGCGCGCTAGGGGTGGGGGATTCGGTCCGGCAGAGCCTTCGGAACATGGCTCTGCGCCGGTTGGGTGGCATTCACTTTGCCCTCGCCACGCAGGATCGCCTGTTCCCAACGAGCCTGCGCGAGCGCGTAGCCCGTGTTAGGCCGCCGGACCCGCTTCACGCCGCATCCACGACTGCTGTGGATACTTATCCCGTCGCCCCTTCGCTCCAGTCTCAGGCGCTGGCGCTCCCCGGCATCGTGGCCCGGCAGGACGGCGCCGCGCGTGCCAACCGCGTCAATGTGTTCGGCGTGGTGGCCGGGTCATGGCCGCGCCTGGCCGACTGGGGCATGCTGTCCCCCGGAGTCTGGCTGCCGGACGCCGCGAGCAAGCATCTGAACCGCGATGGCGTTGCGATGATGCTGCGGGAGCGCGGTGATGGGCCGCTCACGCGCTGGAAGCGCGGCGAAACGGCCTTCATCAACCAGACCCTGGCCCAGGCACTTTCTGCCCGGGAAGGAGACGAGATCATTGTGCGTGTGCGCAAGCCCAGCGCCCTGGGGCTGGACGCGGCCATCAGCCCGCGCAGCGAGGGCACCGTGGCGCTCCGGTTGAAGGTCGGCGCGATCCTGCCCCCTGAACTGCTGGGCGACTTTGCCCTTGCCGCCCAGCCGGGACCGGCCGCCAACCTGTTTCTGCCGCTGGGATTCCTCTCCGGCAAACTCGGTGTCCCGGAGCAGGCGAATCTGCTGGTCACAGGTGCGGTCCTGGCTGAGCGGAAGCCCGGCCGATGGGATCGCGTGCGCGCCGCAATCTCGAGGTGGTTGTGGCAGCGCGCGCCTCACCGCCGGGTGAGTGAAACGGGCCCGATGAGCGCTTACTACCGGCCTGATGCCTCGAGCCTGGCGGCGCGGGCCGCCCGCCGCCTCGAACCCAAAGGCCACCGGAGCATTCCCGACGAATGGGCTTTGCCCTGGCTCAGCAGTGGATTGGCTCGCGCCTGGCTGCCGGAAGACACCGGCTTGACCGTGCGCGCCGTGGAGCAGCCGCAGGACATGACCGGCGATGAGCACACCCGGCTGTTCGTCGAGGTCAGCAGCCCCCGCATTTTCCTGGAGCCGTCCATCGCCGCCGCCGCGCTTACGCCCCGGACGGCTTTGCTGACCAACCGCGAGGACTTTCAATCGGACGGGACCAACGATCTCGCCTTCAGCCAGCTTGTCACCAACGGCGTGCGCGTCCTGACTTACCTGGCCAACCTGATTCGCGCCGGTGATCGGGCCACGCCCTATTCGATGGTGACCGCGGCCGATGGCCCGCTCGTGCCGCCGGACATGCGCGACGACGAGGTGCTCGTCAACCAGTGGCTGGCCGACGATTTGCAGGTCAAGCCCGGCGATGCCGTGGCTCTGAGCTACTACGTTGCGGATTCCGGCAGCCGGCTGGTCGAGCGCACGAACCGGTTTCGCGTGCGCCAGGTCGTGCCGCTGAAAGGCATCTACGCCGACCGGACGCTCATGCCCGAATTCCCTGGACTGGCCAAGGCCGAAAGCACGCATGACTGGGACGCAGGGTTCCCGCTGGTTTATCCGATTCGGGCTAAGGACGAGGCGTACTGGAAGGCATATCGCGGCACGCCCAAGGCCTTTGTGACCCTGAGCGCGGGCCAGGCGATGTGGGCCAACCGGTTCGGGACGCTCACCGCCATCCGGTATCCAGTGCCGACCAATACCTTCGCCAGCACCTGCCGCGAGGCGGTGTATCGCAACCTGCTGGCCAACTTGCGGCCGGAGGATGTCGGGCTGCGCTTCGAGGCTGTCCGCCGGCAGGCGCTCGACGCGGCCTCGCACGGACAGGACTTCGGCCAACTGTTCCTCGGCTTCAGCTTGTTTGTGGTCGTGGCGGCCTTGCTGCTGATGGCTCTGCTCTTCCAGTTCGGCCTGGAACAACGGACGTCCGAGGTGGGCATGTTGCTGGCGGTCGGCTGGAGGCCCGGGCAAGTGCGGCGGCTGTTGTTAATGGAGGGGGCGGCGCTGGCGGTGGCGGGAGGCGTGTTAGGCGCGCTGGGTGGGCTCCTCTACGCCAAGGCGATGCTGTGGGGCTTGGCCACCGTGTGGCGCGGCGCAATTGGCGGTGCAGAGCTTCGGTTCCATGCCGGAGCGACCAGCCTGATCATCGGTCTCTGCGCCAGCACAATCGTGGCGGCGCTGACCATTTGGCTCACGCTGCGGCAGCAGGCGCGGCAACCGGCCCCCGCCCTGCTGGCAGGGGAAGCCCGCAGCCCGAGCGGCGAAGGCCGAAGCCGTGGAATGGGGATCGCCTTGACGTGTTTGGCGGCGGCAGTCGCGCTGATGTGGTGGGCGCTGGCCAGCGGCCGGAATACTACCCCGGGTGTGTTCTTCGGCGCGGGCAGCTTGCTGCTGGTGGCGGCTTTGGCGGCAGCGGGGGCGGGGTTGGGACGCCTGGCGCAAGAGGCCGGGGCCGCGCGCCTGACGCTCCGCGGCCTGGGTGTGCGCGGGTGCGGGCGCCGCCGGAAACGAAGCCTGGCCAGCATCGCCCTGCTGGCCTGCGGGTCCTTTGTGATCCTCGCCGTCGGGGTATTCCGGCTCGATGCCCGTCGCGACGCCACACGGCGCGATTCCGGCACCGGCGGGTTCGCTTTGATCGGCGAATCCACGATGCCCATCGTGCAGGACCTGAACGCCAAAACCGGCCGTGAGTTCTATGGCTTGGATGACGGGCAGCTTGCCGGCGTGAGCATGGTTCCGTTGCGCGTGCGCGACGGCGATGCGGCCAATTGCCTCAATCTGAACCGCGCCCAGAAGCCGCGTCTCCTGGGCGTAAAGCCTGACCTGCTGGCCGGCAGGTTCACCTTTGCAAAGGTCGCCGAGGGGTTGGATCGCCGCCAGGGCTGGGGAATCCTCACCGCGGACGGCATCCGGCGTGAGAAAGCTCCGACCGGCAATTCCGCACTCCCCGCCGAGGTGCCGGCCATCGGCGACGCCAACTCGATTCAATGGGCGCTGGGCAAGAAGATCGGGGACACGATTGATTACACCGACGAGCTGGGGCGCACCTTCAGGCTGCGGCTGGTGGGCGCGGTGGCGAACTCGATCCTGCAAGGGAGCCTGCTGATTGACGAAGCCGAGTTCACCCGGCGTTTTCCCGGCGAGAGCGGCTACCGGATGCTCTTGATTGACGCGCCCACAAACGCCGTATCGCATGTCTCGGCCGCGCTGTCGCACGCCCTGCAGGATGACGGCCTGGAACTGGCGCCGGCCGCGCGACGCTTGAACGAGTTCAACGCCGTGCAGAATACCTACCTGGGCACCTTTCAAGTTTTGGGCGGACTGGGTTTGCTGCTCGGCAGCGCGGGCCTGGGCGTTGTCGTCCTGCGCAACGTGCTCGAACGGCGCGGCGAACTGGGCCTGCTCCTGGCGGTGGGGTTCCGCCGGAGACAATTGCAGCGGCTGGTACTGACCGAGCATGGCGCATTGCTCGGGGTTGGTCTCGGCCTGGGCGTCGTTGCCGCCGCGGTGGCCGTCCTGCCGGCCCTGCTATCGCCCGGGACACACCTGCCCTACGGCTGGCTGGCGCTGACGCTCGCCGCCGTCCTGCTCAACGGCCTGCTGTGGACGTCGCTGGCCACGGCCTGGGCCCTGCGCGGCAACCTGCTGTCGGCGCTGCGCAACGACTAACTGCCTTCTCGACCGCCCGGCACTTCCCCTCGCGGCGTCCATGCCGAGCCCACGCCGAAACGCGCCCCGGCTTCTCCGCCCTGCGGACTCGGTGCGATCTACAGCGAGTACTGCGGGATCTTCATGGTTTCCCCGTCCTTCATCGCCGACAGGTGCGCATAGTAACCGGGAACGGTCATGTTCAACGCGTCAATCACATCCACCGCCGGTTTGCGCCCCCGGAGAATGGCGTCAATGAAATCATCCGACAGATAGCCGTGCGAACCGCCGTGTCCACCCGCGGCAACCCCCGGCGGCAGCGCGGGTTTCTTGATTTGCAGCCCTTTGGCCAGCGCGTCCAGCAGGCGTTGCTTGCCCGTGGCATCCCCCACAAAACCGTCCACCCGGCCGTTGTGCCCGTCATAGCCGGCATATTCCCCGCGAATCCGGCCCGCTTCCAGGTATTCCCCCTGGGAAGCGCATCTGACCATGCGGGAAAGCCCGCCTTCACGGGTGCGGAACAACCCGACCTCCGAATTGAAGATGTTGCCGATGAGATTGGGTTGGCGTTTAGCCTTGTCAAACAGGGCCGTGCCCTGGCACTGCACGTCCACATAACTGCCATGAGTAACCCAGATGTAGTAAGCCGTCGCATGGGTCGGATACCACATGGGCGCCCCCTTCTTGCGCCAGTCCTTGTAGGAACCTATCGAAGGCGCTCCTAAAGTATGCGGATGGCAGTACTCTCCTTCCGAATAGACGATGCGACCGAAGACATCCGCGGCGTAAAGCTTCTCCATGGCATACAAATCATCGTGGAAGACCGAGGTCTCAAACATGGAATACACCAGGCCGCGGTTCTTCTTGACGCATTCCAGCAGCCTCTCCGCGTCCTCGATGTCGCCATAGAAGGCGGGCACCGCCGTGCAAACGTGTTTGCCATGGTTGAGCACCTCCATGCAATGCCGGGTGTGCGAGGGGGCATCGGTGGCCACGAAAATGGCCTCGATGCGATCATCCTTCACCATTTCCTCCAACGAGGGATACGTCTTCTGGCACTTGACGCGTTTGGCCAGCGCCGCGCAACGGTCGGGTATTAGATCGCTCACCGCCACGACCTCGACGTTGGGATGATTCTGAAATTCAAATGCCGCCGAAAACTGGCACACCCCGTAGCCAACCAGACCGACCCGCACCTTGCGGTCGCTGAAGGGCTTCCAGATTTTCGTCCGGTCGTAATCGGTCTTGGTTTGGTCAAAACCAGGAATGACGTCCGCGCTGTGGGCGCGGTTAATCATCGAGTGCGCCGCCAGCATGGCCGTCGCCGTGCTGCCTAAGAAGGAACGGCGGGTGAGCCTGGTGGACACATTGCGCTTTGCCTTGTCGCGATTACCGTCAGGATTTGGATGGATATTCATGATTCCCCCTTTTAGACCATCGCGTGCCCTGACGCAATCAGCGTTTTGCCCCCGGTTCGGAGCCTCGGACATCCTGACCCGTTGGAAACGACGTGAGCCTGATTCCCCCCTCACCCTACGGGCCTCCCTGCGCGCCCGCGAAACGGAGGGGAGATGGGGAGAGAAGGGGCGTAAACATTGAGCGGAATGGGGGTTTGGAGGGCAAACTACCATCCTCCACGTCGAAATGGGTCTCCTGAATGGGTCTGCGGAATGGGTCGCCGATGGGCGGCGGTGAAGAGCGGAATGGGTCAGGGCGGGGGGGATTGGCCGGATTGGCGGAGGAGGGCGCGGCGGGCGGCGGCGGCGATCTTCTCCTCGGCTTTTCGGGTCAGGCGGTCGTCTATGACCGGGAAAAAGGGGCGGGCGGGGATGGTGACCTGGCTGACGACCGCCCAGCGGCCAGGGGCCCACTCGAAGCGCAGGACGGGCTTGCCTTTGATGGTGCCGCCGAATTGATGGATGGCGGCGTAGATGGGGGTGGATTTGACGGTGGCGTGGTCGGGGGCGACTTCGAGGTGGAAGGATCGGCTCAGGGTGCCGCTTTTCTGGAGTTTGCTGGGGCTGCCGTCGCGCTTGTTGGGCCAGGGGGCCGGGCGGTAGTCGGCGCTCTTGAAGTTGCCCATGGTGAGCGACATGAAGGTGGTGCCCATCGCGCGGAAGACGGGCGTGGGGTTTTTGGCGGCGGCAGCCAGGCGGGTGAGGGCCGGGCTGATGTCGTTGCGGGTGATTTTGAAGCTGACGGAGGCCATATTACTATACGCCAGGAGGCGGACTTAGAGCCTTGCGCCTCGGAGCCAGCCCCAGACGGAGGCTTTCAGGCCGACCAAAGTGCTGCGCGCCCACTCTTCGAAGGCGCGCCAGGTGTCTTCGTCGTAGCGGGCTTTGACATCGTCCAGGGGGAGGCGGAGGTCGTCGGGGTGCCAGCGGAAGGCCATGGGGTCTTCGGGAGGGGCGACGTTGAAGCGCTGGCCTTTGCGGATGATTTCGCCCTGGTTGAGGTGCTTGCGGACGGCGCCTTCGAGGACGTTCCGATCCTCGGGCGCGCGGGTGGCGTCTTTGGCGCGTTCTTCCTCGACCAGGTCGGGGTTCATGGGGCGGACGTAGCAGACGCAGCCGATGTGGCCCCAGGGGCCGGTGTGGGTCTTCCAGAATGGGTCGTTTTTGGGCAGGACGATGCCGTCCAGGGCGAGGTGGGAGGGGGTGGGGACTTTGGCCTGGTCGCCGTGGATGTATTGGAGGTGGGTGGTGTCGTCGTCTTCCATGGCGACGCGGTAGGTGCTGGCGGACCAGGCCTGGAAGGTGTTGACGCGGAGGATGACGTTGGCGCGGGTTTCGGCGGCTTCCTCGCTGAAATGGGCCTGCTCGAGCTCGTCGGCGATCTCGCGTTTGGCCTGGTCCCAGGTCATGCCTTCCGGGCCCCGCGGGACGGCGGCGACGGCGTCGCGGATGCGCTGCAAGGCGGTGGCGCCGGCGAGGCCGGAGACGGCAAAGGCGCGGGCGCGGAGTTCGGGGATGAGCTTGTAGAAGACTTTGCTGGCGACCAGCTTTTTGCCCAGCAGGAACGCGAGAGCCTCTTTGTGGGGGGCGGAGATGAAGCTGGGCACGGGCATAACTGCGCGGGGCAGGCTATTTTTCAGTTACGCAAAGCTGGGTGTAGGCCTTACCGCTTATGATTCCACGGGGGTGCGATACCTTGAGCAACCGCAGCCCAGCGCATGCTCGCCGCACTTCGGGAGAATCGTTTATAGTAATCATCCATTTGCCTTTCGCGTTCCGCAAAGCATCAAGCAGCTCGGAGAATTGCGCAAAGGACCATGACTGGTAGGCTTTTTGACGCCCATTCAGATATGGAGGATCGCAAAAGAAAAAAGCGTCCTGATGGTCGTAGAGTTTCAGGCAAGGCTGCCATGGGAGGTTCTCGATACCGACCCTGTCCAGCCGCTCCTGAACCCTCTCCAGTTGTTCCGTCACGTGGCGCATACTGGTTAACGCCCCCCCCCCCCCCCCCCCCCCTTGTTTTGTTCCGGCAACGCCATAGGATGTTCCCTCGGCCCCAAAAGAAATCGCGCGGAGGTAAAGAAAGTTTGCCGCGCGCTGAATATCGGTGAGTGGAGAGTGTTCGCAACGGCTACACCTCCTCGCGCTGTGGAAGTCTCTCCGGCTATTTACTCGCCAGTGCAGGGCTTTAATTACTGCATCGCCGTGGTGGCGCATACACCGAAAGGCGTTTGTGAGCTCGCCATCAATGTCATTGAGTGTCTCATTGCGAGATCGCGGCTTGTTAAAAAGGAGACCCGCGGCCCCGCAAAACAGCTCAACGTAATGGCGATGGGCGGGAATAAGCGGCAGCAGCTTCTCGCATATTCGGCGCTTGTTTCCCGGGTAAGAACAGAGGGCAAGTTTTTTGTTGGTCTGATACATAATTATTCGGAACCCTTCACCGCTCCGGCCGCCGCGGCGAGCTGGAGTGCGGTCTCCAGTTCCGCGGCGAGGCGTTCGGGTCTCCAGTCGGCGTAGGCGCGGGCGAGTTTGCGGAGGCAATCTTCGCGGCTGGTGCTTTCGAGGATTATCTGACGAAACGGGGCCATGCTGCCTCGATAGGCCGCGGCGAGCGAGGAGGGGGCATTGCCAATTGCCGATTGCCAATTGCCAATTGCGGGGGCGCGGCGGCCGCCGGCGCTGGCGGCGATCAGGCGGCCCTGGGCGTCGCGGGATTCCTCGACGTCGGCTTCGGATTCTTTGGCGCCTGGGGTGGGAGCTAATTCCCCATCACCCTGGCCTCTACGGGCGGGGGGGAGGGATGGGTCGAATAGGCCGGATAGGACGGATTCTTCTACGGCGCCGCCTACGATGTCGCCTTCGCTGTCTTTTATGACTTCGCCGGTCACCTTCGCGCCGGGCTGGGCGAGGACGGGGAGGTAGGGCTCGATGTATTCTTCGTTTACCGGGAGGCCGCAGTCTCTCACCAGGGCCTTTAGGTCGGTGAGGTTGGCTAGGACGTCGTTGACGGTGCCGTCCACGAGGAAGGCTTTGAGGACCTCGCGCTTGAGGGCGGTGGCGCCTTCTTCCTCGGGATCCATGCCGGGGAGGAGGAGGGGACACTCGGTGTCGTCGCCGTAGTTGAGGGTGAGGATGGATTTGGCGAGGGGGGTGAGGGTTTTGCAGACCCACTTGGAAAGGGCGTATTCGACGGAGGCTTCGACGCGCTCGTGGACTTCGCCCAGGGCGCGGGAGCCGCCGGCTTCGGGGACATCGGCGGTGAGGGTTTGACGGAGGATGACGAGGCGGCAGGTGCGGTTGGCGAGGTCAATGAGCTGCTGGTTGGGGTTTTCGGAGGCGCCTTTGGAGGTTTCTTTGAGTTCGACGCTGGTGCCGGCGGGGAACATGCCGTAGGCGGAGGCGCCCATGTTGGCGAGGATCTGGCCGAGCTTGGTTTGGTCGGCGGCGGACATGTTGGGGTCGTAGGTGGCCCAGCGGAATGGCTGGCCGTAGACCTGGGCGAAGTTGAAGAACCACTCGGTCGAGAAATTGAGCATGGCCCAGAGGGGGGCCAGGACGTGGAGGAGGGCGGAGCCGAGGGGGTGGCCGGTCTTGTTTTTGCAGAGGCCGATGATGAATTTGTGCTCCTCGAAGTCGTGCCACTGGGAGAGGTCGGGATCGGGGGTGAGGCCGGCGCGGCCGCGGGTGGCGGAGCGGAGCATGAGCTGGGTGGAGGTGTCGCCGGAGGGGTAGCCATACCAGGCGGGATGGACCCAGCGGGAGCAGACGGGGGCGATGATGTTGGAGCCGGGGCGGTGCTCCCAGTCGAGTTCGAGGACGGAGATGCCTTTGGAGCGGGCGTCGAGGAGGTCGCGGATGGTGTCTTCGAGGTCGTTTTCGTCGGCGCCGGGGCGGGGGGACATGCCGAAGAGGGCGTCCTGGACAAGGGCGGCGCGTTCGACGGCCTGGTCGGAGGGTTGCTCGCCCTGGATGCGGAAGGGTTCGACTTTGATTTTGGCGGCGACGACGGCGTCCTTCAATTGGTTGAGGCAGGAGGAGAGTTCGGGCCAGGTGGCTTCCATGAGGTCGAACATTTCCCACTGGGAACGGAGGTCGCCGCCGAGGGCCTGGCGGAAGATATACTCGCAGTGCTGGGGAGTGTAGTAGGCTACGCCGGCGGCGAGCCACCTTTCCTGGGCTTGGGGGACTAGCCATTTGATATTGCCAATTGCCGATTGCCGATTGCCAATTGGTTTCACTGTGTGGATGGGCAATTCCCCCTCACCCTGCCCTCTCCCCAAGGAGAGGGTGGGGCGGCGCGGGGGGAGCTGGCGGCCGCGGGCGGCGTAGGAGTTGGGGAGGCTCATGGCAGTGGGGAATGCGGAGTGCGGAGTGCGGAGTTCATAATGCTGGCGGTGCTCAACGGAGGCGGGAGCCGGGGCGGAGGGCATTGTTGCCGGTGGAGATGCCGTCGGCGGTTAGGAGGGCGCCGGCGGTGCTTCTCAACGCGCGGAGGGCTAACTTTGTGCTGTCAAAGGTGTCGCCGTGGCGGCCGTTGGCGTCGGGCTCGCAAACAAACTGTCCCTTTTCCTTGCGGACGAGACGCCAGTCTTCGCGCAGGTAACGCTCGGGGGGCAGGGTGAGGTGGTTGTCGTCAAGCTCGGCGACGAGCTGGGCGCCGAGATACTGTTTCATGGTGATGGGGGCGGGCTCGCCGGGAACGTCAATGGTCTCGGAGCCGATAACGAGTTCGACGGGGACAAGGGGGCCGAGTTCTTTGCGGCACATCTGGGCGAAGTAGCGCTCGTTGGTGGCGTCAATGCAGAGCCGGCGCGGACGGGTGGCTTCAACGACGCGGCGGACGCGCTCGAGGGCGACATCGGGGTCGGCGGTTTTCCAGGTGATGACGGCGCGGGCCAAGAGGTCCTGGCCGATCTGCTGGAGGATGGTTAGGCTGGAGGGGTTGGAGGTTTCGCTGGTGGTGGTGGCGAGGTCCCAGCCTAGGCCAATGCGGAGTGCGGATTGCGGAATGCGGAATTGATTGGTGAGGTAGGAGAGGGACTGGTCGAACTCGAGGTCGTTGTTGACTTGGAAAAGTTGGGATTGGCCGATGCCGCGGCGCTGGGCGGTGTCGAGCTGGAGGAGGCCGCAGGCGGCGGTGCCGCCCAGGACGAAGCGGCAAGCGTAGTTCCGATCCCAGGCGTCTTTGTCGTGGGCGCGCGCGCGGGATTCCTCCGGGGAAAGAGGGGCGCCGGAGTCGTCGTCGTAGAGGGGGACGGCGTCGGCGTAGGCGTCCCAGGCGGTGATCCGCAGCACCCACACCCCGAGCTCGCTCTGATACCAATTACCGGCTGGGTTCACGGGGAGGTCGGCCCCGATCGGTGGAGCAAGCAGCTCGAAGCTGTAATGGGTGTCGTCAGGGGGCGGCGTGGTGGTGTAGATGCAGCGGAAATCGGGGTTGGAAGCGATAACGGGCATGATCGCTTCGACGACGTCGCGGAAGTTTTTGACGCGGCCGACTTCGTCGAGGATAAGGTCGCCGGTTTCGCCGACGGCGGCGGTGTTGAGGGCGACGACTTTGGTGCGGGAATAGATGGAGCGGGAGTGGTAGAGGCGGAACTCGAGGCGGGTGGCTTCGTAGAGTTCGGCGAAGTCGTCGGGGGAGATAGGACTGATAGGACCTTTAGGACTGATATTCTTGCCGGTTTGGGCGTCAACGATCTGGAGGGCGTCGGTGGAGAAGGCCTGGAAGGCGGCCTGGAGGGCGGCGGCTTCTTTGCGGACGATTTCGCGGCCGAGGTCGAGTTTGACGGAGCCGAAGATGACGGTGTGGCCGGGCCGCTTCATCATTTTCCTGAGGGCGACGCGGGCGGCGATGGTGGTTTTGCCGTATTGGCGGCGGGCGAGGAGGCCGGCGACGCGGTGGACGGCGACGCCGCGCGAGAACTCCTTTTGGCCGGCGCGAATGGTGAGGGGTGAGACCACGGTTTACACGGAGTTCACGGAGAGGAATGGGTCAATACCAATGAGTTCTGCCGGCTTTACGGTAGCCGACGAGGGTGGCGACGACGCCGTCTTTTCGGGGGCGCGGCAGGGGTGAATAGTAGAGGGTGCGGGAGCCGTCTTTGACCTGCAATAGTTTCTTCTTGTTCATTTATCCTCCCAATCTTCGCCGAACATCATTTTGCCGAGCTGCTGGATCTTCTCTTCGTTGGAGCCCTGGCCGGCGGCGACCTGGCGGGCGCGCTCGTCGGCGTTCCACTTGATGAAGAGGGCGCAGGTTTCACGGTGAAAACGGGTCTCGGCCAGATCGAGCTCGCGGTTCTTCTGCTTGAGCTGTTCGCGGGCGACGTCGGCCTTCTGCTGGGCGATGTCGCCGGCGCGGAGGGAGGAGACGGCGGTGATGAGGTCTTTGAGGGTGGCGGGATCGGCGCCGGCGTCGGCGGCGGCTTCCATGGCTTCGAGGATGCGGCCGGCGGCGATGGCGGCGGCGCCCTGGGCGATGTCGCCGCCTTTGGCCTGGGCGAGGTCGTGGGCGTAGGCAGCGAGGTCGCGGGTTTGGAGGAGGCGTTCGCGCTGTTTGAGCCAGGTGGCGTAGCCGGTGTAGCGCCATTTGGAGAGGTTGCGCTCGTCAATGGGTCCGGCGACGTGGCCGCCGAAGGTGCGGCCGGTGCGGTTGAGGTCGGCGATGACGGCGGCGGTTTCCGGGAGGGCGTTGAGCCAGGCGAGGATGTCGGGGGCGGCCTGGTTATCGAGGAGTTTGCGGTTGAGCTGCTCGCGGATGGCGTGGGGGAGGCGGGCGATCTTGCCGATGGGAGTGCCGCCGGCGCGGTAGCGATATTGGGCGGGCTGAGGCATGGGAGGTCAGGCCGGCTGGATGGGGAGCGGGCCGCGTTCGATGAGGTTGATGCCGGCGCGGGTGGCGTGCCACCATTTGGTCGCGCCGTCGGGGTCGTAGATGAAGGTGACGAAGCCGCCCTGGCGCTGGTATTCGAGGGCGGCTTCGAGGTCCTCGTCGGAGAAGGGGAAGTCGAGGCCGGTGGCGACGCGGCGTCGGATGGCGGATTGGCGATGGGGGATGAACGCGCGTTCGACGAGCATTTCGAGGACGGCGCGGCGGAGGAGTTCTTTATCTTCGAGTGAGAGCATTAGAATTTGGAGTTGAGTTTGCCTTCGAGGTGGCCGATGGCGCGTTCGAGGTCCTGGAAGCCTTTGGAGACCATTTCGAGTTGGCGCTTGGAGTCGCGGGAGAGCTCGGTGCGGACCTCCTCGATTTTCTCGTAGATTTTGGCGGAGCGGGCGCGGGCGGCGGCCTCGGTTTCTTCCTTCTGCTTCACGATATGCTCCCAGATGAGCTCGATCTGGCGGGAGTGTTCATCCACGCGGCGGACGGTTTCGGAGTGGAGGTGGGCGCAGAACTCTTTGCTGACGTGTTCATCGGCGCCTTTGACGAGGAGGGGCTGGGGTTCGACGCGATGGCGGCGGATGGAACTGTAGATGGAGGCGATGCCGGCTGCGCCGCCGATGAGGGCAATGACGGCCAGGGCGAGCCATTTGAGGAAGTCGGGGGGGACATCGTTGAGCTGGGCGAACATGCGGGGTTGGTGGGTTAGGGGACGAGTTCGACGGCGTATTCGGGCGGCTCGAAGGCGATGGTGTCCTGGAAGAGGTCCACGGGTTTGATGGTGCGGGCGGGGCGCTGGAGGACGCCACGGAGGGCGAGGTAGGGGATGGATTGGAGGCAGCGGGCGACCAGCTCGCTGCATACCTGCTGGCGTTTGGCGTCGGCGAGGCGCGTGACCTGGCGCTCGAACCAGCCTTTGGTGAGCAGGGATAGGATCTTGCCGACGGTGGAGTTGGAGACGGCGAGGGCGGCCATGAGTGTGTAGCCGTATTTCTGGCCGAGGTAGCCGTTGGCGCATTGGGCGATAAGCTCGCCTTTGGCGGCGGTCCATTGGGCCGGGCGGCGGATGAGGAGGGTGAGGTCCTCTTTGTCCAGGTAGGCGCTGAGGGTGCCTTTGGCGACGCCGCGGGGGCCGGCTTCGATGAGTTCATCCTCGCCGGTGACGATGAAGCAATGGGTGGGGGAAGGAACGCGGGGCAGATCATCCCAGCGCTGGAACCAGTTGATGCCGAGGCTGATGAAGGAGCGGCGGTTGATGGTGAAGCCGCAATAGCCGATGTCGTAGTTGGCGCGCCAGCCCGGCTTTTGGACCGCAATGTTCATCGGCAAAGCAGAAAGCGGAAAGCAGAAAGCAGAAAGGGGCAGCCGGGCGGGCGGGTCATGTCAGGGCACGGCGGCGGCGGTGGCGGCCTTGGCGGCGGCGCGGGTGACGCCGTCGGAGACGGCGTTGACGAGGTCCACCTGGGCGCGGCTGGACATGCTGACCACGTCTGGGTTCATGCGGCATTCGAGGCGCTCGACGACGACGGAGAGGAGGCCGTTGGTGCCGGCGGTGACGCGCAGGCCGACGAGGGTGGAGTCTTTCGGGGAGCTGATGGCGAAGGGCGCGCCGCCGAGGTTGCCCTGGATGGTGGTGCGGGGGACGGAGAGGCCGACGCAGCCGCAAAGAGCGCCGGCAGCGACGAGGGCAAGGAGCCGGCAGAGAAGTCTCATTGGGTGTCCTTGGTGGTGGGGGCGGTGGCTACGCCGGCGCGGAGGGTGGCGATGGCGCCGAGGCCGAAGGCGGAGGCGATGCGCTCGTCGAAGGCCCACCACTGGAAGTAAGCGCCGGCGACGTAGATGAGGCCCATGAGAATGGTGGCGTAGGTTTTCTTGCCTTTGAGAGCTTCAAGAAAGTTCATTTGCGCCAGTTGTAACGAGGCGGGGCGCGGGCGTGAAGCGCTCGGTGCGTTTGGGGAGAAGGATGAAACCGGAAACCGGAAACCTGAGAGCTAGGCGCGCTTGGGTTGGGGCGGGGCGCTATTGCGGGCGTCGAGCTCGCGGGTGATCGCCAGCGCGGCCTGGAGAAGATGGCCGCGGCTGCGACCGGCCGTGGGGATAAGAGCCGAGATTTTTGAGAGCAGGTCTTCGAGCAGAGGAGCGGGGAAAATGCTCAAGTCGAGGGTATGGGCAGGAGTATTTGCGGGGCTGGTGTGGAGTTGGGTTGCACATTGTTCCACACGTAGGCCAAGTTTATTTTCGAGTTGTGCAAGCCTGAACACCGCGTCGTCGCTCAAGTTCCGCTCTCCCTTCTGAACTGCCATGAGCATCGAGACGCTTAAATCCAGCGCTTTAGCGGTATTTTTCCAGTCCCATTGCTGGGAGCGTTTTACCGTCAAAATGCGCTCTAAAATATTTTGCACTTTTTTACACTTCGCTGTTGACGTGGTGTGGAACTTTGTGCAATTTTGTTATCAATGTTACGGCAACAAATGAAAAAAGCGAGAAGAAAACGCGGCCCGACGCGTTTCCGCGGCATCTGCGCGGACGCGGAGGCGCTGGGCGTGACTCGTGAGCATTTGTGGCTGGTGCTGACGGGGCATCGCGTTAGCCGCCCATTGTCCTGCCGTTATAGGGATCTGAAGCGCGGCGAATGATTTACTACGGCACAGCGATGATCTTCGGCCTGGACCAGCGCGGGCTCTCGGCCCCGATCACCAACCTTCCGGCCGGGGCCACCGTCATCAAGCGCGTGGTGCGGAGCCGTCAGCCCGCCAAAGCCTACGTCCGGCAAGGGGACACGACGGCGGTCTGGGCGCTCGGCCCGGACGGTGCGAATGTGAAGCTACTTTGGGTGCTGGCGTCCAACCGCCGGCCAAGGACCAAAACTCCCGCAACAAATCAATGAATCAAACTACCCTCACCCCCCCCTCGAAAACCTCCCTGGCGCCAACCCGACCTACCCCCCCTCAGAATGGGTCACGATTTGTCAAATCCTTAGGAAACTCACCAAAGCGTCACGGTGACGCTTTGGCTGCGCCGGAGGTGTTAGCGTCGCTCCAGATGGCGGGACGGTGCGAATGTGAAGCTACTTTGGGTGCTGGCGTCCAACCGCCGGCCAAGGACCAAAACTCCCGCAACAAATCAATGAATCAAACTACCCTCACCCCCCCCTCGAAAACCTCCCTGGCGCCAA
>Ga0209606_1002781_pt1 | contig 18676 bp, 20 predicted proteins | sample AD_UKC057_MetaG_FD_184412 | JGI IMG/M metagenome (GOLD analysis project Ga0209606, IMG submission 184412) | Active sludge microbial communities of municipal wastewater-treating anaerobic digesters from USA - AD_UKC057_MetaG (SPAdes) (version 2) | ecosystem: Engineered > Bioreactor > Anaerobic >...
AATCGTTCGGTCAGTATCTTCCAAACGCACGGTTGGTTATAGACAAGTTCCATGTCCTTAAAATGGCATCAGAGGCCCTTGATTTGGAACGCAAAAACCATCAGGAAAACCTGTCACGGAATGAGCGCATACACGTTAAAAAATCAATCAGATGGATCACCCTGAAACGCCCTAATGTGTTGACTGCTATGGAAAAATCGGCTTTAGCAGAACTTCGTAATAGCATCCCCATACTGGCAGATGCCTACGATCTGAAAGAAGCTTTTTACCGAATTTACGATGAGCAAGACAAGGAGTCGGCCATGAATGCGTTCCTTTTTTGGAAGAGCGTCCTACCCAAGAAAGACTTCAACGGGTTTTCGAAATTGGCCAAAACGGTTGATAATCACCTCGAAGATATCTTTGCTTACTGGGACTCTCCCCATAGAATAACAAACGCTTACACAGAGTGTCTGAACGGTCTTGTAAAAATAGCCAATCGGATGGGGCGGGGATACAGTTACGAAATCATACGAGCAAAAACCCTGTATGAAAAACAAGCTCGTAAAGTTGGCAGCGGAATCAGATCTGTTATTGACGCCCAAACTCCTATTCCAACCAGCGGCACTCCTCAATCTGTAGAATATGGACCGCATATTCCAACCTTGATTGACATGGTTGAATCTGGTCGTATTACATAATTATAGGGTGATTTCCAACCTTAGATTGCATATAGCCCTTTCATTGAAATGCTCACATTCATCGCAATTCAGTTGCATCATCGGGCACCACACGGGTTTACAGTAAACATTCTTAAAATTATGCTGTATCTTTTGCATGCTCATTCTCCTTTCTTTTCCATGAATAAGGTGAATCATAATTGCCTTCAATTGGTTGTGCCTTCTTGATTATTTCTTCAATTAATGCTGATGGACTTTCGTGTTTTTGCTTTGTACGCCCGAACCAACCGCCCATGTTTGCTTTTGTGTTGGCTGCAATATATCCTGCATTGTTGCAGTCAATATTGCTGTTGCTATCATCATCAAGCAGTTTCTCGGCTACATCGTGGGTAGTAGGGATTTCCGCATCGGCCTTCTTTGATGCCTGTTCTCCTTCCTGCTGTTCTTGCACCTGCTGAGAAAGCTGTTCATCGCTGACAGGAATAATGTCTCTTCCGCAAAAACGGCAGATAACCGCCTTTTTCTTAATCGTTTCAAAGCAGTAAGGACATTCACGCACATCCGCATCTGCAGGCCCCTGAACAATATTGCCGAACTGGTGATGCATCCCCTTCGTTCTGTAGACCTCTGCCGAACTAAGTATTGTTTCTCTGAGCACAAGCGGGTTTTCGACCTGTTTGATAACCGTTTCGCCCTGAGTTGCTGCAGTCTGGATAAGGATATTACCGAAACCAAGCATTCTGCCGATAGGGTCTTGTGCAATATCTACATTATTAATCTTGTCAAGCGGAGACTCCTTTGACTTGTATGTGACTATCCCCCACTCGTCTATAAATCTCATGTCTGTTACCACCCAGATATTTTTTTGCCTGTCGAGAAAAACGTAGGCAATGTAGCAGACAAGCGCCATATACACATAAGTAAAGTATTTGCCGAAAGATCCATAGAGCTTTGCCATGGCTCCCCCTGCAGCATCATTCGCCATAGTATACTGAATGTACACCATAGCGACGGCAATAAGCGACGGTTTAAGAAATACTATCCAGTGTTTTCTGATAACCAGTAACAGATTTTCGTTGTTCTTCAGTTTAGTTCTCATACGTTCCTCAAGGGTATAATAATAATGGCCGGTACCCCTTTAACGCAAGAAATACCGGCCATTGCATTATTTCCCGTTGTTTTTTTCGTAGACACCGCATCCTACAACAGTATCGCCGTCAAACTTGACAGCATAAGATGTCTTTCTCTCCGGTTTTTTTGTAAGTGGATTCGACCAGATGTAATTTGTTGTGCTCTGTCCGTTCCGTAGTGCATTATCTACCATCTCGCTTACGAATTTGTGTCCTGTAGGGTCTTTAAGGTCACGAAAATTTTTCCCAACCATAGCCTTGTTGCCACCGTGCGCAAGCATGTTGCATTTGGAATCAAACACAAAAATATATACATCGCCTTTCTTGAATTTGCTGCCCTCGGTGAATTCCTTATACGAAGCGTCTTTGCCGTTCGTTCTGATATAATCCATTGCATTATTAACGAACGCCTTAGCATCATCGATCTTGTACTTGGCGTTATTGGACGGTGCCGCCGATAGCGATACGCAGAAGAACGCACAAACCAAAAAAACTACAACCAAACCCGATGCAAAACCTTTTTCAAAACCTTTTTTCATAAAAACCTCCCCTTTGTTTTATTGTACAGACATTATCAATTTATGCCTGCCAAGTCCTTTTGATAAGACTATACGCCCCGTTGTTGACTGCCTTGGTGGAATACATGCAGTGCTTTCTCGGCAATACCGATTTCAGCATAACAGGGTCAACACCAAAGGTTTTACTGACAGACCTGTGAATAACCGGCTCAACGGAAAATATCATCTTTGTTGCGGTATTAAGCAGTATGTCATTGTTAAAGTTAAGCGGGTTCTGTGTGGCAAGTATTATGCCAAGCCCAAACTTGCGCCCTTCCTGGACTATTCTTGTTATAAGATTTGATATTTTGGTGATGTCGAGAAAAAAACTTGCCTCGTCGATCACAAGATAGTGACGCACATGTTCGGAATATCTCGCTTTAAGGAAAACATCGAGAAGCCTTTTTAAAATATAGAATGTAACGATCTTTTTCTGCTCATCTTCTAAATTTTTTATTATGATCCTCGCATTTTTCAACGAAATCTCGTTTTTAACGAAAACACCGCTGTTGTTTATGTTCTGAATCCTATTTTTAACGGCAAGCAAACCTCGAGGGTTTGTGTATATCAGAAAATCCTTATCGTTAAGTATGCCCTTCTTGAGATAATCCTCGTACTTTTCAACAAGTGCAGATATCGTAGCAAGTATCTTATCTTCCACGTCTGCGCCCTTCAGTGCTTCTTTTTCAAGCCTTTCAAGCAATCTCTTTTTTTTGTAAAGGTCATATAGATAATCCATTTCCTTGCTATCGTCTTTACCTCCGACGAGAAGTTTTTTGTACTTGTGCATCAGGAACCGTTGCAGATCCTTCAGGTCGGGATAGGTGCTCTGCCCCCATGTTTCGACCTCTTCCTGCTTGATACCATTCGCTCTATAAAGGTTAATAATTGCATTGTGGAGCATGTTCTGCTGCTCCGGCCCAAGCCTGTGCATACCTGAAAGTTCATTGAGCAGGCCTATAAAGGCAACGGTGTTTGCTTCCGGACCGCCGTAATCGCTATCAGGAACAATTGACAAAGGGTTTATGCCTCTGCCGAGGCCGTAGCCGAAGTTGAACTCACCGATACCCTCAAGACCGTCAATATCGCCGTGCTTATCTAAAATTGTGAACGATATGCCCCTTGCCACAAAAGCATTTATTATTTGTCTGATAGTAAATGTTTTGCCAGCACCGCTCGAACCGCCTATTATAAGGTGAGGATTGTGGCATGTGTTAGGCGTCCACACAATCGGCGCTTCGCCGCCGTTTTTGCCAATAATGTAGTCAATGCCGTTATTGCTCATAGTTATATCTTAAAGGGTGTTGCCTAAACACCCGTGGTTCTCCTTATTGGAATTGATGAGGAGAGTGATTTGCCCCCATCCATATAATCAGTATTACTTTATTTTCTCTGGGTACCAGCAGTATATATATTAGCTATACAAACTTGTTGACAAAACATCACAGGTATAGTTATTGTATATACAGAGTGAAGTATGGCTACTGACAGGCAGAAAAACAACAAGGACATCATGCTGCCTTTGCGTCTCGGCAAAGGAACGCACCTGATCCTTGAAGAAAAAGCCAGGAAAACGGGTCTTTTCAAGTCCGTGTTCATTGTGCTGCTTATACATGCCATACCCACCGAAATCGCAACTGACGCAGCCCGTGAGTACAGAGAAGACACGGAGGCAAAAGACATATATTCGCCTATAAGGATTGACAAGGAAACATCCGGTTTGCTTGTCGAAAAAGCCAAGGCATGCGGGATGAACAGGTCAGCGTTTATCAGATTCCTGATCAGGAATGTACAGATCAAGGCAGTAATCAACAAACCAGCAGAATTGCATGGTTCGGAGGACAATGTATGATAAAGAAATTTAGCGAGCTCGACCCGACCGAAAGTTTTAAGGTAAAGGACACAATAAAGGTTGGATGCCATGCTGTCAAATGCTATTGCTCTCAGTGCGGAGGAAAAACCATCGGCCTTAAAATGCCTGGCAACATCTATACATGCAGCAAATGCGATAAGAATGTGGTTCCGATTAGCGGCGAAAACGAATTCACCACATCTTTGCCATATTTTGTAGTACCGGACAGTATCAAGAATGTAATAGGCGAAAAACCTGAGAAATTAATAATTATTCCGGCATACAGCTCGATTAACAGAACAATCCCGAATTCATACGCAAGGTACGCACAAAACGGTGCCATCTATTGCACGGGCGACGGCGTTTCCGCAAAGCGTTACGATCCGGCTACAAGAACAAGAAGTAAAATTGTAAATTGCTCCGACATCTGCCCGGACAAAAAAAAGGGTGTATGCAAGGCTTCTGCAACATTTTACTTTTATCTGCCAGAGATAGATATATTCAGCGGCTACAAGCTTGTCACAAGAAGCGAAATATCAATAAAAAATATCATATCTACACTTAGAAGGCTATCAGACAAGGACGGTAATGTGTCGCGGATCATGTATGAGCTTGCGATATCTGAGAAAAAAAGGGCTTCGGATGGCAAAACATACAGGGTGCTTGAATTACTGCCCCCAGCCATGAACATCAACGAGCTCATGGAGCTAAAAAGCGGAGAAAAAAATATATTTTGCATACCAAAAGCCTGTTGACAAATTTAACTAAAGTAATATCATTGCATGACAACATGCACAAGGAGGATACCAAGTTGAATAAGCGCACGACTGAAACCGGCACAAAAAAGACTGAAATGGCAATGGAGAACGCGAGATTTCAAAAGATACTTGAAGAGGCGTATAAGGACCTGCGTTTTAACATAATAAAACTGGGGCATATATCCGAAAACATAAACGCATACATACATGTTGTTGAAGGAACTGTGTCTAACGTGGACGATAACTCATGCATACCCGTTTATTGCAGCGGCAGTACGCTGGGATATACAGGCATACCGACAATTGCAAAACAATATGAAATGTTCAAGAAGGCGGTCAACGCCGGCGACTACGGAACCGAAGCACCAAGGCACGAGCTGGTGATGTTGCCGGAAGGAGCGCAATGGCCGTTGTTTTTGCGATGGTTTGCGTTTAAAGATAATACGGTCATATACACCCTTGATAGGAACTATTTGCTTGAGAATATAAAAAGGATAGCACAAACGCTAACCGTAGGGAATGGGAATACGGCTATACCTGACAATATATCTGCGACTGAACTTAATGCAGGTACAGGTTGAAAGCGTCAACTACCCCGCCCTGAACGGCGGGGTTTTACGGCGCAAAGGGATAACGGCAAAAAACATATGAGAAAACATATTGAATAATAAAGTTCGTATTTCTTGACGTATCAAACATTGTGAGCTAATCTTAACCAATGTGTTGCACATATTAAAAACATAAAGGAGATCAAATTCAATATGCAGAAAATAGATACTTTAATAAAAAGGATTGGCGAAATGCTCAACAGTCCGGAAATAGAAACAGATCCACACGGGATAGAAAAATTTGTGGCGCTCAACAAAGAATTACTGAACGAACAAGGTTTCGACATAAAAGAAACGTTCTGCAGTTGTTGCGGTGAAAAAGTTGATGAACCCGAAAACGAAAATGACATGCAGTTTGAACTTGAAAACAAAATATTCAAAATAATCTACACCTGCCCGATATGCGGCACAGAAACAAAAATGAGAACGATCAACAAGGCGCTAACAACAGACGATCCGATATTCAACTAAAAAAAGCAAAAAATAAACAAAAAAGGCGAGAAGGTTACCCCTCTCGCCTTTTATTTTATGCGTCTACGCACGTGCAATGGCTTTCGCTGCCTTTGCAGCAATTCCGTGCCTTTCAAGCACGTCAAAGAAAGGCAACTGCCTGATGTTTGCATAGGCTATCCTTTCTTTGTCCTTGTTTGTTGGTTCCGGCTTGGCTTCAGGTTTAAACCTGATTTTGTGGCCGTATCCTTTTTCGCAAAGCACATCGTAAATTTTGCTTATGAAGCGGTTGTTCTCTGCCTCATATTTTGTGACCCTGCTGTTAAGAAGCGAAATTGCGTCTTCGGCACAATCCTGTGCTTTTGCAAGTAAGCGATTTAACTCCTGGCGATCACCGGTTAGAATTGTGTGGTATTCTCTTGCAACTTTTAATTTTGTTCCTGATAACATCATGTTTGTACCCTCCATTATGTATTATCCCCACTCCTGCCGATGTGGGGTAATTATGTGAATTCCCCCTGCAGGATGGGGTGATACGATAATAAAGGTATGTTATTCCCAATCGCAGATGCGAAAGGGTATGTGCTCCCCATACGGGGTGTGGTTCGGTCACAAGACCTAAAGAAATTACTAACTATATATGTATTACTTTATTTTTTTTGTCGCTATTGCGAAAGGATGAATTTTTTTTACGTTTTTGAAAAAAAAGTCGAGAAAAAGGTCAAAACATTTAAAGTAATATAAGTTAAGTGTTTATAGTGAAATTGCTAAAAAAGATATTCAATCGAGCAGACGCTTCTCTCCTTTTATTTGGCATAACAGGGATGTGTTTCTTTGCTTCTCTTTATGTTGTCGATATCTACAAAAGTTTTAATGGCGATGCCCACATATGGTGGACCAACTCTAAAATGAAGCTCTCCATGGAGGATGTGTCAGACAAGGTTGAAGTTTATCTCGACAACAAACCGCTGCAGAAAAAGCTTGCCGATAGAAGCCTGATCTTAGCTGATAGTGACGGCTCTTATCGCCTGGTATCCGCAAAAGATATAAAATTCCGGATCAACAACTGGCCTTCCGTAAGGGCAGACAGGCTGATGGCGGCCGCGGTCACCGGCGTATTTGTCGGGGCGTCCGTCGCGTTATTTATAATTGGAATCATACGAATACGTCGAAACCAAAAGAAGGAGAACGGTGAAATTATTGAACCAAATTAACAGGCATATCATCATTGCAAGATAGCAACGCCACCGCTCAAAAAAGTAATACCTTTTAACAAAATAATTAAATAATAGGGGGTTATCATGGAAAACAAAAAAACGGTTTTTGGCATAATTCAGGGCATTAACGAAAAGGACAGGATTCATCTGAACGGATTCATTGACGATTGCTTAAGAAGAGACAAACAAATTAAACAAAGCTATGCAGAATTTCAGAAACATCAGCAACAACTCCAATTGGGCGAATCCCTTGAAAAACTAAAAAGGGTTATAGAAGAAAGGAAAGCAAGGGAAGAAATAAGGAGGGTATCATAATGGTATTATACGATCTCACCAACGCAAAAATAGGAAAAAAATTAGGAATCAGCTTTTCAGTTTGTATCATTTCTATACTGATTATGTGCTGCCTGGTTACTGTTAACTTTTTTGTTTTCAAACACAAACTGGATGAAATTTATAACAAAAATATCGTAATTGTTGAAAACACAAATGTTATGTCCTCACGCATAAACTGGCTCATGAGAATGTTCGGGATCATGCCTTTTTTACCACCGGAATCATACGAAGCGACAAAAGGAAAGGTCCCGCCTCTCAGGAAGGAATACGCCGATGCATTAAATGTAATAAAAAAACTTGACACATCCAGCGAAAGCAAAAAAAGGTTAGAAAATTTATTAGGCCAGATAAAAAATGCAAGCGAGAAAAATAACAAATTGATGCAGTTAGTAGATAATGGCTTAAACGGTGAAGCGCAAACCTTATATATTAAAGAGGTTAGCCCGGAAGTAGACAATATATTAAAAGAAATAGATAACTTTGTGCTGTATCAGAAGCAACAAACAGCACAAAATCTTGGCAATTTAATAAAGATAAACCTGCTGCTTATGATAATATCACTTGTAATAGGAAGTATTGCAACAGTAGTGGGAGTATTGTTTTCTAACAAAATATCAAAAAGCATCAAAGTACCCCTCGAAAGAGCTTCTGCTCACGCGTTAGAAATCGCAGAAGGCAATTTGAATGTCGCTATACCAAAACGTGCGCTAACAAGAGCAGACGAAATGGGTGACATTGCAAAATCGATGCAAAAGATAAATACTAATTTGAAAAATATAGTTACATCATTTAGCAATGAGGTGAACAAGCTGACTAATTCATCAGGAAAACTACTGAGCATTTCGAATGAATTATCATCGTATGCATCAAATTCTCACGAAAAAACAAGTTCTGTTGCAACTGCCTCGGAAGAAATGACACAAACAATCATGGATATTGCAAAAAATACCGCGAATATTGCGAAAAATGCGAAAAAAGCTTGCGAAGTTGCAAACAATGGGGATCACGTCGTAGCGAAATCAATTACAGAGATAAGCAATGTTGCAAAAACCGTTCAAGAATTCAGTAATTTTGTAGGCGAATTAGGCGAAAAATCTGCCCGTATAGGCGAGATAATAACTACGATCAATGATGTGGCTGATCAGACTAATTTATTAGCTCTTAATGCGGCTATCGAAGCAGCAAGGGCTGGCGAACAGGGCAGGGGATTTGCTGTTGTTGCGGACGAGGTGAGAAAACTTGCGGAAAGAACAGCGCAGTCCACATCAGAGATAGCATCTACAATTAATATAATTCAGGATGAAATTAAAAAAACAACGGATTATACAAATCATGTATCTAAGCAAATTAACAACAGTGTCGAATTTGCAACAGACGCAGGAATGGCATTAAAAGAAATCGTAAAGGAATCAGACGAATTACAGATTATGATACAGCAGATCGCATCTGCTACGGAAGAAATGTCAGTTACTTCCGAACAAATTAATCGAGAAATCGTTGATCTTGCAAACATAGCGAACTTCACAGAGAAAAATTCCGAAAACACTTCCAGGGAAGCTCAAGAGTTAGTAATTATTGCAGATGGGATTAAAAACAACATAGGGTTTTTCAGAGTTTAAACATTTTGTGAGTCAACACCGAGACCTTTGCCCGACAGCAAAGGTCTTTTTTTTTGAAAACACGGGGGGGACTTATAATAAAGTAATATTACAACATAGAGTAATTTCTTTTAGGGCGTCCTGCCCGAATCACACCCCTGTACCGGGGAACAATAAATATAATTAAATGAGGAGTGCGTATGGAAAAAAATGCAAGCGCGATAGAATCGTTGCAAGGAAAAGAGTTTCTATGCATGGGCGAAACTCTAACAATATGGTTGGAAAGATATGCGATAAGCAAAAGGCCGGCGGTTGAACTACTATGCACTGACGATGGCGTTACGATGCCATACGGTACTCTAACCGTAAACATGCCGGAAGTGGAGTTGGAAGACGATGAAATCATCATAAAAAACTGGTCCGAGAACGAATGGCTCGCGGAAGCTGCTTTAAAAAGCGGATTGTTTGAGGACACCGGGCGGCGCATACCCACTGGCTTTGTAGAAGCACCTGTGTGGAGAGTAAAATCGTAATGGCTTACGATATAAAAAACCTTCATCCCGACCGGGTGGCAGACTTCAAAGCCAAAAACCCGGCATTCATTGACAGCTTTGTAGAGGAAAACTACAGGGTTTGGGAAATAAACGGAGGAACCAAAAGCACGGCAGTAAAAGCCACAGCCACAGTAAAAGCCACAGAAGAAACAGCCTGTGTTCCTGTCAAGCCAAAACAAATGTCATTATTTTAAGGGATTCTCAGACAACACAGGACAATCACATATTAGCACCATAATAAACGCCCCTCTTTGGAGGGGCGTTTTTGCGTATAAACTATAAACAACGTATTGTTTGACAATTATTTTGTATAGCTATAAGATATACAAACAGCAACACACAAAAAAAAGAGGAGGAGCAAAATAATCGTCAAAAAAATAAAGTAATATTAGTTTGTAAGTGTAACGAAAAACTAAAACCAAAAAAAAGAGGAGGGTAGCATGAGGATAGTAATTGAATTCGACAACGATATAGGCAAAATACCGTTTCAAAAAATCGGCGCTCTAAACCATGCCGTTTCCGGCTGGCTCTACAGTAGCTTTTTTCAAAACGGTGACTATATCAAAAAAGTTCACGACGAAGGCAAGATTGTCGGCAAAAAAAGCGTGAAACCGTTTGTGTTTGCGGTCTATCAAAGCAAGAAAGGAATGAAAGTCAAAATCGCATCGGTTGACGGTGAATTCCTTGCAAACGTGCTTGGCTCTGTTAACATGCAGACAGCGTTTGTATTTGAGGGCAAACGGTTCATGCCGAAATCGATACGTGCGCTGACAAAACAGGCATTGCAGTTCGTACCTGCCGGCAGTGACGGAAATCTGGCAAAGGCATCGCTGTTTTGTTTGTCGCCTGTAGTGCTGAGAACAAGGGAAGGCAAGTATGCGGTTGTTAACGAGGATGGCAACAACGAAACAATAGACAGGATGATTATGGATAACGCAATCAGGAAATATGAAGCGGTAAGCGGAAAAAAACTCGAAAACGCATGGCTGAAAGCGTGGTTCCATCACCCGGTAACAGGTAAAACACAGTTTAAAGGATACAAGACTGAGTTTACGAAATCGAGAATGACAATAATAACAAACCCGGAATTGCTGCACATCATACACAGCAACGGCATGGGCTGTAAAAACGCCATGGGTTTCGGAATGGTAGAAATGCAAAATCAAATTAATTTCAAAGAAAATATAAAAAAGGAGGCAACAATATGAAAAACGCAACAACAAAAGGACTTATCAAAACATTATCACCGCTGTGCCAGCTTGAAAAAAGCGAAACCATTAACAACAAGCTGATAGCCGTACACCGCCGCGACAAATATTTGATCCGCGATGCCGAAAACAATCTGCGTGCAATCAGCATATTAGCACCGTCGTCCAATACGATCAGGGCGATCATAAGAGACCTGATGGCAGCGGACATAACGGACGCACTGCTCAAAAAAGAAATAAAACTCGGCTACAAATCATTGTTGGTACTATATGTCGGCGGCGGCGGTGTTGAAAAAGAAAGCAAGCGTAAACTGGAAGAAATCGAGCAGCTTAAAGAGAAGAATGTGGTACTGTCACTTCTCGGGGCATCACCGGACAAAATAATTGCTGGAAAAACAGTGGTAGGTATGCCGGTTCTGCTGTGCAATGAAACCGTCACGTCCGGTCTTGTACCACCCAGGTGGTATAACGATTTCGGCAGCCTGCCTTATTTCACAGACGTTTTGGACGTTAAGCAGCTCGTCAGGCACGACGATTTGCAGAATTACGATGTTCTAACGCGCTTGTCAGATCAGGGATTCGCGGAAATGGAAAAATTCGAGGTTGCTCTTGCAGTAAAAAAGGCCGAGAAGGACGCGAAAAAAGACGATAAAAAGGAAGAAAAACCATCAGAGAAAAAATCAGAAACAAGCAGACAGACGATATACAACGTTGAAACTATAGTTCCCGGCGCGATGTTTTATCACTACATCACAGTACGGAAACCCCGCTCACTCGAAATCGGTGCACTGCTTGGAGCATTGAGACGGTTTAGTGCTGATCCCTTTATCGGCGGCGGCTCAAACAGAGGATATGGCGAAATCTCGATTAACTATGATGTCAGCATTGATGATGAGGTTGTCGGCACGGTAAAGGTAAACGACAACAGCAACCGCAAATTTGATATCGATGACCTGTCAGGCACGGTGCTGTCTGATGCGCTTGCGGAATATGACAATTATATCGAGAACATAACGGCAGAACAGGTTGCAATATAAAGGAGGGGGTTATGGCAACAAGGACAAAAGTCACTGCCAAAGTAGCTGGTCAGATCATTATGAACGGTTTGGCCCGTTACAGCACCCTCGATTCGCTGTTGGCGTGGGTTGCAGTTGAGCGCATGAAAGACAGCAAAAATCACGACTACACTCAATCAGATTGCGACGATGCGATTAACGCGCTGCCGTTACGCAAAATCAGCGTCAAGGACGGCTATATATACTGTTGCTCAATGCCGCAAATCGAGAATGCACGACCTTATGCAGGCATGAAAAGCAAGTATGTCGCAGACGTGGACAACGAGATCGTACTGCACAAAATGATCAATGCAACAAGATTGTACAAGTATATGCCGGTTGATTATGTGATTTCGCAAATAGGCAATAATAGGGTAGGGCGGAGCGGTGGGGCATGGAAAACCGCGATGCCGGTATTTTCTCCGAGCCTTGCAACGGGCGTATCGTGGATCTTCGATGGCGATAGAGATGCTGTTGCAGACATGTTGACTGACATCACCCATGTCGGCAAAAAAACTGCTATCGGCTATGGCAGAGTGCTCGACATCACGTTTGAGGATACTGACGATCCGATACAACGTTTGCTGCCTGTGTCGGATTACGATGTTGAACCAATGTTTTTTACGCGGTTGATACCGCCGTTTTGGGCGTCTACAGAAAAAACGCTTATGGGTCGTGGCGAACTGTAATAAATTGTAGCTGAAATATCAGCTATTGCTCTTTGAAAATTAAATAGTGCGAACCTCAAGGTATTATCAAAACCTTGAAGGTTCGCGGGATTGTATCCTTTTGAATTAAAAGGATGTATTTTACAGAATTCCCTTCCCATGTCCCAAAAACCGTTCGACGAACAAAGGTTCGCGGACAGGGCAAGATATCTTACGTAATATCAAGGATATGGGAAGGGGCTGTACAATACTTTTAAAAACCAGCTATGGGATGAAAGATAACACTATTTCAAAAATTTTGGCAAAAAAAACGTACAATACTTTTAAAAACCAGCTATGGGATGAAAGCATCCTTGCCACTCCGGGTCCACATATGGTTTCAGCGTACAATACTTTTAAAAACCAGCTATGGGATGAAAGAGCGATTTGTAAGTATCTTCATTAATTTCGATGCGTACAATACTTTTAAAAACCAGCTATGGGATGAAAGATTCGGCGATAATTCTGGATTTGCCAAAATCCAAGGCGTACAATACTTTTAAAAACCAGCTATGGGATGAAAGCGAGGCGAGAGTTACTTGCCCAACAATATCCCTGTGCGCGTACAATACTTTTAAAAACCAGCTATGGGATGAAAGTACCATTTCGCGGCGGCCATTGCGCAAATTACCGCGTACAATACTTTTAAAAACCAGCTATGGGATGAAAGTACCGCCGTGACCGCCCACGCCCCGAACTTATTAAGTACAATACTTTTAAAAACCAGCTATGGGATGAAAGCATTTGTAACCTCCTGTTTTTATTGTATGTTATCGTACAATACTTTTAAAAACCAGCTATGGGATGAAAGACCCGTTGGATTCTTTATTGTTTTTTTGGCAGAAGGTACAATACTTTTACAAACCAGATGTGGGATGAAAGTATGTCATGGTAAACGTAACTGTAGATGTCCGAGTACAATACTTTTAACAACCAGATATGGGATGAAATGAAGGCAATGCGAGGCAAAGAGGTAATACACGCCAAGATAGTACAATACTTTTAACAACCATAAGTGGGATGAAATAATGCGTTGCCTTGACTGCCTCTTGTTGGTGAGTGCAATGTTTTTAAAAACCAGCTTTGAGATGAAAGATCAAACTCAAGTACGTAGAAGTATTCAAGCGTACAATAATTCTCATAACCATCAATGGGATGGAATATGTAAACCCAACTGGTGCTTTTACGCAGATACCGGGCACAATAATTTTACAAACCAGATATGGGATGAAAGTTTCACTGCCTCATTACAGTCCTCAGCAGCATATGTACAATCATTTTGAATACCAGCTATGGGATGAAAGTCTCGCATAGTGGATCCGTAACGATAGCTCCGCGTACAATCATTTTAACGACCAGATATGGGATGAAAAGGGGTAAGCCTGCGTTAACTGCCGGTACCCAAGTACAATAATTTTACAAACCAGATATGGGATAAAAGCGATGATTATGGATTACGCATTCACATTATATATTTCTGAATACCAATTACGTGGGCATAAAAACACAAAAAAGGAGGTACCATGCAACAACAATATCAGTATCCAACAGAAATGCTTTTTGATGTACATCACAAATCAAACCCGCAATCACACGTCATAAAAAAAGGCGCCAGACAACAATATAATAATGATAATAACGATGCGTGCGCTATATGCGGCAGAAATGATTTCAAGGTAGGCTATCTGACACACTTCAACCACAAAAATGTATCTGTCCTGTCAGAATCATATGGTGAACATAGCTCTCTCGCGCATCCGGAAAACAAACTAACATGCCCTTTCTGCGAATCTGCGATACGGGACGAATTCGTGTCGCTGAATGGAATTATAATGAATACTGAATTCGCTAAACTCATAGTTGGTGTAGAAAACAGCAAGGTCGGCACTAACAACAGTTACATAACGGCAAGAGACATTGCCGGATATTTGGCTGAACCACCGTCTCCACCTTTTCTAATGGCATTTAATAAAAACGCATCCGGCAATAAGGGCACACATTTTCTGCATAAAGCAGTCATAAACTATTCGCGTGACAACTATATTATCACAATGTACGATGAACAAATCCATGTAAGCAGAGATTTTGTAAAGCGCTATTTGGATTTTATTGCAAAAAACCCCGGTAAATACAACAGATTTACACCGCAAAACATATATAAATCTGTACTGGCAGCCAACATGGAAAACAAAACGGTAAAGTCGTTCCCCGCCCTCGCTGCTGATATGGGGTTTTTGACAGAATGCTGCACAAGCAATAATCTCAAAATAATATATCTCCTGCATCAAGGCAAGGGCGAAAGCAAAAAAACAAAAAAGGAGTAATCATGCAAAAAAAGATACAGACAATCTACAAGCAAATTGTCGCAAAACACAAGCTGACAGAACGCCCACAGCAGTCTGACATGCTCAACGACTGCTATAAGGCTATGTCGGAAGGGAAAATAGCACTGCTCGAAAGCGCGACCGGCACGGGGAAAACGTTATCGTTACTTCTGTCCGCAGCGGCAATGATTATTGAAAACAGAAAGAAAGGCACAAGTGAAAGGGTTACGATAGCAGCGCCACAAAAGAATTTGCAGAAACAGATGATAGAGGAATTCAACAAATACATAGCAACTGAAAAAGCATTTGCAGATATAAAAATCGCATTGCTCAAAGGTCGGAACAATTATATATCTGTAGCGGAAATCGAAAAACTCATAGAGCAGTACGAAGAGGACGAAGAGACAAAAGCAAGGATAGCTGATTTTGTAGAATATGTTGACCGCATGGGCGGCGACATCGACCTGATAGAAAATGAAGACCCCGATCAAATCCCTGATTTTGTCGATGTGCAGTCCCTTGCATTGCCAATTTCCGCATCGTCTGCAAAAAATGAGAAATACTACGAGCAGGCAAAGAAAGAAGCATCGGATGCGGATATAATTGTCACGAACCATCACATGCTGCTGTATAGCACATTGAATCCGCAATCGATTATAGCAAAAGACAACATTATTATAGACGAAGCGCATACGTTTATCAGCAATGCATACAGCTTCTTAAAAAAGACGGTAGCGTTTAGAAGCACCCAGTTCGCCCTTGACAAAATCCTATACGGATTGGAACGTGAACCGTTTAGGGGATCGAAAAAACTCGCGGAGGAAATAAAAGCAGTCCGTACAATGATAGGTACAATATCGGAAAGATTGACGAACAATGTCGGCAAAAAAATCAGTGGCAACTTGTTCTACATAAAACAATGCGGCGAAATGAACCCGATGCGGCAATTAGTTGATGTCACACAGGCAGTGGTACATGACCTGACTACCGCCCTTGCAGCAGTCAAAAAAAACATGGATAAATATAAACGTCAGTACGGCGATCATTCATTAAACGCATACGCCAAATTCGCTGATATTTGTGATGCGTGCAATCAATTCAAATACGCCTATAAGGAAACAGCAGATAGGGACTCGTATTATGTAATCACGTTTTCCGACACATTAGATTACCCGAGCCTGGCAAAAGTCACGCCGAAAGTTGCACATATATTGTATAACGGCCTGTGGAAAAACATGCGGTCCGCAATACTTGTCTCCGGCACGCTTGCGGATATTAGCAGTTCATATGAAACGATCACGAAAAACAGGTTGGCGGCGAGCTTCTGGCACATCAAAAACGAGCTCGGGTTAAACATTAAAAAAGACATGAGCTTCATCGAATACGCTTACAAAAAGCCGTTCGATTGGCAAAATGTGCATGTGTATCTCTATCCTGACGCGCCAAAATTCGAAATCGTTAAGAACGGCAACGGCGCGAACACTAAGATGAGGCAGGCGCTTGCTGATTACGCATCTGACAGAATCATTAAAAGCATAGCAAATGACGATCCGCTTGTTGAAGGCGGGGCTATGGCGTTGATGGCTGCATATGAAGACCTTAACATGCTGTCCGAAAAACTCAAAACAGGTCAGAAAGTAAGAAAAATAGTGGCGCAATCGGCAAATATATCTGTGTCAAAGTGCGTTGCAAAACTCAAGCGTGCGCCAAAGAAAACTATGTTGGTAATGGTTGGCGGTTGGGAGGGCGTCGATTTTCCGGGACAGCAATTAACAGATTTATTTATCATCCGCATACCACACGCCAATCCCGAAGACCCGCAGGTTATGTCGCGCAAAATGATGACTACAAAAAGGTTCAAAGATCAGGCAAATTACAGATCATTACGCGGAAAAGACTATGGCAGGCATATGCAATTTGCCAACAAAGCGGCATGGTTAGGCATCCAAACGGAGGATTTCTGGAGGTTCCGGCAAGGCCTCGGCAGAGTTATAAGACACGAAAACGATAGAGGCAACATACATATATTTGACAGTCGCATATGCGACGATAGCAACGAGTATTATAAATATCTGCAGCGTGAGTTTAAAAAAATAGAATTGCGGTAAAGTTGCAGTGCTCTTTGAAAATTAAATAGTGCGAACCTCAAGGCATCATCATAATCCTTGGAGGTTCGCGGGATTGTATCCTCTTAAATTAAAAGGATGTATTTTACAAAATTCCCTTCCCATGTCCCAAAAACCGTTCGACGAACAAAGGTTCGCGGGCAGGGCAGAATATCGCAAACGATATTAAGGGCATAGGGAGAGGGGGTACAATACTTTTAAAAACCAGATATGGGATGAAAGTATTGGTTGTGTTTAATGATTTTTGAATCCGCTTGGTACAATACTTTTAAAAACCAGATATGGGATAAAAGGAAGTGGTTCTAACAGAATCGAAAGGCACGGGCGTACAATAATTTTAAAAACCAGAAGTGGGATGAAAGGTTATGGGTTATTTAATACATCATTTTTTGCCTGGGTACAATACTTTTAAAAACCAATCGTGGGATGAAAGACTTAAACATGCGACAAACTCAACAGGTCAGCGGGCGTACAATAATTTTAAAAACCAGAAGTGGGATAGCAATAATCGCATCCATAGCCGCATCAAGTGCTTGGCGTCATTACCGACAGCGGGTTCTACCTGAATGAAGCAGTTTAATGCATTTTTTGGGATAATATAGTTCGTTTTTATTGACAATATGATTGTATATGTTATAATGATAACAATGATATAATATATAACAATTTTGGGGATAAATATGAAAAAAGAAAAAAGTACGCGTGCATTAATAAAAGAATATCTCATAGAAAATATGGGATATTGGAATTTCATGAAGGAAACTAACGGGAAATTTACTATCCACCGGGACGGGTGGGTGGAGTATTATGCGTATGGCGAAGACAGAACTATTCATGTAGATGAAATTCAAGAACAAATTAGGGGGAGGGCAAATGACTAAACAGCGCGATAAACAACACTATGTAAAAATGTTCAGCAAAAATCCCGGTACAACAATCGGGTTTAATCTCGCGGCACAGGCTGTATACGCAGCAACATACGGTGTGTTTGATTCAAATTATAATCACGAGGCATACAGGGCAATAGCAACAGAAATAAAACAGAAATACGGCGAATATCTGACGGTTGAGCAAGTACTGGCAGAAATGGAAACAGAGAAAGCCGCTACAACTACAATAATTGTACGCAAAATGCCGAAACAACTGCACCGCGAATTTAAGGCTTGCTGCGCCCAGGACGGTATCAGTCAACAGGACAAAATAATCGAGCTAATAAGAAATTATGCGACAAAATAAACAGAGCAACCAGCAAAAAAAAGATCCTTATGAAATTTGAGGCAATTTTAACCCCCGGCTATCACAGCGTGGGTTTTTTGTTTTACTCATCATGCCCCTTTTCAGGGGCTTTTTTATTTTGCCTACAATGTTCCTTCACCATCATGGTAAGTGCATATTAGAAATATGACTACTTATAACGTCCGTTAAAAATAGCCATGTTTTTTATACTGATAATAACTATATTTATTGACAAATAATGTTAAATAATATAGGTTCTGAATGTTATTAGTTGCATAGCAAAAAAGAGGGTAATAAAAGG
>Ga0209606_1002788_pt1 | contig 18618 bp, 17 predicted proteins | sample AD_UKC057_MetaG_FD_184412 | JGI IMG/M metagenome (GOLD analysis project Ga0209606, IMG submission 184412) | Active sludge microbial communities of municipal wastewater-treating anaerobic digesters from USA - AD_UKC057_MetaG (SPAdes) (version 2) | ecosystem: Engineered > Bioreactor > Anaerobic >...
TTAGCTGACGATGGTTTTGACCGTTTCGATGACCGGGTTGGTGAACAGCGCCATCAGAATGGTGTACAGGGCGAAGATGCCGACCACTTCACCGACATACATCTTGTCATATTTGCGTTTCAAAGAAACCATGATCAGTCCGCCGACGATCAGGCATCCCAGCTGGAAGAAGGGGAAATTGGCTGCTCCGGCTGCCGCATATTCCGCAAAGCTGAAGGTTGCTGTGAAAAGAATAACCGCTGCCGCCACTATCATTGTTCCTAATGTTTTTTTCATGATCTGTTGCCTCCTTTAGGAAATTTTTTTCTTTGTCTTAATCTAATGAAAAGAACGTGCCAGAATGCCAAAAAATCTTATTAAATTTTGCAAAGTTATGATTTTATTAAATATTATTATTAGATAAGTTATTTATTGCTTATGGGAAAACACGATTATTTCGTCTTTTTATGAATAAAATATTAAAGATGTTTAACGAAATGTCGATGCCGGGGATCCGTTGACGGACAAATAAGAAAAAAGGAGATCACCGAATGAAGAGAAATTTTTGATGGGAGAAAATCCGCGGACAAGCGGATTATTTGATACAAACCCGGCGCACCTGCTTGAAGTCTGTAAATCCTTTAAGCGTCTTCAGCAGCCCGTCCTGCAAAAGTGTGGTCATGCCTTCGCTGATGGCTTTTTCCCGCATGACCTCCACGGTTTCATGTTTTTGTATCATTCTTTTAATATCTTCCGAACCGACAAGGAGTTCATGGATACCCATTCGTCCTTTATATCCGGTTCCGTCGCAATTGGGACATCCTTTTGCTCTGTATAATTTAAAGTCGTCATTGTACGGAATGTTGAGTTTGGCGAATTCTTCCGCACCGTAACTTTTAGCGATTTCGTCGTATTCGTCTTTGGAAGCATGATACGGTTCCTTACAGGACTTGCAAAGCGTGCGCACGAGACGTTGCGCGAGGATGCCCAGCAACGCGTCGGCGAAATTCAGCGGATCGATGCCCATATCCAGCAGACGGACGATGGTTTCCGGAGCGCTGTTGGTGTGCAGGGTGCTGAAAACCAGGTGGCCGGTGAGGGAGGCTTCCACGCCGGTTTTGGCTGTTTCAAAATCGCGCATTTCACCGACCATGATGACATCCGGATCGGCGCGCAGAAAGGAACGCATGGCCGCCGCAAAATCGAAACCGATCTTCGGCTGCACCTGGACCTGGCGCAAACCGTATTGGGTGATTTCCACGGGATCTTCCGCTGTCCAGATTTTTCTGTCCGGGCGATTAATATGATGCAGGGCCGCGTGCAGCGTCGTGGTTTTACCGGAACCGGTCGGCCCGACAACCAGAATCATGCCGTACGGCTTGGAAATAATGTTAATGAGTTCGTTGTAATTGCGGGGCAAAAGGCCCATGTCCTGCAGGGGCATCGTTTCGCCCTTGGCCAGAATTCTCATGACGACATCTTCCACACCGCCCTGGGTGGGAATCGTCGCGACACGTAATTCAATTTCATCTCCCGTGTTGCGCCGGAATTTAATTTTGCCGTCCTGCGGAAGTCTCTTAATCGTTATATCAAGATTGGACATGATTTTTATTCTGGAAATGATGGCCGCGCGGTAGCTGAAAGGCACGGTTTGATAAAGACTGCAGTCGCCGTCGACCCGGAACCGGATTTCAACATTCTTCTTGCCCACATTGGGTTCGACATGGATGTCGGATGCGCGGCGGTTATAGGCGTCGTTGACGATTTTGTTGACGAGCTGCATGATCACACTGTCTGTTTCAGAGACGCCCTCGCCCAGGTCTTCATCATCATCCGATGACGGGCCGCCGTCTTCTCCCTCCATACGGCCGAGGATTTCGGTGAAGGAATGTTCTTCATCCGGGGTGTTATAGAAGAGATTGACGTATTTGATAATGTCTTCTTCCAGGGCGACATCGTATTTAATCTTCTTTGTTTTCAGGAGACTTTCGATCGTATCTTTTTTGATGATGTTGTTGGGATCATCAATGATGACGTGAATCTTATCTCCGACCATTTCCAGAGGCACCCAGAGCTCGCGGCGTAGAAAATTCTTTTTCAAATTTTTGATCAAATGTCCGGGGATGGGCAGCTTATCATTGTATTGAATGAAGCGGCAGTTATAAAACTCTTCAAAAGCGTGACCGATATCGGCTTTGGATATCTTATGTTTCTGCATGAGAAAATTTTCCATGGAGATTTTTTTCTCACGCGATTCTTTCCAGGCGCTTTCCAGTTCATCTTCCTTGATCAAATCATGGCTTAACAGATAATCGAAACGCGTTTTTCTGTGACGGACGAAGCGCTGCTGATTATAAAACGCAACTCCCAGAACCTCGGCGATTTCCAGCGCAAGGCCGATTTCATCCTCGGAAAATTTTCCCTCGCCCACTTTTTTGTTGATAATCTGAATGGCGCCCATGAGCTGATTGTTGTGATAAATGGGCGCCGCAAGAACCTGCCTGGTTTTAAAGCCGGTTTTCTTGTCCCAGCTGTCGTCGAACGTCAGTTCAGCTTCTATGCTTTTGAGCTCTTTGGCGTTATAGGCATTTTCAATATTGATGACCGCGCCGGTATTGGCCACATAACCGGCAATGCTCTTGTTGTTGATCGGCAGCCTGATTTCTTTGAGTTGCGTCCCGGCCAGGAACATGGAATAAATTTCGTTGCGCAGTTTATCGACAACATAAATGGTCAGGGAATTGGCGTTGAAAAGTTTTAGAATTTCGCTCTTTAAATCAACCAGAATCTGTTTGATGTTTTGGGCGGCATGAATACGGTTGGTGATATCCAGCAATTCCTTGCGTATTTTGGAATTACCGGGCGCCGATGCGGAAATTTTGTCTAGAGAACCTACCATGAGGCAAATTATTCCTTAGTAATCTGTATGAAAATCATAGTAGCAAGGATTTGAATTTATGTCAATGCGCCTCATGTCCCCTGAAGGTTGCCGCTTTACGATCAGCCGGCCGTGACGATTTTGGAGAAGTCGGCGATTTTATGGAAAAGAGCCGAAATTTCCGCCAGCAGCGACTGACGGTTAAAACGCACTTTTTCGTCCTTGTCCATGACCATGACGTTGTCGAAGAAATTATCCACGTGGGGACGCAGCGCGGCCAGCTTATTGAGCGCCGCCGCAAAGTCTTTTTCTGCAATGCCTTTTTCCACGCGGGGTTTGATATTGTCGAAATAAGAAAACAGATTGATTTCCGCATCGTGAACAAGAAGGTTTACGTCAAACTGACCTCCTTTAAAATCCTTTAAAATATTGTCCACGCGCTTGAAAGCGATGGAGACCGGCTCGAAATCGGGATGTTTGCGAAATTCCTCCAATGCCTTGACTTTTTCAATGACCTCAACCAGTTCATCAATATTTGCGGATAAAACGGCGTCCACGGTATCGTAAGCATAACCCTGCGCAATCAACTGGTTCTGGAGACGTCCCTTGAAAAATTCCAGAATATCCTTTTTGATTCCCTCCGCCGGTTTTTTCAAGACATCTTTCAGAAGCGCCAGGCTTTCATCGATGAGAAAGTTGAGGCTCAAGGGGTACTCGCGCGATAAAATGATATTGATAATGCCCAGCGCCTGACGCCGCAGGGCGTAGGGATCGGCCGTACCGGTCGGCGGCATGCCCACGCCGAAGAAGCCGGCGATGGTGTCCATCTTATCGGCAAGGCCTACAATGGCGCCTTCATCCGATTGCGGAAGGTCTCCGCCGGCGACGATCGGCAAATAATGTTCATAAATGGCGTTGGCGATTTCCGGTTTTTCACCGGCGATGAGCGCATATTCACGGCCCATGATGCCTTGCAGTTCCGAGAACTCACCGACCATCAGCGATTCCAGATCGGCCTTGGCCAAAAGCGCCGCGCGGTCGACATTTTTCTTCGCGGACGGTTTGACCTTGGATGCAATCTTTATCGCCAGTTTGCGGAAACGCGCAACTTTTTTATGCGAGGTTCCGAGCAGCGTATGGAAGACGACTTTTTTGAGCGATTCCACACGATCTTCCAGCGGAACTTTCTTGTCTTCTTCAAAAAAGAACGAAGCGTCGGCCAGTCGCGCCCGCAGAACCCGTTCATTGCCTTTGGCCACCACGGAAATATCGCGGGGTTTCGTGTTGCTGACCGCAATGAAATAGGGCAGCAGTTTTCCCGCTTCATTGACGACCGGAAAATATTTCTGATGGGAAATCATCGTGGTGGTCAGAACGTCTTTGGGAATTTTCAGATAGTCCTCTTCGTAACCGCCGCGCACGATGACCGGATACTCCACGATAAAGCTGACCGTTTCCAGCAGATCATCCGTGTAAAAAAGTTTTCCGCCGACTTCCGCCGCTGATTTTTCAGCTTCTTCCAGAATCAGTTTTCTTCTTTCCGCCGGATCGGCGATCACAAAATTTTCTCTGGCTTTGTTCAGATAATCTTCAAAGCCGGCGACGGCAAAGGGGGCCGGGCTCATAAACCGATGGCCGCAGGAGGTGTTGCCGCTTTCAATATCTTCGATTTTCAGGGGAATGACCTCGCCGCTGTACAGCGCCAGAATCCAGTGGATCGGGCGCGCGAAACGCAACGTGCAATCGGCCCAGCGCATCGATTTTCGGAAAGGAATCGCCAGCATGAAATCTTTGAGAATGTCCGGCAGCAGATCCTTGGTGGGCTGTCCGGCAATGGTTTTACGCGCGCCGAGATATTCGCCCTTTTCGGTTGTGATGGTTTCCAGTTGCGAAACGTCCACGCCCTGTCCCCGGGCAAAACCGATGGCGGCTTTCGTCGGCTGACCGTTTTCATCGAACGCGGCTTTTTTGGCCGGTCCCAGTTTTTCAACAGTCTGGTCTTCCTGCTTTGCAGACAGATCGGCGATATAAAGAACCAGACGGCGCGGGGTCGCCAGGCACTTGATGCCGTCGAAGGCGATGCGTTTATCCGTAAACGATTTGCGGATAATCTCTTCCATATCCACCACCGCTTTGGATAAAAATCCTGCGGGAATTTCTTCGGTGCCAATTTCAAAAAGAAGTTCGTTGCTCATTTTGTCTCCAGATATTTTTTATCTCTTTAATCAGACCCAAATTTCAGAAACGAAGTGTACTGAAATTTGATGGTCGAATTATCCCCGAGGCGAATAACCTAAAGGTCACTATAGGCCGAGCGGGATAAAAGGGGATAGCCCAGTTCTTCACGTTGTTTCATGTACAGTTCCGCGCTGATGCGCGCCAGATTTCTCACCCGGCCGATGTAGCTGGTGCGTTCCGCCACGCTGATGGCGCCGCGGGCGTTGAGCAGGTTGAAGGTATGCGAACACTTCAGACAGTAATCGTAAGCGGGCAGGGCCAGATTTTTCTCGGCGATGCGCAGGGCTTCCTCTTCATACGTATCGAATAATTTGCGCAGCATGGGAATATCCGCTACTTCAAAATTATAGGTGGAAAACTCCACTTCGCCGCGGTGATGGACGTCGCCGTATTTGATTTTGTCCGTCCACTGCAGATCATAAACATTGTTGACGCCCTGAATATACATGGCGATGCGTTCCGTGCCGTAGGTCAGTTCGGCGCAAACCGGACTGCAATCGAAGCCGCCGACCTGCTGGAAATAGGTGAACTGGGAAATTTCCATACCGTCGAGCCAGACTTCCCAGCCGAGGCCCCAGGCGCCCAGCGTCGGAGATTCCCAGTCGTCTTCCACAAAACGGATATCGTGATCGAGCGGATCAATGCCGAAGCTTTTCAGCGAATCCAGGTAGAGTTCCTGAATATTGACCGGCGACGGTTTCATGATGACCTGATACTGGTAGTAATGCTGCAGACGGTTGGGATTTTCGCCGTAGCGGCCGTCGGTGGGACGACGCGAGGGCTGAACGTAAGCCACGTTCCACGGTTCCGGTCCCAGAGCGCGCAGACAGGTGGCCGGATGAAACGTTCCCGCTCCCACTTCCATGTCGTAAGGCTGTTGAATGACACAGCCCTTGGAATCCCAGTATTTTTCGAGGGCAAAAATCAATTCTTGAAAAGTCACAGTTTTCTCCTTGCGGTGTTAAACAAAAAATTTGTTCATCGTGTCGATTTTTAAATAAAAAATGACCGGCCGTAAGTAACATGTTCATCTGTATGGTGTCAATATAAAAAGGATAAAACACTTTTTGACTAATTAATTGACTAAAAAAAACGTTTCTCCTATATTCGATTGCCTCCATCTGGTTATCGGCTCGAATGTTCGGTCAAGTCTTTTCGACTTGACCGAACATATCCATATTGGGGGAACGTTGAACATGGAACGGTCTCTTTCCGTCTCACTAAATAATTCAACTTGAATATTTTGTCGTTGTAGTGTATTGTAGTGCAGGAGGTTTGATATGAGAAGTGTTTTGTCCGTAAGTTTATCAAAGAAATTAGCTGCCGAATTGGATAACTTGTCCAGGGAAACAGGCAGAAATAAGAGCGATATCGTAAAAGAATCGCTTGCGGAATTCTTATGGGAAAGCAGATTTCTCCGCATGAAGAAACGCCTGAAAAGCAAGGCTAAAGCATCCGGTTTGGTAACGGATGAAGATGTGTTCAAGGCCATATCGTGAAAGCGGTATTTGACACAAATGTTTTAATTGCCGCATTTATGACGGAAGGTCTTTGTTCCAGTCTGCTCTTTCGCGCCCGCAGGCACGATTTTGATTTAGTCCTTTCTAATGATATTATCCGCGAATTTAAAAATATACTGACAAAGAAATTTAAAGTTTCATCTGCCGATGTTTCTGAAATTGCGGCTATGGTCAAGGAGGCTGCGTTCGAAGTTGTTGACCAGCCTGCACCGATTGCTCGTACCTGCCGGGATAAAGATGACGACATGATTATAGCCTGTGCCGTTTCTGCGGATGCGGACTATATCGTTACCGGCGATGAAGACTTGTTGGTGTTAAAAAGGTACAAAAATATTGTGATCATCAAACCCCGGAACTTTGAAACCCTGTTTGAATAATTTGCCAAAAAGTTCGGTCAATCCCCAGAAGTTCGGTCAAGTCTTTTCGACTTGACCGAAGTCACCAGTATGTTGAGTCGAGTCAAAAAGACTCGACCTAACAATGCTCGTTTTTCTTTTCACTATTCACCCCACGTCGCTACGCTCCTGGGATAATTCCACTTGCGCTTCAAACATCACTGCGCTTGTTTTCAGCGAGTGTCATTACCATCCACCAGTCACCATCCACTAACCACTAAAGCCCCCTCATATACTCCGGCCGCAGCAGGCGGGGGTCCTGACTGGAGAGGATGGTATCCAACTGTTTGAGTACCTTGGCCTTGTCTTTGGGCATGGAACCGCGCATCGAGAAATAATTGGAAGCATGCATGGAACTGAAAAAGCAATTCGTAAAAGTTGATTGCTCCACCATTCCTTTCAATTCCTGCAACGAATCAAACGGTGTAATCAACTCAAACTCGCCGCGCTCCAATTCCTTGTAAATCGGCGTTTCCGGTATCAGCGTCAGCGTCAGAGCGCCCGCGTAGTCCGGATCCATTTCCGTTAAGATTCTGGCCGTCTCCGACACATGCCTTGCGCTGCCTTTGATGCCGCCCAGCCCCAGGATAACCGTCACCGAAAGGAGAATGCCGGCCTCCTTTACCTTTTTACCCGCCTCCACCATTTCATCGTGAGTGGCGTTTTTCTTAATCCGTTTAAGAACCTCGTCATCCCCGCTTTCTATGCCCATATACAGAATGCCGAGCTTTTGCTCTTTGAGTGTCTTTAATTCTTCCACTGAGCGCCGGAGAATATCCTGCGGCGTGGCGTAGCTGGCAATGCGCTCAAGGTTCGGGAACTTTTTGTTCAGATACTGCAACGCTTCCAGCAGCTTCGGATACGGATAGACCAGGGCGTCTCCATCCTGAAGAAAAACCCGCCTGCCGTCCCAGTCCTGCAATATCGCGTAAACAATATTGGGCTGCCCCTGAACCCATATCCCGCGATTCATATACAGCGACATCGCGTCGATTTCCTGCTTGACCTCCGCAAGATCGCGCAGGCTGAGCGTGGTGAAACAATACCCGCAAAACGTGCAGGAATTATTGGAACACCCCGACGTCAGGGGGAGATAATAACTGGCATGTTCACTGGGCGGTCTGAGTATTTCCGGTCTGATAAATGGCATAATATCTCCTAGCAACGAAGTCATTTCGGCTACAATATAAATTCAAGCCCTGCTTTGTCAAGATGTACAAGAAAGACGAGTTGTCTCAAATAAAATTATACCTCAGTCACCGTGAGTTTTTTTCGATGAAAAAGATCAAAGTCCGACTCCACGAAAAAATCAGTGTAAGGTCTTGAAATATTATTTTAATTAACTATACTGTCTTCGGGTTTAAAAAATAACGTTAAACAGTTGAGCAGTAAAAGGGATGATTCTATGCCGGAACACGACCTTCTATCTCTCATCGAGAACATCCAGTCTTGGGACAAATTAGAAAGAAAAATTGCAGAACTGCCTACCGAAATAAAAAGAGGCAATGCATTTGAAGAATTCTGCCATGCTTTTTTTCTTCTCGATCCCGTTTTTAAATTCAAGACAGTCTATCGTCACAATGAAATACCACCATCAATAAGAGCACGTCTGGGTTATCCAGGCATTCAGGATATTGGAATAGACGGGCTAGGCATTACGCATGATGAAAAAATATTTGCTTATCAGGCAAAATTCCGAAGCGATAGAAGCACAACTCCAACGTTAAGGGAACTTTCCACCTTCTTTACCGTTTCCGACAAGGCAGATTGGCGGATTACAATCTCCAATGCCAACAAACTTCCTCTTGCGGTCGATGACCGGGTTCGCCAAAGCAGAATTCTTGCGGATAGATTTGACGCGCTGGACGAAGACTTCTTTGATCGTCTGGCAAGTTATTTAAAAACAAAGCAAATAACTCCACCTCCAAAAAAATCCCCGCACATTACCCAGCAGGCAGCCATATCAGCAGCAATAACCTATTATGAAAAGAACAATAGGGGGCAGTTAATTCTTCCCTGTGGCGCGGGAAAAACGCTTGCCTCAATCTGGATAAGTGAAAAACTGGGCGGTAAAAACATCCTGATTATGCTGCCGAGCCTGTCGCTCTTGAATCAGACGTTGAGAGAATGGGCTGTCAACGCCTACATGCCCTTTCGTTACCTATGCGTCTGCAGCGATACAACGGTTGATTTGGGCAATGACGCGCCGATAGAAAAAATCTCCGACATGGATGTGCCGGTGACCACCGAAGTCGAAACGATACAAACATATCTCAAAGATACAAATTCCCAAACATCCATCATTTTTTCCACTTATCAGTCATCCAAAGTTCTGGCTGAAGCTGTTCGTAAATCAGGTATAACCTTTGACATAGGAATTTTCGATGAAGCGCACAGAACGGCCGGAACAAAGATTGGAGCATGGGGCATTGCACTCGATGATGCCAATATTCCCATTAATAAAAGAATCTTTATGACGGCAACACCCAAGATTTACGCACCGCACATTACAAAGAAGGCAAAAGAAGAGGATGTCCTGCTTTGCAGTATGGACGATGCGGAAATATACGGAAAACCATTTTATGAAATAGGTTTTGCCGAAGCGGTTGCCAGAGGTCACATAACCGACTACAAGGTCATTGTCATTTGCGTGACAGATGCTGAAGTTAAGAAAATTATCGAGCAGGGCGGAAGAGTCATCACCGATCAAGAGCACGAATGGGACGCCAAAGCACTGGCTAAGAGAATTGCGCTGGTTAAAGGAATTCGTGCCTATGGTTTAAGAAAAGCATTTACCTTTCACGGAAAAGTTGCTTCGGCTAAAGCATTCACCGATAAAAACACGCCTTATGGAATTGATAAAATCTTTGAACTGATTGAGCCGGAAAAAGAAAACAAAAAGAGCATGGGATTTTTTCATGTCAATGGTTCTATGCCTTCTGGAACAAGGAGCAGCATATTGAAAGAATTTGAAAGCGTGGATATCGGTGTCATGAGCAATGCCCGCTGCCTTGTGGAAGGTGTGAACATTCCAGCCGTAGATACAGTTGCCTTTATTGATCCGAAGAGAAGCCTGATTGATATTGTCCAAGCCACAGGCAGGGCAATGAGGAAAGCAGACTGGAAACAAAACGGCTACATCTTCATTCCTGTCATTCTGGAAGAAGATTCCGACCCGGAACAAATAATCAACAATTCAGACTTTGACACCGTTTGGGAAGTCCTGCAAGCCATGCTTGATCAGGATCAGCGAATGCAAGGCATCGTTTCCAAAATGAGAGTTCTTCAAGGAAAAGGAGAGGAAGGTACACAGGCGTGGAAAGATGCGATGACTGAATATGCTGAGAAAATTGAATTCTATAACCTGCCTCTCAAAATAGACAAACACCAATTTATTGAAAAACTGAATACTAGAATAGTCGAAATTATAGGGCGATCTTGGGATTTTTGGTATGGGCTTACTTTAAGATATAAAAATGAGTTTGGTGATTCAAACACGCAAAAGAGATACATAACACCTGACAATTACCAACTCGGTAGTTGGCAGCAAAATCAAAAGAGAAATTACAAGAAGGGAATCTTATCAAAAGATAGAATAGAAAAATTAGAAAAAATTGGTTTCAAATGGGAGATACGGAAGGAGCAGATTGAAGAATCATTTGAAACGGGATTTCAGGAGACTCTTTTTTATAAAGAAAGAACAGGCGATCCCAATGCTCCACAGAGCTTCATAACATCTAAAGGTTATCTCCTTGGTATTTGGCAAGGTAATCAAAGGTTTAGTTATAAGCAAGGAAGATTATCACCAGATAAGATCAAACGACTTGAGGACATTGGTTTCATATGGGAAAAACTTGAAGAAAAGATTGAAGAGCAGTTTGAAAAAGGATTTCAGGAGACTCTACTTTATAAAGAAAAAACAGGCAATCCCAATGCACTACAAATATATAATTCGGATGAAGGTTTCCCGCTTGGACACTGGCAAAATAATCTAAGGCAAATTTACAAAAAAGGTAAATTATCACCAGATAAGATCAAACGACTTGAGGATATTGGTTTTTCTTGGGGGAAAAAAATAGATCAGTTTGAAAAAGGATTTCAAGAAACTCTTCTTTATAAAAAAAGAATTGGGAAGCCTAATGCACCATCAGAATTCGTGACTCAGGATGGTTACCCTCTCGGTAGTTGGCAAAATTCTAGAAGGTATAACTATAAGAAAAGGATTTTATCCCAGGACAAGATTAAACGACTTGAAGAAATCGGTTTTACTTGGGAGATACTGGAAGAAAGGTTTGAAAAAGGATTTCAGGAGACTCTTTTTTATAAAGAAAGAACAGGGAATGCTAATGCTCCATCGGATTTCAAGACACCTGATGGTTACCGACTTGGTCAATGGCAAAGTCATCAAAAAACATATTATGGTAAAGGTAAATTATCACCTAACAGGATTAAACGACTTGAGGATATTGGTTTTACATGGGATATACTTGAAAAACAGTTTGAAAAGGGATTCCAGGAAACTCAGCTTTATAAAAATGGCACAGGCAATCCCAATGCACCAGTGACTTACAAGACACTTGACGGTTATCGGCTTGGTCTTTGGCAAAGTAATCAAAGGGGTAATTACAAAGCAGGGATTTTATCACAAGACCGCATAAAACGACTTGAGGACATCGGTTTCACATGGGATCCATTTGAAGATCAGTTTGAAAAAGGATTTCAGGAAACATTACTTTATAAAGAAAAGACGGGCAATACCAATACACCACACAACTATAAAACACCTGAAGGTTATATGCTGAATAGCTGGCAACGTGGTCAAAGACAAAATTACAAAAAAAACAAATTAACCCCAGATAGAATTAAACGACTGGAAGCAATTGGCTTTACGTGGGATATACTTGAAGATCAATTTGAAAAAGGATTTCAGGAAACATTACTCTACAAAGAAAGAACAGGAAAACCTAATGCGCCATCACCCTACAAAACAACGGAAGGTTATCGGCTCGGTGCTTGGCAAGCTGCTAAAAGGAACATGTATAAGAAAGGTCATTTATCTTCAGATAAGATTAAGCGTCTTGAAGCAATCGGTTTCATATGGGAGGTGCTTGAAGAAAAATTTGAAAAGGGATTTCGAGAAACTTTGATTTATAAGAAAAGCACAGGTACTCCTAATGCAACTTCAACATATAAGACAGCGGAAGGGTACCCTCTTGGTAGTTGGCAAAATACTCAAAGAGGTAAATATACTAAAGAGAATTTATCTCTAGATAGTATAAGAAGGCTAGAAGAAATAGGTTTCACATGGGAAATACTAGAAGAGCGGTTTGAAAAGGGATTTCAAGAAACTCTGTTATATAAAGAAAGAACAGGCAATCCCAATGCCCCACAGAGTTATATCACCTCTGAAGGTTTCAACCTTGGCAATTGGCAAGGTACTCAAAAGGGCAATTACAAGAAAGGAAAATTATCGTCAGAAAGGATCAAACGGCTTGAGGAAATTGGTTTCAAATGGGAAAAACAAAAATAAAGTATCCTTAATCGGTATACTATGTAGAAATAGATTTGCCACGTATCCGTTAATTGATCATTTAGTATAAGAGGAATATGCTTACTCCGTATCTTTCAAATCCAATAGAAGTAATGCATAAAATGGAGAGAGAAGCTTATCGAGCATTTCATCAGAAGCATATTATTCATAAAGCTGATCATTTTTATAATTTTTGTATAACAGCTCTTTCGATGAAAGATTCAATACTAGATTATTTAGGAAAAATAACAGAATCGGAACAAAATTCTTATTACTTTGAATGGTCAAGTCAGCCATGTTTAATTGCCGTAACAGAGATTGCTAATACAGCAAAGCATGTATCGTTGAAAAAAATCAACAAGAAGACAAAAACCAAAGAGATAATTACTGCAAAAACAAAAGGAGTAAAGCCATCATCTACGAGCGTGGTAAATATATATGAAGATGACGAGGGCACTATATATAAAGATTATGATAATAACTATCCTGATTATAAAATTATCTTAAGTAATGGCAAGGAGTTTACCCTTTCTGAATTGACGACAAGCGTAATAGATTACTGGAGAAATTATTTATTATGCGTAGGAATCGAATACAAAAAACAAGAAGAAAAAATATATTTTGGTATATAGAAGTCACTATAAAAGGTCTTTACAAGGAAAGTAAATTATCTCCAGATAGAATCAAACGATTAGAAGAAATTGGTTTTAAATGGTAAAAGCAAAGATAAAATATTAAAATTCAAAGGTTTTTATATGGTTGTTGACAGTAGCAATGAAATATTTATGGAATTTTCAAATATTGCAGCAAACTTTCAGATTTCACTCAAAAAAGAAAGTGAGCGTGGTTCAGCTATTGTATGTGCAACACTTCTAGAAGAATCATTATATAGAATGATAAAAGCTAGGCTCACCCCTTCATCAGAAAAAAAAGATGAATTGCTTGAAGGAGCGTATGCTCCCTTGGGTACTTTTTCAGCGAAAATTGATTTAGCATATAGAATTGGTTTGATTAGTCTTGATGAAAAATCGAGTTTTCATCTCATTCGAAAAATAAGAAATGAATTTGCACATTCTTCTGAGGAGATTAGTTTTGAATCAGATATTATTAAAGATCGTATTTCTGAACTTTTCAAATTACATAAAGAAATACTTGATATTTTTGGTAATACTGTAAAAGGAATACCCAAAACAACTTATGTTTGGCCTGCCAAATTAGACAATGAAAATGGTTTAGATTTCCTTGTTAAAGCTGTTGGATGGAAAACTGTATACGAAATGCTTGGTTCTATTATGGCATCGGCTACACAACTTAGGTGTAGGAGAATTGAGCAAATGAAATCATATGATATTAAGCAAACTGAACTTTAGTGTTCCTGCTTTGAACGGTGATTTTCTTCTAATATATTTCAGACGCAAAAAAAAGATTGACATAAATAGTATCAATTGATACTATACCTGAAATGCTACCGTCTCGTAAGACAATTACCGGAAAAGTCTTGCTTGCTCAGAAAGCCAGCGAGAAAGGTGATATTGTCCTGGTGACGCCGGATGTCATTGTAGCAGATCTGATTGAACTTGGCAGAAGCGTGGATGAAATACCGCAAATACTCTGCGAGCTTCTAAAAAATACACGTCCTGATGATTATGTGGGTACGCGTCCCCCTCAAAGGTCTTACGAAGCGGTTATTTCCGGTTGCGAATTGTATGCGTTTAAAGCATTAAGTAAAAAAATAGGGTGTACGGTTTATTATAAATTTACAATAAAAGATGATTCTTTGTGGTTGGTTTCTCTGCACAGAGATCGGCCAGAAAAAAGAGGAAAGTAGTATGGAAAAGAAAAAATTAAGCTGTCCGGCAGGGCATGGGGAAATGAAATTAGCCCATAAAAAGAAACACATGAACTTTAAAGGAGTGGATATTGATTACCCCGTGGCTTGTTTTGTTTGTCCGACTTGTGGTTTGGAAGCCGGAACATTAGCCCAGGGGACAGAAATACAAAAAAGCGTAGCAGATGCCTATCGAAAGGAAGTCGGCTTGATGACCGGAAATGAAATCATTGAAGGAAGAAAAAGGCGTAATTTAAGCCAGGAAAAGTTGGCAAATATGATGAGGGTTGGAATTGCCAGTATCAAACGCTGGGAAACCGGTATCATCCAAAGTAAATCCATGGATAAAATGCTTCGGCAGGCATTATCCGGCGAATCATGCGGTGATTTATTGACCGGTAATAGAGCATTATCCATTTCCCGAATCAAATTGGCCCTGCGCTACCTTGAAAAAGTTATGGATATGAAAGTCCTTAAAGAAAATGACAAAATGTTATTTGCCGCGAAATACATGTGGTACATTGATATGGAAGCATACAGAGAAACAGGGCAAAGCGTTACCGGAGCGACGTATGCCGCGCTACCGATGGGGCCGCAGTTAAACAACTATAAGGATTTGGTGGCAGCAATTATTAAAGCCCCGGAGAAACAGGCTGAGCCGTTAACCGAGGAAGAAAAGTTAATTATTGAAAAAGTTGCGTGCGCGTTTCCTACCGCGAGACAAGTTTATGATGCATCCCATCGTGAAGTCGTCTGGAAAGAAAAGTCTGCGGGTCAATTTATTCCCTATTCGGATTGTTTTAGACTGACTGAATTGTAAATAATCTTTATTGCCACAAGTTGTTAAATCTTTTCTTGGATCACGTGAGGGGGTATTTTTCTTAAGGTACGAATCCCATTCGCGTGCGCTCAGGGCATACTACATCATCAAAATAATACCATTTGTAATCAAAAAATGATATTGAACAAAACAGGTAATTAATCGGCTTGGCGTCAAATTGCTGTTCTTTTTTGAAAAGGAAAATAATCGATGCACGAACTCCCCGTTACGGATGAGATTTTGAAGGTTGTCCTGAAACACGCCCAGAGAAATAATGTTCAGCGGGTGGTCAGCATCAATCTGCAAATCGGCAAACTCAGCGATCTGGAAGATGAATGGATTCAGCGCTATTTTGATCATTTGAGCAAGGGCACGCTGGCCGAAGGGGCCAAACTCAAAATCGAGCGGATGCCGATTAAAATGCAGTGTAATTCCTGTTCCCAAACCTATGAGGTCGAGATAGCGGGGTTGGAAAATCTTGTATGTCCCCATTGCGGAGCAGAGGGCGCTTCGCTTCTCTCGGGACGGGAATATTATATTAAGGATATGGAGGTCCAGTAATGGCAGAAGTAAGATTGATTGAAGTCAAGGAGGAAATCCTGGCGGATAATATCAAAGTGGCGGCGGGAGTCCGGGAGAATCTGCAAAAGACAAAAACCATGCTGGTCAATCTGATGTCCTCGCCGGGGTCGGGCAAGACCAGCCTGATTCTGCAAACCATTGCCGGTTTGAAAGACAGCGTGAAACTGGGCGTGATAGAGGCGGATATCGATTCGATGGTGGACGCGGAAAAAGTCGCCGCCAAGGGAATCCGCGCCGTGCAGCTCAAGACGGGAGGGTTCTGTCATCTGGATGCCACGATGGTTACGCAGGGCATTGACGCTTTAAGCGTGGGCGATCTGGATCTTGTTATTATCGAAAACGTGGGCAATCTGGTCTGCCCGGCGGAATTCGATACCGGCGCCCATAAAAATGTGATGATTCTGAGTGTGCCCGAAGGGGACGACAAACCGCTTAAATACCCGCTGATGTTTTCCATCTGTGATGTGCTGCTGGTCAATAAAATTGATTATTTGTCGCTGAGCGATTTTGATATGGAAGCCATGCGCAAACGGGTTCTGGCGTTGAATCCCAAAATTGAGATCATCGAGGTTTCCTGCAAAACGGGAGCGGGAATCGATCAATGGGTCGGCTGGCTGAAGAAAGAAGTTGCAGCGTTTAAAAATTTGAAATAGATTGCCTATCATTAACGGGACAAACATTCACAAAAAACAAGAGAGGGCAGAAAACATGACGATTGATGAAAAATATAAAAAAGCCGGAGAAATTATCAGCACAGCGGGAGGTACGCCGCTTCCCGTCAACGATACGCTGATCAAACTTCTGAAGTTTTTTATCATGGAAGACGAACTGGATTTTATTGCCGCTTTTGCGGAAAAGAAATCCCAGACCATGGAACAGTTAAAGCAGTCCAGCGGCCTGTCCGAAGACGAGATCAATAAAAAAGTGAAAGACCTGGCGAAAAGGGGCGTTATTTTCAATCAGCCCAACAGCAAAGGCATCATGGTTTTCCGTTTGCTGCCGCTGTTTAACGTTGGCACGTTCGAATACAATTTCATGGGTAAACTGGTCATTGACGACAGGAATAAGGAAATTGCCGGATTGTTCAAGCAGATGTTTGCGGATTTGAACAATATGGTTCAGGACAATTACGATGTGATCGTCCCGATGCTGATGGCCGGACCGGCCATCGACAGAACGGTGCCTGTCTTTGAAAATAAACCCAAGAGTGAACCGGTTAAAATCGTCATCAATGAAAAACTCGAAGAAGCCAAAGACAGAGTAGTGCCGTCCCAACGGGTTGAAGAACTCATTCAGAAGTTTGACGAAATTGCCCTCGGGCATTGCTTCTGCCGCCATTACGAGGATATCAAGGGAACGCCCTGCAAACAAACTGATGCCAGGGAAACCTGCTTTACGTTCGGCAAGTCGGCGCGGTTTACGTCCGAGCAGGGATTTTCAAGATTAATTACAAAAGAAGAAGCCCTGAAGGTCCTGAAAGAGGCCGAGGAAGCGGGCCTGGTGCACAAGGCCTATCATCCCAATTTCGACACCACCAAGGATGAAACCAGCATCTGCAACTGCTGCCGGTGCTGCTGCGGCAACGGCGTTGATCATATGATTGCGCCCATCGCCAATGTGACCAGTTTTATGGCAGTGGTGAACGACGATCTCTGCATCGGCTGCGGCACCTGCGTGAAGAAATGCCACACCTACGCCGCGTATTTGAATGACGATAAAAAAGCCCGCAGACAGGAAGACCGCTGCATCGGCTGTGGCGTATGCGCGCATTTCTGTCCGCAAAACGCGATCACCATGGTGAAAGGCGCAGAAAGAATTGTAAGAATCCAGCCGCCGAAACGGAAATAACGTGTCCGGTGCGGAAAAAACTCATTATTAGGTCGAGTCGAAAAGACTCGACCTAACGGTGACTCGACCCAACGGTTTGTCTATTGTTTTGCTTATTGTTCAGTCAAGTCTTTTCGACTCGACCGAATTAACCCTTCTGTGTCATTGTTCAGTCGAGTCTTTTCGACTCGAGTGAAGTAACCCTCTATGCTAAAAGCCTTCCATGACTAAAAACTTCAAATCCACACAACCCGGTATTCCTTACTTTGTTACATTTACCGTCGTTGAATGGTTAAATGTTTTTACAAAAACGGAGTATTTGGAGATTCTCTGGGACAGCCTGCAATATTGCCGCAAAGAAAAAGGGCTCCGGCTTTTCGGGTTTGTTTTTATGACCAACCATGTGCATCTGATCATCAGCGCTCATGACGAAAACATTAAACTCTGGCAGATCATCAGGGATTTTAAAAAATTTACCGCTCAGCAAATAATTCAGGTTATGCAAAAAGAAGAAAACAGGCATTGGATTCTCGACGTGATGAAAAATGTCGGAAAACAAAACAATGCCAATACGCAATATCAATTCTGGATACAGGACGACGGTGCGGAAGAAATTCAAAGCGATAAGTTTTTCATTCAAAAACTGAACTACATCCATGACAATCCGGTGCGCGCGAGAATTGTCACCGATGCCTGCGGTTATGTGTGGAGTTCGGCAAGGCTTTATGAAAAAGATGATTTCAGCCTGATTGATAGAATTTGAGTTGTGTTTGAAGGTCGAGTCGAAAAGACTCGACCTAACAATTTGTCGAAAAGACTCGACCTAACGGCGGCGCAGTTCCCTCTTGGTTCAGCCAAGTCTTTTTGACTTGGCTGTCAAATTATCACGGTCGAGTCAAAAAGACTCGACCTAACGGTGGGCCGGGGACCAAGTTATAAATAGAAAACTGGATACCGGCCTCCGCCGGTATGACAAAATTGATGGATTGATCTAGTTGCGAATGGTTCTGTTTTATTTTGC
>Ga0209606_1002794_pt1 | contig 18589 bp, 21 predicted proteins | sample AD_UKC057_MetaG_FD_184412 | JGI IMG/M metagenome (GOLD analysis project Ga0209606, IMG submission 184412) | Active sludge microbial communities of municipal wastewater-treating anaerobic digesters from USA - AD_UKC057_MetaG (SPAdes) (version 2) | ecosystem: Engineered > Bioreactor > Anaerobic >...
CGTCTTAAGGGCGGTAAATTGTTGTTGAATTTCGTCTTTGTCGCCGCAAGCGGTGATCGAACCGTTCTTGACGGCGATGCCCGCGTTTTCGATGATGGTGTTTTGGTTGTCTAAAAGCAGAGCTGTTCCGCCAGAAATGATAAGGTCAACGTTTTGCATGAATTTTTCCTTTCAAATGCGCGCAGACCCTACCATAAAACCGGGACAAACCGGAAATACTTTTTTTGCAAGGCAATGGTTCACCGCCGGATATACCCATCCGGCGGATGATATTTATCTTCTGGCTTTGTGATAGCCTGCCTGGATGGCTTCCTCTTCTGAATCAAATACAACCCTGTGATAGGCTTTGACTTTTTTGTAGTATTTCATTCCTGGAAGATGATAGCGTTTGCTGTCGCTGTTGCCGATGACTTTGATCTTCTTGGTTTCTGCGGTCGGCGCTGCTTTTTCAACAGCAGGAGCGGAAGCGACGGGTGCGGGTGCGGTTTCCGTCACCGGCGAGCCCTGCACCGCCGGCGGTTGAGGTTCAGGAGCGGACGGAGGCGTTTGTGCCTGAACCGGCGCAGTGGCTTCTGCCGGCGCGGCTGCTTCCTGGATGACTTCTTTAGGACTTTCCTTGTTTGCCGCAACTTCCGCTTTTGGAGGGTTTGCCGCAGCCAAGGATTGATTATATACATTTTTTAACGAATTCAGATAATATTCCGTCTCCGCAGTGGTTCGGTTGCCTATGGGTCTGCTGAAGCCAACCCCTTGAGATTCGGCGCGAACCAGCCATTGATTTTCATTTTTCTTTTCACAATTCACGGTCAGCAAAGTATTGCCGCTCCAGAAAGAACCCCTGTGGACCTTGATCATTCCCGCACGATCATCTCTCTCGCATTCATCATCCGGAAATACCTGTTTTGCTGTGTTGAAGGCCATATTCATCACCTGTTCCTTGGATCCCTCAACAGCCACCGGCTGCAGGGATGTTGACGGCATTGCCGATGTTCTGGAGGAACCACATGCCGATAGGAAGGTGGTGATGAAAAGAACCGGTAACAATATCAATACATTAAATTTGAACATTTTCATAGTCAGACATCCTTTCCGTGAATGGGTTTCATAGTTATTGTTGCAAACTTGACGTTGAATTGCTAGTGGCTATACTTCAGTCGCTAAGAAATAGCAAACAGTATTTAGCTTGCCCACGCGATGTTTCTCACGCAAATCAGGTGGACATCTGTTGAAGGTTGTGAGAAGAAACAGCCGAAAATTGCAGGAGCATTGGCCAATATCAGGCGCCTGTATGAATAGATCGAATGAAAGGAAACGTGGATGCTGAAAAAATATCGTTACGTCCTTCTGGAAAAAATTCAAATTCTTCTTTATTATTTGATTCGTGCCTATAGTTGGACATTCCGCTTGACCATCGAAAATGAGAAGCCGTGGCTTGACTATCTGAAAAATGGGGGCAGAGTCATTCTCTGCTGTTGGCATCAGCAGTTTTTTTCCGCCATCTACCATTTTAAAAATTATTCTGTTTACTCCCCGGCTTTGATGATCAGCCAAAGTCATGACGGTGATATTATTGCCCGGATTGCTGAGAAAACCGGCTGGCACACTGTGCGCGGTTCCTCTTCCCGAGATGGGGGCCGGGCCTTGAAAGACATGATTCGCCATGTGCAACAAGCAGGAGGATTTGCAGGTCATATTCTGGATGGGCCGCGGGGGCCGGCCGGAGTGGTTAAAGCGGGCGTGATCAGCCTTGCTCATGCCTCCGGAGCGATGATTGTTCCTCTTTATACCTCTGCGGACCGGGCTTGGTATTTTAACAGCTGGGACCGTTTTATGCTGCCAAAACCTTTCGCTCGTGTGACCTTGCGCTTTGGGCAAATGCTTGATTTGTCTGTCGGGGACAGTGCGGACGCTTTTGAAAGCCACCGCGCCGCGCTTCAGGAAATCATGCGGCCGGGGCTGCATATCTGATGCGGTGGATTTGGTCAAAAGCTATTCTTTACAAAGGGTTGTAAAACCAGCGCTCCATGAATATCTGTTTTTCCCGGCAGCGTTTTTCCTGCCAGCACGGACCGATGAGGGTCGAACCTCCCTTATCGTTGTCAATGCGCACCTGCCAGGTTTTTTTGTTGATGAAAACGTGGACGTAGGTGACAAAGGACTCTGCGAAATCTTCCCAAACATTTGTTGATGCCTGCAAACTGACAAAATTGGTGAATTGTTGAAGCTTACGGTAAACCTCAGGCATTTGATCATTGGTCAGTTGTGCTCCGGAAAAGCCGTAATAACGAATTTTCCTACGTTCAGGAAAGGCATCATCAAATAAACTGACAGCTTTTTCCTGATGATTATTTTTCCAGGAAAGATTCATAAACGGATAATCAACTGCCCTGTTTCTTCTGGATGGAACCCAGGAGGGATGAACGCCGCTGATCAGGCCCAGCGTATGCCCCAGTTCATGCAGCAGAAGATAACGGACGGCATTTTGTACAGTATTATTCTTTTTCGTTTCAATGGTCATACGTAATTTTAAACCATTTTTTTTAGGCTGAAAAACGCTGTTTTCTTTCCAAGTTGCCCATTCATTGGCCTTCCTTTTTAAAAAAACATCCCGGTCCAGAACGATAATTGCGTACGATTTTTGCAGGTTTTCATCAAACACCTCTTCGGCAAAACCGGAGCTTCCGAGGTCTTTTACGCAAAAAATGCCGATGAGTCTTTCATTCAGGAGATGATTCAATGATGGGGAAAGAGAGCGGCTGATGTCTTTGCAGGCTTCGGCCATTTCCCGAGCAGGCGTTACGGCTGTCGGTGTTTCTGGAAAACCATCAAGAATATTTTGATGTTTCAGATAAAGAAGCAATTCTGCGGGCGCAGGATCGATACGCTCTATCCACAATTTTTCTTTCCATTTCGTTTTCCAGAAATCTGCCTGAACGACCCGGGATGGGGAAGCTTCCAGTGAAACGGCTTCAGAGGCGGCGATGAATGCCAAAAGCAAAAAAATGAAAAGGCTTTTGATGATCATCATTTGTCTGGTGTTGGGCATGGGATGGAGCGGCATTTTTTTCATCCTTGTCAGATAGTCAGATAAGATGCTTGCTGAAAGAATATAAACGATTTCCGGATTTCTGTCACGATTTTATCCGGATTTTATCCGGCTGAGTAGGAAAATCCGGCCTTGGGCGGGTTGGTGGATCATCATGACAAAATGATGAATAAAACCTTGCCCGTCTGAATGATTATTGATAGGAAGAACAAACACGAACAGAAAGAAGCCGGATTTATTTGCATCCAGGCTGTATTGTCATCTAATCTGACTATCGGGGGATCGTATATGCCATTGAAAACACCTGAGCAGTATGAAGAAAGTTTGCGCACAATGAATTTAAATATTTATCTGATGGGAGAAAAAGTCAAGAATTGGGTGGATCATCCAATCATCCGTCCTTCACTGAATTCTGTCAAGATGACCTACGAACTGGCGCAGATGCCCGAGCATGAAGATTTGATGACGGCTGTGTCGCACATCACAGGAAGAAAAATTAATCGTTTTACACATTTGCACCGGAGTGCAGAGGATCTGGTAAAGAAGGTGAAAATGCAGCGTCTTCTGGGCCAAAAGACAGCTTCTTGTTTTCAGCGTTGTGTCGGTATGGATGCGGTCAATGCCGTCGACAGCACGACGTTTGAAATGGACGCAAAACTGGGGACGAAATACCATGATCGTTTTATGAATTTTTTAACCAGGGTTCAGGAAGAGGATTTTACCGTGGATGGCGCGATGACGGATCCTAAAGGAGATCGGGGACTTGCACCTCATGAACAGGCAGATCCGGATCTGTATGTCCGTATCGTGGAAAAAAGCGGCAAGGGAATTATTGTGCGGGGCGCCAAGGCGCATCAGACGGGTGCGGTCAATTCGCACTGGATTCTGGCGATGCCGACTGTTGCCATGACCAAGGCCGATAAGGATTATGCAGTGTCTTTTGCTTGTCCGGCCGATGAAAAGGGGATTCTTTACATTTATGGAAGACAATCCTGTGACACGCGCAAACTGGAAGGCAGTGAAATGGATGTGGGCAATTCCCGATTCGGCGGCCATGAAGCGTTGATGGTTTTTGACAATGTATTTATTCCCTGGGAAAACGTCTTTATGTGCGGCGAATATGAATTCAGCGGCATGATGGTGGAACGTTTTGCCGGTTATCACCGCCAGAGTTATGGCGGATGCAAGGTCGGTGTGGGCGATGTCTTGATCGGTGCGGCGGCGCTGGCTGCGGAGTATAATGGTGTGTCCCAGGCTTCACACATCAAGGATAAACTTATCGAAATGACGCACCTCAACGAAACGCTTTTCTCATGCGGCATTGCCTGTTCTGCTCAGGGCCGGCCCACGGCATCGGGAACTTACTTGATTGACCTTTTGCTGGCCAATGTCTGCAAACTGAATGTGACCAGATTTCCTTATGAAATTGCTCGTCTGGCTGAAGATATCGCTGGCGGGTTGATGGTGACGATGCCTTCTGATAAGGATTTGCTCCACCCGGAAACCGGAAAGATTCTTCAGAAATATCTCAAAGGTGCTGCCCATGTTCCCTGTGAAAATCGCATGCGTGTGATGCGCCTGATTGAAAATTTGACGCTGGGAGCGGCGGCGGTCGGCTATCGAACGGAATCCATGCACGGTGCCGGCTCCCCGCAGGCGCAACGCATTATGATTGCCCGTCAGGGCAACCTGGAGCAAAAGAAGAAACTGGCCAAAAACATTGCCTGTATTCGGGAAGGCGCGGTCTGACGAACCCCAAAGGAGTATGTTCGGTCATTGCCGGGCATTAGTGTATAATGTTATGATATAATATGATATTTAATTGATACTCCGGCCGCAGGGGAAGGGAGGATCACTCCAGATTGTACTGTTTCATTTTCCGGTAAAGCGTTGCGCGTGAAATGTTCATTTTTTCCGCGATTTGATTTTTCCGCATCTTCTGTCCCAGGAGACGCGCAAGGAGACTTTGTTCGGCTTCCGCTGCGGGTTTTTCTTCATCCGCTGCGGGATGGGAGCGCGACTTGTTCTTGATATAATCCGGAACAAGATCAAGAGTCAATTCATCGGAGCGCAGGAAGTTCATCATCCGTTCGATCACATTTTGCAGTTCACGCACATTGCCCGGCCATGAATAATGCATTAAAGCTTCAATCACTCCGGGATCAATCCGCACCGTACCCTTGTTCATGTTTTTCGCACAACGTTTCGTGAAATGATCAGCCAACAGAGGAATGTCATCAAGCCTGTCGCACAGAGGAATCATCTCAATGGCGAAAACATTGGCCCGATAATAGAGGTCTTCGCGAAAGTTGCCTTTTCGGACTTCTTCACGGAGATCCTTGTTGGTTGCAAAAATAATACGCACGTCCACGGGGCGCATCCGGCTGCCGCCGATGCGCATGACGGTTTTATCCTCAAGAACTCTAAGCAGCGCTGTCTGAAGTTCCAGGGGGGTTTCGGCGATTTCATCCAAAAAAAGGGTGCCGCCATCCGCGAGTTCGAATTTCCCCTGATTTCCACCACGACGTGAACCGGTAAAAGCCCCTTCCTCGTGACCGAATAGCTCACTGGCAATCAGATCTCTGGGAATTGCGCCGCAGTTGATGGCCAGATAAGGGCCGTTTTTACGGTCGCTCAGATTATGAATGGCCTGAGCGAAGATGTCTTTGCCCGTGCCGCTTTTTCCCAGCAAAAGTACATTGGAGCGGCTTGCTGCCACCATTTTGGCTTGATCCAGAGTCGTCAGAAACCGGGGGTTTTTCCCATAGATATCTTCGAAACGAAGATTGGCGGAAGCTCCCATCATCTTGGTGACCATGGATTTTGCTCTTTGGATTTCATTGAGAATAATAATTTTTCCGATGATATTCTGTTCGGAGGATAGAATTGGATTGCAGGTCAGCGTATAGTCACCGGCAATGTTTTTTGAAATAATCCGGATTTCCCGGTCGGTCACCGTTTCATGATTTTCGATCAGCTCGAAAAGCTTTGTGTTTTCCTTGCTGAATATGTCCCGTATCAAACATCCTTCGATTCCGGCTTGAGGGAGGCCAAACATCTTGCGGGCGTTGTCATTGATAAGCGTGAGGCGACCTGAAGAATCCACGGCAATCAGAGCTTCCTGAATGGAGGAAATCACCGTCTGCTGATAGCTTGCCGCTACCTGGCTTTCCATCAACGCCTTGCGCATTCGCAATTCATTTTCGATTGCGCCTGCGGCTGCCACCACCATGCCGAGAGTGTGTGGATTGGCGCAATAGTAGCGTCCAAAGATAACGATACCGCCGATAAACTCTCCTTCGGCGTTGCGGATGGGTGCTCCCGACCCGGTTGCCCGGTGATAAAATTGAATAAAATGTTGCGATCCGATAAATTGAATGGGCTTCCGATGGACAATGACAGTGCCGGCGCCCGTGTTTCCCGCATATTTTTCATGCCAGCAGGCTCCGGCAAGTCCATTGGCCATTTGAACCAGCTTGGTATCTTCCGGGTCGCCAATGACGTCAAGAAGAAAGGCGTCCCGGTCAAAAAGTGCAACCAGAAAGCCGGAACCTTTTAAAAAATGATGAAGATTTTTCATAAATGGGCGGCTGACATCCATAAAGTCCTTATTTTTGAAAAGTAATTCTCTGAAATCCTCTCCGGTCAGAATTTGATGTTTCGGTTTTGATAGAGGATCGACACCCAATTTTTCACATCGTATCCAGGAATCGAGAACTTCTTTCGGAACGATGGAGACATCAATATTCGAATTTCCGGAGATAAATTTCTTCCACTCCTGAAAAGTCTGTTGATGAAATTGTTCATAATACTCTTCCCCCATCAGATTCGTATTTCTGATCAGCCATCCTTCCTGTGAATCCGGTTTTTGAGTCATTTTTTCTCCTGTATCTGTGCAAACACACAAATCATGATTCATGAAATGTATCATTGAGACATTTGTGAGATGGTCTTGAAACATTTTTTGATGCAACAATCCAGCAAAAAAATAAAAAACCTTTAAAAACATGATCTTGAAAAAAAGCTAATCATGGCACGATTAATGCTTTAAATGAAAGTGACTGCGGGTCATAAATCAAAAAGGTAGAAAAACTTTGTGATTTTAATATTTTCTGCCAGAAAAATCAACATGGAAACCCGCAGGAATCCAATGCAACATGCAGCCGGAAACGGCTGTTCCCATCCCCTTTTTTCCTGCCAACGAGGGGGAGGTGTTTAGGGATGAAAGGCATCTCCAATATGCCTTCCCGGAGCCCTCTCCCTCACCTTCCTAGATGAAGAACAAGGTTTTTATTCATTTATAGATGTTTTTATCTCTTTTCTTGACCATTCATTCTTTTCAGTATACGAGCTTTTTCCATGATCTGAAGATAAGGAGGCATTTAGCTAACCGTTTCCATTATTTTTCTGAACATAAAAATTTAATTACGAAAAGGAGACGCTCCATGATTGAAGCTAACGGCCCCAAAATGACGAATATCAAGATAGATCCGGATAATCTTTACCAGGAAGAAACATTTACGGACTTGACCTACGTTTCCATCCGTCGTCTTTCCCCCGTAAACATTGATGGATCTCCAGACAAAAGCAGGGATACGATTTTTACCGGCATGGCCCAGTTAATGTCACCCAACGGACCGATTCCTGTGCAATGCCTTATACAGGGGGCAAAAACCTTACAGGAAGCAACGGATAAATTGCCCGATGCGATTGAAAAAACGGTTCGGCTGATGATTCGCGAGGCCGAAGAAATGCAGCGCAAGGAAGAATCCCGCATCGTCATGCCTGGACAATGAGCGCAGCGAGCCGCTCTATGCAATTTTTGATGACGAAGAACGCAGGGCAAAGAAATGAACATTACATCATCTGAAATTTTCCAGACTCTCGAAGACATTCGGACGAAAAGTCCGCTGGTCCACAATATTACCAATTATGTCGTGATGAACAACACGGCCAATGCACTTTTGGCGGTTGGTGCATCGCCGGTGATGATTCATGCGGAAGAAGAAACCGCCGATATGGCGGCTTTGGCCTCTGCCCTGGTCATCAATATTGGAACTTTAAGCGAGCCCTGGGTGAGGGGGATGTTTAAGGCTTTTTGTGCAGCCGAAGAAAAGGGTGTGCCGGTGATTATCGATCCGGTCGGTGCAGGCGCTACTCCCTACCGAACGCGAACGGTCCGGAAATTGATTTCATCCGGACGGCCGACGATTATTCGTGGAAATGCATCAGAAATACTGGCCTTGACGGATGACACGTTCAAAACAAAAGGTGTGGACAGCACTGCTGCATCCAATGAGGCGTTAATCATCGCTCAAGGTATGGCCGCAGATAAAAAGTGTGTCGTCTGTATTAGCGGTGAAGTGGATTATATTGTCGATGGTGAGCAGATGATTAAAATAGCTAACGGGCATCCGATGATGTCCAGAGTGACCGGTTTGGGTTGCACGGCCAGTGCGCTTTGCGGGGCATTTGCCGCCGTGGAAAAAGAACCACTTAAGGCTGCGGCAAAAGCAATGGCCGTGATGGGTATCGCCGGAGAACTTGCTGCAGAAAGGTCGCAGGGTCCCGGTTCGCTGCAAATGCATTTGCTGGATATCCTGTATCGCCTGTCTGAAACATCCATTCGGGAAAAACTCAAAATCGCATAGGAAACCAAGGATGCGAGGTCTTTATCTGGTCACAGACCGCGGTTTATGCCGAAATCGGTCCCTGCCGGAAGTGGTTTTGCAGGCTGTGCAGGGGGGGGTGGATTACGTACAGCTTCGGGAGAAAAATGTCGCCACGCGCCTTTTTCTGGAAGAAGCCCTTGCCGTGAAAAAGATTCTGCAATCTTTCGGTGTTCCGCTGATCATTAATGATCGGGTAGATGTTGCGCTGGCCTGCGGTGCGGATGGCGTTCATGTGGGCCAGGACGATATGCCATATACGGAAGTCCGCCGCCTGATGGGCGAACATGCCATTATCGGGGTATCGGTGGAAACCTGGGAGGACGTTCTTGCCTGCGAAAAGCTGGATGTTAACTATCTCGGAGTAAGCCCGATATTTGCCACGCCAACCAAAACAGACACTAAAGAACCGTGGGGAATGGAAGGTCTTAAAAAAATTAGAGAATATAGCCGTCATGACCTTGTGGCCATCGGAGGAATTCACGATTCCAATGCGGCCCAGGCAATAAAAGCAGGAGCGCATTGTTTGGCGGTTGTTTCTGCGATTTGTTCGGCGGACGACCCGCTGATGGCAGCCAAAAATCTTAAAAGTGTCATCACAGAAAATCTGCCGTGATATTTGTGTCGCCTGAATTTAGAAAACGGAAAACGATCAATGGATTACGGATGACGAACGGCTTTTTGCCAGCCAAAGAGTTCTAACTGCAGCTAAGACAAAAACGGCATTCGGAAAATGAAAAAAACTCCGGATGCCGTTTTGATGAGGAAATGACAAATCCATACTCATGCAATCATCTTTTTCCTGCATGGAAAGTAGGAAAAATGATGAATGGTTACTTGCCCAACATATCCGATTTAACTTTTTTCAAATTGCCGTCAGCCAGTTTGTCTCCAATCCAGATTCCAAAAAGGACTTTTTTGAAATCCAATCCCTGGGCCGTACTCTTCAAGGACCCGTTTTTATATACTTTTGTTCCTTCGCCGGGAATATAAATCATGTCATATCGGTCGTTATTTTTAATACTGTCGGCAAACACGGCAATAAATGTATCAATCTGTTTTTTGTAGGGCGTCAAATTGCCGTTTGTGGAGTTTTCAAATCCTTCAAGAGTGGCGTCTTTCATCTTGTCACTGGTGATCATTGAGGACGTGATGTGAAGCCGAATCGCCATGGGTTCATCGGCGCTCATGATGGCGTGAGCGTCACTGCTTTTTTTCTTCAGGTAAAGACCACCGGCATAGGCCTTGATGAAAAATTTTGTCCGGACACCAACTCCGTTTAGTACAAGCGTGTCTTTACCGGCAGCCAGAGTGTCGGGCATGTTAATTCCGCCCGCTTCTTTGGCCAGGCAAACGGATGACATTAAGGAGATCATCCAAACCACTGAACATAACAATAACAATCTTTTCAACATGATACACACCTCGCTTTTGAATTTTAGCCTATCGGTCGACGGCTAAGAAATAATGAAAAATTTCATTTCTTCAAAGACATCCTGCTGCAAAAGTCAAGCTCGAAAAAAATATATCATTTTCGAATCGAATTTGTTGACAAGCGCATTTTCTTGTAATATGTAGGCGCAAATTTTTCGTTCCGTATGGAACGATGTCCCGTCGGGGCAAAGAAAAGAACTTTGAAAACCATATATTCCTCAGTAGCTCAGTCGGTAGAGCAGATGGCTGTTAACCATCGGGTCCGTGGTTCGAGTCCGCGCTGGGGAGCCAATACATAATCCAGTAAAGTCTGGATTAGTACAAAACCCGTTAGAAATAGCGGGTTTTTTATTGCCATTCATCCAACCACGTGTTATATTGTTTCCCGAAATCCGGTAGTTTTGGGGGCTGTTTTAGCGCAAAAAGCCCCCAAAAATAATTGGAAGCCCCCAAAAACGAGGAAACGCTTATGCCTAAAAGAGTTAAGCCGCTTACAGACACAAAAGTCAGAACAGCAAAACCACAGCACAAGGAATATAAACTTTTCGACGGTGAAGGGCTTTTTCTGCTTATTACTCCCACCGGCGGTAAGTTGTGGAATTTTAAATACCGCTTCGATAAAAAAGAAAAGAAACTTGCCCTTGGCAGTTACCCGGAAATAAGTTTGCTTGATGCCAGACGTAAGCGAGATGATGCCCGGCGGTTGCTGGCAAACGACGTTGACCCCGGTGCGGTTCGTAAAGCCCAAAAACAAGCAAAAGTTGAAGAAACAGAAACCTTTGAGGTCATAGCCAGAGAATGGCACGAAAAGTTTAAACAAAAATGGGTAGATGGATATGCAGACAAACTGATGCGGCGTTTAGAACGGAATGTTTTTCCTTGGATTGGTTCTAAACCGATTAAAGATTTAAAAGCACCTGAATTGCTGGCATTCTTAAGGCGTATAGAATCAAGGGGTGCATTGGAACTTGCCCACCGGATAAGAAATGTTTGCGGTCAGATATTCCGCTATGCAGTGGCAACCGGTCGAGCTGAACGTGACCCATCCTCAGATTTGCGCGGTGCATTGACACCGGTTAAAACCATTCACATGGCAGCTATAACCGATCCTGTAAAAGTCGGGGAACTGTTAAGAGCGATTGACGCTTATCAAGGAAGCTTCGTTGTACAGTGTGCGCTAAAGTTTGCGCCCCTCACATTTGTTCGTCCGGGGGAATTGCGTCATGCTGAATGGTCAGAAATAGATTTTGAAAAGGCTGAATGGAACATTCCGGGGCACAAGATGAAGATGGATCAACCACACCTTGTGCCATTGTCGAGTCAGGCTATTGAAATATTAACGGCGCTCAAACCATTAACAGGTGAAGGCCGCTATCTTTTCCCCTCTGAACGATCTTCAGACCGTTCTATGTCAAATAATGCAATATTGGCCGCACTTCGCCGCATGGGATATACGAAAGAGGAAATGTCAGGTCACGGATTCCGGGCAATGGCGCGAACGATCCTTGATGAAGTCTTGCAGGTCAGACCGGATTTGATTGAGCATCAGCTTGCCCATGCTGTTCGTGACCCATTGGGCCGCGCTTATAACCGGACACAGCATTTAAACGAACGCCGAAAAATGATGCAGACATGGGCGGATTATCTGGACGGATTGAAGGAAGGCGCAAAGGTTTTGCCGTTTAAGGCCAAAGAAGCATAAACATAATTCAGGGATAGGCCGACGGGCCGATAAGCGGGAAGAACCCCTTTTCCGCTTCCCTGATATAACTTTATGGGGAGCTTGCGAGAGGGAAAGCAAAATGGATTTTAACAAGCGCCTGGCCGAAACGATGATTAAGGCCGTAAATAATCCAGATTACATCAATACCGAGATATTCAAGTGGAAGCACGAAAAAGAAATGTCCCAAAAGTTAAGTGATGATAAAATTCAATTTTTAAACAATCTCATTAAAAATATTGAAGAAATCTTAAAACAGAATCCAAGAAAAATAAGCTCATACCCCCATATTCGGGAGGCTGATTTGCTCGATATTAACGGCAGGCCTTATGGCGATTGGTGTAATTTCCGAAGACAACGGCGGGAGGCAGGAATATTTTTCCCTCTGGCTCATTATGACTTCAGAGATCCATCTGGCTTTCTCATCCTTCGAGACGATTGTTCCGATCTCCTCGATCTATTACAATCAGGAAGGTTTAATTCTATAAATTTAATATCCGGCATTCTTACGAATCGTTGCGACTTTATAATGGCAAGGTTTATTTATTTGAATGCTTACACAGGCATTACCCCGAATAGTGCGCCAGATTATCTTAAAGCAGGGTTTTCAACCTTTTTAGCATCGAAACGCGGTAAATCAGGCGGTGAGAAACCCAAGATGGAGAATGCCATTTATAAAGCACTGGAACAATTTATAAAAGAAGACCCTGATTTAATTCAGGCGTCAAACAATTCCCTTGCGCGTAAATTTGCAAAGTGGCTTTTATCTGATGACAGATATATCGAACATGCAACTCGTGAGTGGTATATTTTTTATGTTGAAGACAGTAAATTAATTTTTGCTGAACCAGATAAGACCACCAAAAAAAGTAAGATTACTTCCCTAAAACTTGGTACAATCCGAACAGAATATATTCCCAAAATAAAAAATACTGAGAAGTAAGCCGCTTTCCCGCACAGCCCCTTCTTTATGCTCTCCAAAAATCAAAAAAGGAGGGCATCAAATGTCAAGAGATTCCAAAATTCCACAGCTCCAAGAACTTCCACAGACAGGCCTATTGAGGATTAAGCAGGTATTGAAATTCATACCTGTAAGCCGTTCTTCATGGTGGCAGGGGGTGCGAACGGGCAAATATCCTAAACCGGTCAAATTGGGTGAACGGACAACTTGCTGGAAATCAGAAGATGTGCGTCGCCTGATAAATGGTGAGGTATGACCACAATGAATGAAGAACTCATAGCTGAAATTCGCAAGTATGGCAAACGAGCACGGGGCAAGCGAGAATTGATCGAGCATTTAGAGGGCAAGCGGATCACACCCCGAAAAGCGATTGCGGCAAAATGTTTTGAGTGTTGTTGTTATTTCGCAGATGGCTTGATGGATTGCAAAATCCCGAAGTGCCCCTGTTACCCATTCATGCCATTCCGCGAGGAACGACAAACCCGGAAGCTTCCCCTTGTCCAATAGTGCCCCTCTTTCCTTCTGGAGCACGTTAAAATGAGGCTTTCAGGGACATAAAACCAAAAAGGCATATGAGGGGCAAGGGGCAATGACAAACACGGCATATGAGCTTAAAAAAAACGTTTCAATTCAGGATGAACAAAATGATGAAAAATTTGTGGCGTCTGAAGCGCGGCCACTTATTCCCGAAGGGGTTTACCGCGTTTGTTGCGTTAAGGCTGAAAAAGCCGTTTCGCATTTTCGGTCATTCAAAATGTTTTTGACTTTCAAGATCATAAACTTCGGGCAATACAGCGGGACGGAACTTTTTATGGCCATGAACCTAATCAACACGCGGACGGGCAAACCATTCAAGCAAGTGCCTAGCGGGTCGAAATATTATGAGCAATGGGTCATTGCAAACAGGAATATTCACCCGGCACGGAACGACCGAATGTCATCAAGAATATTTATGAACGGTGTTTTCGAGGCTGTTGTCAGGACTGTCAAACCAAAATTTCCCGATGGAACGGAGAAACCCGAATGTTTCCATTACTCCGTTGTGGATTACATTAAGAAGAGAATAGAATGAAAAGAAAAACTCTTTTACTCATACTCATAGCAATAGTTTTACTATTACCTATACCTATACCTACACCTATACCATTACCAGCACTAATACCAATACCCATACCAACTACCCCTATGATGAAACCGATGCTGGAAAAGGACTACAGCAAAAGCGTTGTCATAAAAAACGACCGATTTTTTCCGTTGGATGTCATTCAGCAAATGCTTCCAACAACTCTTCCCGGTGGGGATCACCTGCCGGGAAGAAACCCCTATCAATATAACGGAAATTAGGATCGAGCATGAAAAACATAAATCCGCAGGCAGTCTCCATAAAAAAAACGGACTTGTCCTATTTTCCATTGAACGATCTTCGGCAGGCTTCTGAAAACGGGTTGCTATACGATAAATATTCGCCGAACGCAGACGAAGATGATGCGAAACTGTATTGGAGCATCAAGGCTAACGGCATTCGGGAGCCGCTTCATATCTCCGCCGACGGCTATATTTTATCCGGGCATAGACGTTATGGTGCTGCTTCATGGTTAGGGCTGGCAGTTGTGCCCTGCATTGTTGCCGATGACATTATATGGGGCGACCTTAGCGCCGATGACCGTCTGGGTGTGCTGGCCCTTTATAACAAGCAACGGAGCAAATCACAGGCAGAGTTGCTCCGCGAGGCCATGCAGGAAATTTCACCTGAAGAGGCATATCAAAAACTGCTTCAGTATCGGATCGGACAGCGGCAAATTGACATTGATGAAAACGTTGAACTGGGTGAATGCAAGCGACGGGCGCGGATCACGACGCAGGCTTTCTTGCAAGCGGCGCAGCGGGCCATAGAATCAGAAAAGGAATACTGGCCGTTGACGGTGCGGCGTGTCCATTACCTGTTGCTGAACGCTCCACCTTTGCGGCACGACAAAAAACCCGGATCGACATATCGAAATGATCTTCGCAGCTACAAGGCATTGACAAACCTTTTACTCCGGGCGCGGCTGGCCGGTGAAATCCCACAAGAAGCGATTGAGGATGAGTTAAGACCTATCCGCGTTCTTAAAACATATCAGAACGCGGCGGACTTCATCAAGGATGAGGCAACGGATTTTCTTAGGGGTTATGCCCGCGACCTGTTGCGGGGTCAAAAAAATCATATCGAAATCATGGTAGAGAAAAACGCAATCAGAAAGCACGTTGAAGCAGTGGCTGACGAATACTGTATTCCTTGCACTACCGGGCGCGGATATAGCAGCTTAACTCCACGGCTGAAAATGGCCAGACGCTTCTTACGATCCGGCAAGGATCAACTTATTCTTTTGATCCTGTCAGACTTTGACCCGGACGGTGAAGAAATCGCGGCTAGCTTCCCACGTTCACTTCGGGATGACTTCGGGCTATGGAATATCAAGAGCTTTAAGGTTGCGCTATCCGGCGCGGACGTAAAAAAATACGATCTGCCGTCAGACATGGAGGCAAAAACATCCTCTCCGAATTATCGAAAATTTGTTGAACGGCACGGAACGCACGTTGCTGAATTGGATGCTGCGCCCGTTGAACTGTTACAAAACAAACTCCGGGAAGCAATCGAAAGTTGTCTTGACATGGTCCTATTCCGGGATGAGGTTGAAAAGGAAAAAGAAGATGCTGCATTCATAGCAGCACGAAAGAACGTCATATTGGAGGCCATAAGGGAATGACGGCACAAATTAGGGGGTGATTTTGTGAAGAAAACGGCGGCGAAAGCCACATCCCGCAAGGACTTGCGCCCTGAGGCCGGGGGGGGTGCAAGGAAAACTCAAGTCAGATTTAAGAACTTGGGAGACGTTCGGCGCTTCATGGCGCGGGTGCTGAATGACCTTGACGCGGATATAATAACCGAGGTCAAGGCGCGGACGTTGGGCTATTTATGCTCAGTGCTTCGGGATGTCATCAAGGACTCCGATTTAGAGGCGCGGGTGTCGCGTCTGGAAAGGGAAATTGAAAATGGCAACAATGGAGAAACGCGTTGATAAGCTGGAGGCGTTCGTTGAACCACCGGCAGTAAATCCCTTTAGAATACTTTGCAGTCATTGGGGGAGCTATTGGGGAGACAGGCCATTGCCAGCGCCGAAAAAGGGCGAATTTGTAATGGTTCACCGTTGCCCTGAGTGTTTGGCGAAATATCAAGAGAGGGGGAAAGCATGACAACGTTTGAGAAGCGATTGAATAAATTGGAGGCGGTTGTTAATCCGAAACCATTGCCGCCGATGATTCTTTATTGCGAGGGATTGAGTGAAGCTGACTGTGCAAGGTTGAACAAACGGCCGACACCGGGGAACCCTTTGATGCTCATTGTGCGGCCAGCGCCTGAAGGGGGGGAGCCATGCGAACCATAGAAACCCGCGTTGAAGAGTTGGAGAATCGGATTTGCACCGATGATGAGAATAAAGTTGACGGCGTGTTTTATGTGCCTGAGGATGCGAGCCTTGACGCTAAACCGCCGGTGCCTGTTCAGTGCTGGAGCTTTAATGGCTACCGAATCACCCGGCAGGCAGGGGAAACCGATGAGGCTTTCCGGCAACGAGCTATTGATGAGGTAAAGCCGTCATTGGGAAAAATGGTTGTGCCGGTGTTCATGGGGGAGTGACAAACGGAAACTTCCCCCGATTTGCAAGACGCCGATTTTAATTCTAATCAGAAAGCGCCGGAAGTTATTTCCCGGCAGCAAGGGGATATTTTTATTGATTTTTGAAAGTAATTGTTGCTATAAACAACTTACCAGACTGTAATTTTTTCAATTTTGCGCAATTAATCACATTGTCAACGAAATTCACGGAGGGATAATCTAATGAAAAAAACTTCATGGATTGTTTTGCTGATTGTCTTTTCATTGATGGTGTTTGGGTGCGCCCGCGGGAATCGTTACTTGCCACCTGAAGGTGAAAAGATTACAACGGCATCGGACACAACAGGGTGCAAGTTTATAAAAAACGTCTATTTTGAGGCGCGGGGGCAAACCTTAGTTCATTACGCTCAATTAAACACATACAACGCCGGTGGGGATACTTATAAAATTGTTTCCAATACTCAGGAAAGAGTCATGGGAACCACGATCCACATGGTTAATATTGAAGTCTGGAAGTGCAAGAAAGATCAATAAATAAAGGAGTGACAATAAGATGAAAAAAATTTTTATCTTGTTCGTTTTTTCCGTATTCTTAGCTTCCTGCACACCCGCCAAGGAAGCACTCTATGGCCCAGCGCCCACGCTTTACGACAACGCCGTTGTCGAAGTGACCGCCGATAAAATCTTGATATACCCTGCACCGCCTGACCAAACTTTTGTCAAGGTAATAGCGGGGCGCTTAGAAGATATGACAAAAAAGGAAGTTGAAAATCAGCAATATTTTAAGGTGGTCGCTTCCTGCCAGCCGCGCACCCTGAAGATAGTTCAGGAAATAACAGGTTTTTCCAGCACTAGGATCACGCAGACACGCGGCAGCTTCATAGTTGCTCAAATATTCAATCCGGGTTCAGGCACATCCACAACAACGGATACTGTAAAAATAAATTCAACGACACACATAGTTGATTGCGATACTGGGAAAACATTAAACTCTTATGAATACCCCGCTGAAGCACCAACGCCAATCGATGCATTACAGGAGATAGCTAATTATAGCGTTTGGACAGCTTTTTACTACAAAAAAGCTCAATATTAAATATTGCAGACGTTGGAAACATCGGGGGTAACCACGTAATGAGCATCTTTGGTATCTTCAAAAAATTAATCTCCGGTGTGGGTGCTGAACCTGTGTTGAAAGTTCAAACGAGCACGGCACAGTCAAAGCCTAAAATCATTACAACCATCGAGGAAAGTGATAATAAACAAATTGAGAATTGGAAAGCTAATCAAGATGTTATAGAAGGATTGAGATTTATTGCAACCTTACAGCTTCGCATCCCACTACGTGTGTTGTTGCGGGATGGTGAAATTCACAGAGACATAAACACAGCACCGCCCAAATACGCAAGGGAAATGTGGGAAGGTATCTGGGTTACAAAAACAAAAACTTTTCACGAAATGGGTATTGATCTTCCAGAATGGCCAGAGTCTGAGTCTGCTTCAGACATAGGCTATGTCTTACGTAGGGAATATTTGCCATTTCTAAAGGCTGTTCGGGAAATTGTTGAACTCAATGAACCTATTGAAAATCGAATCAAGAAGCTACGTGAAATGCCAATTTCAGAAAAATGGAAATCATACATAGAGCGTCATGGTGGTATAGAGAAAATTATCAGATACTTTTTCCCGAAATTTATTGACACGATCCCCAAGTTAAACCTTTCACAAAAAGATGGGTTGTCCAAAATGAGTTTGATTACACCAAACCTGATTGCAGCCGCACCCGATAAAACCTTATTGAGCATAAAGGGTATCGGGCAAGCAAAGTTAAAAGCAATACGTGATTATTGCGCGGGCATAACAGATAACCGCGATGCAGACAGAGTTGAGCATATGATTAAATAGCGACGGGGCGGTTGTAAAAGTATCCAGCTTTTTTTATTTAACCAGAAATAATTCAAACTGATATTGCTATTTCGGGGCGTTTTTAGGGGCTTGAATGAAATTGTGTGCTGTATATAATTAATAGTTATAAACACTTATCTAATATAATCGAGTCCGCGCTGGGAGCCAGTAAAAGAAAGGGTTTAGGCGATTACAGCTT
>Ga0209606_1002798_pt1 | contig 18563 bp, 19 predicted proteins | sample AD_UKC057_MetaG_FD_184412 | JGI IMG/M metagenome (GOLD analysis project Ga0209606, IMG submission 184412) | Active sludge microbial communities of municipal wastewater-treating anaerobic digesters from USA - AD_UKC057_MetaG (SPAdes) (version 2) | ecosystem: Engineered > Bioreactor > Anaerobic >...
AGCGCAGGCCATCCGCACTTTATTAAAGATTGTCGGCGCTAAGAATAACGCCCGGGTCAATCTAAAAATTTATGATCCTAATGCTGGAGAGCGTCCACGTCGTGAACCTCGTCCACAGCGTTCCACCGAAGAAAAAATTGACACTTCTTCAGTAGAGAATTTATCTATCTAAAATTTTGTGAGGATAGCAAAAGGGCCGGAATAATTCCGGTCTTTTTGTTTTTTATGGTATAATGAAGTTATGTTATTCCAAGTTATTTCTGTTTTGCCTGAAGCTTTTGATTATTTAAATCAATCTATTTTAGGTCGCGCTCAAAAGTCTGGCCATTTTCAAGTTAAGCTTCATGATTTACATAATTGGTCTTTAAATAAACAACGACGCATTGATGATACTCCTTATGGGGGAGGACCGGGCATGATAATGCAGGCTGAGCCAATTGCTAGGGCATTAGAAGATATAAAAACTAATTATGCTAAGCGCCGAGTTATTTTATTATCCCCGCGAGGGCACAAGTGGACTCAAGCTAGGGCTCGTCGTTATAGCCAGCTTGATGAATTAGTCTTAATTTGTGGTCGCTATGAGGGGGTTGACGAAAGAGTTACCTATTTAGTTGATGAACAAATTTCCATTGGTGATTATATTTTAACTGGTGGGGAGTTGGCGGCGATGGTCATTATTGACTCTATTGCCCGTTTATTGCCCGGGGTAGTGGGTAATGCAGCTAGTCTTATGGAAGAGTCGCATAGCCGCGCTGGTCAATTAGAGTATCCTCAATATACTAAGCCAGAAGTTTTAACTTTTAATGGTCAAAACTATCCTGTTCCTGACATTTTATTATCTGGCAATCATCAGGCTATTGCCCAGTGGCGGCAGGCTCAGATGACTTTAGGTGGGCATAAGAAAAAGCCGTCAGCTAAATAGCTAACGGCTGGTGATATTGTTCTATCTAGTTGGGGGCGACCCTAACTAGATAATAATATCAAAGGCATCTTCCAAAAGACTGACGTCAGTGGGCAGATGTGTTATTATTACTTGGTTAATGTTGTGTCGCCAGTAATCTTTTTGCTGAGCGGTACATATCAAGGCCTGATGGAGACTATTATACCAGGCGGTTTGCATCGGCTCTTCTAGATTTTGTAGTTTTTTAATAGCCGAGTCAATCAGATCAAAATTATTATTGGCTGTTACATTTTTCAACCAATTTTTAATATTGTCTTGTAAATATTCACCGCCAGTTTTCCCCAGGCCATAGCTAGACTTAAATGTACTAGTTATAGCTTGGGCCCACATCAAATGTTGATTGATAATAATATCATTAGAAAACTGGCATTGGCAGTCGGTAATTTGTTCTTCCCACCATTGCCAAAATTCATTGATATCATCCTCGGGATCGAAAATTAGCCAACGTCCCGGAGCGGTAGGGCTAATATATTCCATTGTCTGGGCCTTATATACCAGATAATTAGCTGGACTATCCGACTCCCTTATGATTTTGACGATTTCAGGGTGTTGTCCAAAAAAATTAATATCCTCAAGACACTCTAGTAGAGCCTCTTGAACCATAAATTTTTCTGATACCTTAATTAATCCCGCTAGTTTATCTTTATTAGATAAATTGGGATCATGTTCAGCTATCATAATAGCATTTAGGATGATCCTGGCTATTCGGCCAGCATCAAAAAAATAATGTTTATTCGTGTGTCGGTTGCACCAATCTAGGATATTGGGCAGCCAATTCACGAATATTTCAATTGGGAAAAAATAATAATTCATTTTTCCTTCTCCTTTTAATTTTTATTTAGTTGTTAATGTCCTTAGTTGTTAAACAGAATGTTTTCTTAAATTTCTTTATCAGTACCTCGGGAGAGACTTGAACTCTCATGAGATTGCTCCCACACGATTTTGAGTCGTGCGCGTCTACCAGTTCCGCCACCGAGGCCTGGCCCATTATTATAAAGGAGAGAAATAAAATTGTCAAAAAAATGGCAATTCGCTATAATACCTAAGTAATAATCCCCCATGTCTAAAACAATTGCCATTGTTAATCAAAAAGGCGGGGTAGGTAAAACTACCACCGCGGTTAATTTGGCTGCTTATTTTACTAAAATGGGCCGCCGGGTTTTACTTATAGACATTGATCCCCAGGCTAATGCTACCTCTGGCTCTGGTCTTTTACCGGCTGAGTTATCATCAGGTATCTATGAAGCATTAGTTGGCCAACGGTCTATGTCTGATATTATTGTTGATTCGCCCAATGGTTATTTATTGGCGCCGTCAACCATTAATTTAGCTGGCGCTAGTGTAGAGTTAGTTAATTTAGAAAAACGTGAATTTAAGCTAGCCCAAGCCATGGAACCGGTTCAAGCTGATTTTGACTATATTATTATTGATGGTCCGCCGTCATTAGGATTATTAACTATTAATAGTTTAGTGGCCGCGACGCATCTTTTAATTCCAGTGCAGGCAGAGTATTATGCCCTAGAAGGTTTGAAACAATTGTTAGATACTATTGGTTTAATCCAGACTCATCTTAAGCCTAATTTAGGTATTTTGGGAGCGGTAGTGACCATGTATGACCAGCGTAACCGTTTAGCTCGGGCTGTTCTTAAAGAGGTAGAACAGTTTTTTCCTAATCGTGTTTTTAAGACAGTTATTCCTCGTAATGTCCGTTTAGCTGAGGCTCCTAGTTATGGCCGGTCTATTGTTGATTATGATAAACACTCAAGCGGCAGTAGGGCCTATGAGGCTTTAGCCAAAGAAATTTTAGCCTTAAAATAATATATGTCATCATCAGGATTAGGCCGTGGCCTAGAATCTCTTTTAAGTAGTAGCCCAGCTACTACCCCTCTAGATAGTGAGCGGATTACTTATTTGGCGGTTGATTTAATTGAAGTTAATCCACGACAGCCACGAGAGGATTTTGCGCCTGAGAGTCTACAAGAATTAGCCGATTCTATTAAAAAATGTGGTATTCTACAGCCCTTGATTGTGGCTAAAACCGCAGTAGGTTATGAACTAATTGCCGGAGAGCGTCGTCTTAGGGCTGCTAAATTAATTGGTCTTAAGCAGGTCCCAGTAATTATTCGTTCAGCTGATCAAGAAGAGAAGTTGATTTTAGCTTTAATTGAAAATATTCAGCGAGAGGATCTTAACCCCTTAGAAGAAGCTAAAGCTTATCGTCAGTTATTAGATGAGTTTCATTTAACACAGGATGAATTAGCTAGAAGTTTAGGTAAGGGTCGCTCTAGTATCACCAACATGCTACGCCTGTTGAATTTACCCTCCGAGACTAAGGAAGCCCTACGGACTGGAAAAATTAGCGTAGGCCAAGCTAAAATTTTAGCTGGCCTGGAGCCTCATAAGCAGGGTGAGGCTTTAACTCAGATGGATTTGCACACCACGGTAACCGAGACTGCCAAGGCAGTACGACATCTGCGGAGTGCGGCAGCTTCTCATAATAATACTCCTCAAAATAATGACCGAGGCCGAGAATTTCTTCTGCGGGAGTTTTTACAGGCTCAGGTTAAAATTGTCCGCGAGGGACGGGGCGGAGAGATTAAAATTAAGTTTCGTGATGATGACGATCTTGTAAGACTGCTAGATCGTATTCGTCATTCGTGATAGAAATCAATAGTTACTATTTCGGGATAATTATTAAAACGGCAATTAATAAAGCTATTACCAAGGCCGTGGTTAATAATGAGATAGCTATTAGCTATAGTAAAAATACCCTCATCATATTGGGGTAGCAGTGGTTGATTGGGCACATAGATAGCTCCAATTAAAGGGAGACGAATTTGACCGCCATGGGTGTGGCCTGAGAGAATAACCAGAGGGTTAGCTAATATATATTGAGGCCATAATTCTGGCCGGTGGGCTAAAATAAGGCGGGGAGAAGTAGAGTTAAATTTAGGTGAAGCCATTATTGTATTTAAGGTTTGAGCTGTTAGTCGCGCTTGAGCTTTATAGCTAAATGGCCCACCCCAGGCCGCTGGGTCATCTAGGCCGATGATAGTTATTGGTGTAGTTTGGTCGTTAATAGTAACTAGTTCATTGCGAATAATCTGAGCTCCGTTTTCTTCTACCAACTGTGTTAATTTTATATAATCGTCATTGGCAAAATCATGATTTCCTAGGACCATATAGACTGGAGCAATAGAGGTTAAGTCTTGTACTAGCTTAAGATTATTAGGAATATTTGTTCTATCTCCATCAAATAAATCACCAGTAATGGTAATTATATTAGGTTGAAGTTTTTGGACCGAGCTGATTATTTTTTCATTTCCTGGCCCTTCAGTAGCCTGATTATGGATATCTGATAGCTGGACTAAACGCCAGCCGTTTAATGTCACTGGCCAGCGGGGATCGTTAATTTTATAGTTAGTGATTATGAGGTGTCGATTATAATAATTAATAGCTATAATAATAATTATAGCTATTAGCCACAATACTAACCATAAAATAGTTGTTAATTTTTTTCTTCTCATATTGTGCTATAATAACATAAATTGGGCGCTATTTATAGTTATTACCTATCTACTGCCCTATATTCACTAAGATATTCAATGTTTGATATATGTTAAAGAGGTGGCGACAGCTTCAATTATGGCAAAAATTTTTTTGGTTAGGCCTAATTATTGTTTGGCTTATTTTATTGTATTTAGCTGTAAGGCCGACGGGAATAGCTAGCTATCGGGTAAAAGATTTGGAAGGTAATTATTTTCTTCATAAGTTTAGACCGCCTGAAAGATGGGCCACGTCTAGCCAGGACCTTATAATGATAGGTGAGCCTGGCTATTTTTACCTGCGGCCGACTCGGCGGTTTAGTCAAGCTGAAATAACTATTAAATGGCGCCGCTCTGCTGATTTTCCTCTAGAAGTTGGTGTATTGGTAGATCGGGCTCATTGGCGATATATTACTAAGCCTCTTAATAATCCTATTCTTAATAATTTAAGCTGGCCTTCTGTGGCGGACGGGTCATACCGTCTATGGCAGAAACAGCCAGTATATTTAAGTTGGCAAGATTTTATTGATAATCCTCCGCCAGCTTCGCAACTAGCTCTGTATAATTTTTCTTGGCCGCTGGTTACAACGTCAATACCAGATAATTACCAGGTTAATACTAATTGGCAAGAATTGCCAGGCCAGTGGCGTGGTAGTCAGCAGTTAATTGTTTATGTGGGAGAAGGCGAGAGTCTAGCTTGGCGTTTATCAGCAGCTAGCGATAGTATTAAGCCGTTGACAGCCGACGAACAAGTGGTGGAAGTTAATGTTTATGACCCTAGTAATCTTAGGAGACAATCATCTCGTTTTTCTGTAGACCAGGACCGGGTAGACCAAGAAATAGTTATTAGCTCCCCCGGGGCTGGGGTTTATAGGGTAGAAATTAAGGCTAGCTCTAAAATTTTATTTACTCTAGCCACTAAACAAGCTATTTTTAGCTGGCAAGACCAAATATGGCCTGTTTTTAGTCCAGATTTTTCTTGGCAGATTTGGACTGATGTTCCTGAACTGACAGCACAAACGATTGAGCCCACTAGTCGTCAGGTTATTAGTGTTGGCGGTCAGTCTTTGTCCTTGGACAATACTTATGAACAATATCATATAATTACCAATAGTCCCATTAGCCAGATAAAAGGGCGAGGCGGTGATATCCAGCTTAATGGTAGTGGTATGTTTTCTTTATCTTCTAGCGTATTTAATCCTTATCCGCGTCGGCTAGAGAGTGTTTTAGATAATAATTCAGATATTAATTTCGTGGCGGCTAATTACCAAACACCAAATTGCGATGAGCAAATTTGTGAAGCTTCGGTTGTTTTACCGCTTAAAGATGCTTTCTGGCAACCCGGTGATGGTTACCAATTTATTATTGCTGTTGGTGGTAAGCAATTATCTACTTCAACCCCCTTGACTATTGAAGAAATTCAGGTTAAATTAAGCGGTTCTAATTTATGGCAAGCCATAGGGCATAGACTTCAATTTTTATGGTCCAAGCTAAAAAGCTAATATGAAAATTAATCGACAAACTTGTCTTCAATTTAATGATTTTTTTTATGGCTGGCTTTCGGTGGGCCTGGGATTTTTTTTGTTATCTGAGGCTATTTGTCCTGGATTGGTGCAACCGTATATTAATCTTAATCTTTGGTTGCTTTTTTGGGCGGCCAGTGCTATTCTGGAAGTGCTTTTGATTAATAATTAAGGATAATTTTGTGTCTTATGATTCACGGTGTTATTATTAAGCATCTTACATTACATGAAGATGAGCGGGGTTGGCTAGCCGAGATTTATCGTAATGATGAGGATCACTACCAGCCAGTCATGGGCTATGTTAGTGTTACTCATCCGGGGGTAGCGCGCGGGCCGCATGAGCATAAGTATCAATCAGATTGTTTTGTGTTTGCTGGTCCAGGTGATTTTGAATTACATTTGTGGGATCGGCGGGAAGATAGTCCTACTAAAGGTGAATATATGAAAGAAGTGGTGGGACAAAGTAATCAGACGATGGTAATTGTCCCGCCCGGAGTAGTTTATGGCTATAAGGCTATTGGCAACCAAGATGCTTGGTCTATTAATCTGGCCGACAAACAATTGATTCACGGTGTTATTATTAAGCATCTTACATTACATGAAGATGAACGGGGTTGGCTAGCTGAGATTTATCGTAATGATGAGGATAACTACCAGCCAGTAATGGGCTATATTAGCGTTACTCATCCGGGGGTGGCGCGCGGGCCGCATGAGCATAAGTATCAATCAGATTGTTTTGTGTTTGCTGGTCCAGGTGATTTTGAATTATATTTATGGGATCGGCGGGAAGATAGTCCTACTAAGGGTGCATATATGAAAGAAGTGGTGGGACAAAGTAATCAGACGATGGTAATTGTCCCGCCCGGAGTAGTTCATGGCTATAAGGCTATTGGCAACCAAGATGCTTGGTCTATTAACTTAGCCGATAAGCTATATCGGGGAATTAATAAAACAGAAGAGGTAGATGAAATTCGTTGGGAACAAATGACCGATTCTCCTTATAAAATTAGTTAAATACTAACATTATTATGAAATTATTAGTAACTGGCGGAGCAGGGTTTATTGGCTCTAATTTTATCCATTATTGGTTAGCAAAGCACCCCACTGATGAAATTATTAACCTAGATTTGCTTACCTATGCTGGAAATTTGGCTAATTTAGCCGATATTGCCGACCAGCCAAATTACCGCTTTGTTCAGGGTGATATTGTTTCTGATGAAGTAGTTGATGAGCTAGTGGGGCAAGTGGACTGTATTGTGAATTTTGCCGCTGAAACTCACGTAGATCGCTCTATTGGCAATGGTTTAGTTTTTGTGAAGACCAACATTGAAGGGACAGCTAATTTATTGGAAGCCGCGCGTCGGCATGGTGTAAGATTTCACCAAGTGTCCACCGATGAAGTTTATGGTGATTTGGGCCCTAATGACCCTAAATTTAATGAATTATCTCCTTATCGCCCTAGCAGTCCTTATAGTGCTTCCAAGGCTGCGGCTGACCATTTAGTTAGAGCTTACTATCGTACTTATAATTTGCCGATTACTATTTCTAATTGTTCTAATAATTATGGGCCTTATCAATATCCAGAAAAAATTATTCCTTTATTTATTACTAATTTGATTGAAGATCGGAAAGTGCCTCTTTATGGCCAAGGTAGCAATATTCGTGACTGGATTTATGTTGATGATCATAATGCTGGCCTAGAGGCTATTTTATTACATGGCCGTGTTGGAGAAACCTATTGTTTAGGTGGGGACCATGAAATTAGTAATTTGGAATTAGCTAAAGAAATTATTCAGTTGCTGGGCAAAGATGAATCTTATATTGAATTTGTGACTGACCGGCCAGGGCATGATTGGCGTTATAGCATAGATTTTCATAAAGCTAAAGAAGAGTTAGGCTGGGAGCCTCAGGTTGATTTTATTTTTGGCCTTGAGGCTACAGTAAGATGGTATAAGGAACATGAAGCTTGGTGGCGCCCTTTGAAAATTAAAATATGAGGGCGCTAATTTTGGGTGGACAAGGTAATCTAGGCACTCAGCTAACACAAAGCGGTCGATCTGGGGGCTACGATATCATCAGTTGGGATCGTGATGATGTTGATTTAAGCAATTGGTCACTTGCCCAAGCTAAGTTAAATTCACTTTCTAATATTGAGGTTGTAATTAACACAGTAGCATATAACGCTGTTGACGCCGCCGAAAGCGAACCAGGTAAAGCAATGGCTGATATTTTAAATCATCAATTAGTGGCTAATTTAGCTAGTTGGTGCCGAGAACGGCATTTAACTTTAGTTCATTATTCTAGTGACTATGTGTTTGCTGGTGATATGCCCGAGGGTTATAGGGAAGATGACGAACCCCGGCCTATCAATGAATATGGTAGAAGTAAACGGGCTGGCGAGATTTCTCTTATTGCTGAAGGAGAACAAGGCTTAAGTTATTATCTTATTCGGACTTCTAAATTATTTGGACCACGTGGTCTTAGTCCTGAGGCTAAACCCAGTTTTTTTGATATTATGTTACAATTAGCTGCTACTTCATCGGAACTTAAAGGAGTAGATGCTGAAGTCAGTTGTTTCACTTATACTCCAGATTTAGCTCAGGCCACCTGGCAATTATTAGCCTCCCAAGCCAATAATGGGGTTTATCATATAGTCAATAGCGAGCCTACCACCTGGTATGGTGCTTTACAGAAATTAGCTGAGCTGGCTCATCTTAATTTGCCAATAAAACCAATTAGCAGCGCCGATTTACCTCGACCAGCGGCTCGGCCTCAGTATTCCGCCCTATTAATGACTAAATTACCGGCCTTGCGACCTTATTATGAGGCGCTGGTTGAATATTTACAAAATTTATTAGATAATAATAAGTAATATGCGGGGAATTATTTTATCTGGCGGTAGCGCCACACGTCTACGGCCTTGTACTAAAGTAACATCTAAACAATTATTACCGATTTATAATCGGCCAATGATTTATTATCCGCTTAATACTTTAATTAAAGCGGGTATTAAAGAAATTTTAATTATTGTTGCTCCTGAAAGAGCTGGCGATTATCTTAATTTGTTGGGCAGTGGCCGTCAGTTTGGTGTGAAATTAACCTATGAAATTCAAGATAAGCCGCGGGGCCTAGCAGAGGCTTTTATTATTGGTGAGAATTTTATTGATGAAGACAATGTTACTTTAATTTTGGGCGATAACATTTTTGAAGATGATTTTACTGAAGATATTAGCAGTTTTAAAAAAGGAGCTAAGATTTTTGCTAAGAAGGTTAAGGATCCAGAGCGTTTTGGGGTGGTAGAGATAAATAATAAGTCAGAAGCTCTGTCTATTGAAGAAAAGCCGCTTAAACCCAAAAGCAATTTAGCCATTACTGGTTTATATATTTATGACCATCGAGTTATTGATGTAGCTAAAACGTTGCAGCCCAGTGCTCGCGGTGAATTGGAAATTGTAGATTTACACAATTGGTATCTAGCGCGTCACGAGTTAGAGGTAAGTTTAATCCATGGAGCCTGGATTGATGCCGGTACTTTTGATAGCTTGCTTGAGGCTCAATCTTTAGCCAGAGACCGTTTACAAAGTAAACTTATTATTTAGACCAAGGGTTTATTTATGAATACACGAATTATTGCGACTGTTGGGCCGAGCTCCTGGGATTATAATGTTCTTAAAAGTCTTATTCGCAATGGTACCAACATTGTACGGCTTAATTTTTCTCACGCGGATATTAAGCAGCTGATTGACTTAAAAAAGAATTTGAAGAAAATTAAGCAGGCAACTGGCCATCAAGCTTTAATTATGCAGGACTTACAGGGGCCACGTTTAAGAATTGGTCAGTTAGATCAAGAGATAGAGCTAATAGATGGTGAGATTTATATTTTTACGGCTGGTCCTTCTAGTATAGCTAATCGGGAGATTCAAATTGATGACCCTGATTTATATGAAGATCTTCAAGAGGGGGATTCATTTTTTTTATCTAATGGTGAGCTAGAGCTTAGGATAGTAGATATTAAAGATAAAAAGATCTATGCTCAAGTGGAGCGAGGCGGATTACTAATGTCTCATAAGGGTATCAATTTACCTAATACCCGGTTACGACGTAGCGGACTAACTCCTAAAGATATTGCTGATGTAGAGATGGCTCTTAAATGTGGGGGTATAGATTATATTGCCCTGTCTTTTGTACAAAGTGCGGCTGACTTACAGAAGCTGCGGAAAATTATAGCCGGTCGCCCCATTAGGATTATTGCTAAGATTGAGCGGGCTGTGGCTATGGAAAATATTGATGAAATTATTAAAGAATCAGACGGGATTATGGTCGCCCGGGGAGATTTAGGGATTGAAATGCCCTTAGAAGATTTACCTATTATCCAAAAAAATTTAGTCCGTCAGGCTCATTGGCATGGCCAGCCGGTTATTATCGCTACCCAAATGATGACTTCCATGATTGATCATCCACGGCCTACCAGGGCGGAGGTTAGCGATATTGCCAACGCTGTTTTAGATGGTGCTGATGGGCTGCTACTTTCTGATGAGACGGCAATAGGGCAGTATCCGACTAGGGCGGTGGCTATTATGAAAAAAATCATTCGACGAACAGAGAAATATTTAAATAATAAAAATTATTTTGAAGACGGAACAATTGCTTGTTATCGTCATTTATAATATGGCCCGAGGTTCACGAGTTTATGTTGGTTTTTTAGGCTATGGTCAGTCCACGGCTAAATATTTGCCGGATTTTTTAGATAGTTTAGGGCAGCAAACCTTTACGGATATAGAAATTATTGCTGGAGATAATACTTTAAACCCTGAAGATAATCCTAACGAAGCCATTATTAAAGATTATCCGTCTGTCCGTCATTATCCTTTTTTAGCGAATTTAGGTTTTGCCAAGGGGTATAATCGGCTTTTTAGGCTAGCCATGGAGGAGGAGGCTGATTATTTTTTAGTGATTAATCCTGACACTTGCCTTCAGCCCAAAACTATTGAATATCTAGTAAATTATTTGGATCAGCATAGTGAAGTTGGCGCAGTTATGCCTAAAATTTTACGATGGGATTTTCCGAGTCACTGTTTAACTAAGGAGATAGATAGTTTAGGAGTGGCCTTAACTAAGTCTGGTTCTTTTTATGATATTGGACAGGGTCAACTTGACGGAGGAGAATTAAACCGACCCCACCCCATTTTTGGCTTTACTGGGGCTGGTGTTTTGCTGCGACTGTCAGCTTTAAGGTCGGTAGCTTTTGATAATGGTCGATATTTAGAATATTTTGACGAACTAATGTTTATGTATAAGGAGGATTGCGATTTGTCTTATCGTCTGCGCTTAGCTGGCTGGGAAATTGTCCTGTTGCCAGAAGCAGTAATTTATCATGATCGTACTGCCGCTAAAGCCAAGGGTAGCTGGAGAAGCCAGTGGAAAGAACGTCGCCAATCTAGTAAACTAATTAGGCGGTGGTCCTATCATAATCAAATAATTATTTTTTTGAAGTACTATTTTTTGCCTAAGAAATTATCAACGCGGTTGTGCGAGATAGCTTACCAGCTAAAAAGACTGGCAGTAGCTTTAATACTTGAACCATTTATTTTAACTAGCTGGAAAGCAATTTTTAAAGAAAGATCTTCTATTACTGCTCGGCGGCGAGCCTTAAATATCAAAATTAAGCCATTATCGCTGGAAAAATGGCGTCAATAATTATATGTTAGATTTAGCTATTGTCATTGTTTCGTGGAAAGTTAAAGATAAGCTGGCGGCTAATCTTCGAGAGTTATTAGCTAGTCAAGGTGATTTTGCTTTTGAAGTCTGGGTGGTAGATAATAATTCTGGTGATGGTACGGTGGAGATGCTAAAAAATGATTTTCCCCAGGTTCATCTGATTGCTAATCTGGATAACCGTGGTTTTGCCAGGGCGAATAATCAGGCCATAAGAGAGATCAGGGCTCGTTATGTTTTACTTCTTAATCCAGATATGATGGTTCAGCCAACTACTTTAGCTAATATGCTGGCGTGGTGTGACGCTAATCCGCAAGCTACTGTGACTGGTTGTCATCTGGTAACCGAGGATGGTAAAACCTTATTACATGTTCGTCGTTTTCCTACCGTCTGGGACCAGTTGGCAATTGTTTTAAAATTGCCCCATCTGTTTCCTCATATTTTAGATCATTATTTAAGAACTGATTTTGACTACACTCAAGCTGCGCCAGTTGATTCGGTGCGGGGTGGTTTTTTTTGGATTAGGGCCGACCGTGAGGGTCGGGTACCTCTTTTAGATGAACGTTATTTTTTGTGGTTTGAAGAAGTAGATTATTGCCGACAGGTTAAGTTAAGTGGTGGTCAAGTATGGTATACCCCAGCCGCTACCTGCCTAGATTATGTTGGACAAAGTTTTAAACAAGTGGGTCGTGGTCAAGCGCAAACTTATTTTCGGGAGAGTATGATTAAATATTTTACTAAATGGGAACCGCGGTGGCAGTCGTGGCTCTTAAAATTAGCTTGGCCTATTGGTATTTTGTTAGCTATCTGTGGGGAAAAATTAAATTGGCATCGGCCGGCTAAAACCTAAAACTATGATGAGCTATAAAACAGCAATTATTATAATCAATTATAAAGATTACGCTAATAAATATTTAGCTGATTGTTGGGAGAGTTTATCGCGACTTCAGTTGACCACTGATGACTGGCAGATTGAGACGACAATTTTTATTGTCGATAATCAATCCGATGATACAACCTATGCTACCCTGCAAGCCATGGCGCCAACGGCTCATATTATCCGCAATGCTAATAATGACGGCTTTGCTAAAGGTAATAATGATGTATTGGCTCTGGCTATGTCTCAAGGTTATGATTTTGCCTGGGTGCTTAATATGGACACTATTGTTGAACCGGATAGTTTAATAGAACTGGTAAAATTGATGATTTGTAATCCTAAAATTGGGAGTGCTCAATCACTGTTAAAATTATGGCCAGAGACAGATTTGGTTAATAGTTTAGGCAATGTTACCCATTTTCTTGGTTATGGCTATTGCGATGGTTACAAGAAAAAAGTAGCAGAGCTTAATTTAGATGAACTTAATGGCCGACGGATTTCTTATCCTTCGGGGGCGTCAGTATTATTTCGTCTATCAGCCCTCCGTCAGGTTGGACTGTTTGATGAAACTTTTTGGATGTATAATGAAGACCAAGACTTAGGGTGGCGTTTATGGCTAGCTGGTTGGGACTGCCAATTAGCAGCTTATTCTTCGGTTTATCATAAATATGAATTTAGTCGGAGCGCCAGTAAATATTATTGGCTAGACCGTAATCGTTTACTCTCAGCCTGGAAGAACTATCATTTGCTGACTTTACTGGTTTTACTGCCAGCTTTATTATTAAGCGAGTTGGTTTTAGCCGTTATTTTTAGACGTAACGGCCGTTTATCATATAAGCTTAAAGCTTGGTGGTATTTTTTTAACCCCTTGCATTGGCCAAGTTTAATTGCTATGAGAATTAGGACTCAACATTTACGGCAAGTAAGAGACCATCATGTTATTAAGACTTTTAGCGGTCGGATTTTATTTCAGGCAGTTGATTCTCCCCTAGTTAGGGTGGGTAATTGGGGGCTTAATCTTTATTGGCAAATTATTAAACTTATTATTATTTGGTAGTTATGGATATTAGTATTGTCATCGTTAGTTATCATAGTCAGCCCATAATTTATCATTGTCTGGAGTCGCTCCAACAGACTACATGGCACGACCTAGAATATGAAATTTTTGTCGTAGACAATGCCAGGGAAACTGACCTAGCTCAAGGGTTAGCGGCGCACTGGCCTGAAGTTCATTATATTTCCAGTAGCAATATTGGTTATGCGGCGGGCAATAATTTAGCTTTGCGTCAAGCTAGCGGTAAATATTGGGTAATAATGAATCCAGATACTGCTGTTGAGCCAAATGTAATTTGGGAGCTTTATAATTTTATGGAATCTCATCCCCGGGTGGGGATGGTAGGACCAAGTCAATACAATCCTGATGGCAGTAAGCAGGATTCTTGTTATCGTTGGCATCGTCTCTATACTCCTTTTTGTCGTCGCTCTCCTAGGTTAGCTAAATTTTCGTGGGCTCAGAAAGAATTGCGCCGTTTTCTTTTAGCTGATGCTGATTTAAGTCAATGCTGCCCAGTGGATTGGCTTTTGGGTTCTTTTTTATTTATTCGGGCGGCGGCGATGCGCCAAGTGGGTTATCTTGATGAACGTTACCGGTTATATTTTGATGATACTGATTTAAGTCGGCAGATGTGGCATCATGGCTGGCAAGTAATTTATTATCCAGAAGTAGCCATTCTCCACAATCATCAGCGAGCGAGTGCCCAGCTACCATGGTATAGAATATTTAATAGCTGGGCTGGTCGTCAGCATGTATTTTCGTGGTTTAAATATCTCCTTAAGTGGGGCCCAGGAGGTAAATCTCATGTTCCCCGCGGTAAAAATATCTAATTATGCGACAAATTACTAAAGCTATTTTGCCAGTAGCCGGTTTTGGTACTAGATTTTTGCCGGCCACCAAGGCTCAACCCAAAGAAATGTTGCCCATTGTGGATAAACCGGCTATTCAGTATATTGTTGAAGATGCAGTTTCTGCTGGCATTAAAGAAATTATTTTTGTTACTGGCCGAGGAAAGCGAGCTATTGAAGATCATTTTGATTATTCTTTTGAGCTGGACAAGACTTTAGTAGAAAAAAATAAATTAGAATTAGTAAAAGAGGTGCGGCGCATTGCCGAATTAGCTAAATTTTCTTATGTTCGTCAGCCCCTACCATTAGGCGATGGTCACGCCTTGGCTTGCGCGGCTCATTTAGTATATGATGAGCCAGTGCTGGTTATGTTTGGCGATACCCTATATGACGCCAAAGAGGGTCCAGCCAGTCAAATTTTAAAAACTTTTGCTAAATATGGTGACTCAGTTATTGGTCTTTCAGCAGTACCGCGTAGCGAGGTTAGTAAATTTGGAGTGATTGATGGAGCGGCTGTAGACGAGCGAATTTATGAAATTAAACGTTTTATAGAAAAACCATTACCTAGCGAAGCGCCTTCTAATTTAGTGGCAGTTGGTGTTTATGTTCTTACGCCGGAAGTTTTGTCTTGGCTTACCACCATGCGACCTGGGCCCAGCGGTGAATTGCGATTAGCCGATGCTTTTCAGCAAATGTTGGCCCATGACCGCCCTCTTTATGGACAAGAGTTTAATGGTACTTGGCTTGATACTGGTGATAAATTAGGTTTTATTAAGGCCACTATTCAATTAGGTCTGAAAAATAAAGAAATTGGCCCTGAGCTCAAAAAATTTATTAAAACTTTATCTTTATAATTCTAAAGAGAATAGGCCGGTAGTTGAACCAATTCGGGCATAAAAATATAGGGTATTGGCTTTTTTATCAATAGCACCAGCGCCCAGTTGGTCGGTAGTGGCTAATTGCCAAATAAGATGTGATTGTTGATTATCTAGTTCTATAACTTGCCAGCCATTGTCTTGTCCAAAGATTAAATAATTATCTGAATTAGGTAAACAGATAAGCTGAACAAGCGGTTGGCTAAAGCGACCCAATAATTCAGTTGTTGCTGCATCGGGATTAGCTAGCCATAATTCAAATTGATTACTAAAAGCAATTTTACCATTGGGTAGGGGGCAAGCCAATGAAATTGAGGTGGTATCTAGCCAAGTGGTAGTGAGTTTTTGTTCATCTATAAAGGCATAAATAGTGGTAGTAGTCAAGTTTTTAGTCGCTAAATTAAATTGACGATTATCTAGCGGCAAAGTGATCCCAGAAAGGGTGGTGGTGGCTGGCAGAGCGGCTAATAGCTGCGGTTCGGATTTTTTAAATAAACGGATATCTTTAACTATAGTAGTTTGGGCTGGCCAAACTGTTAAAGTTTTATGCCAGTCATAATAGCCAGGCAAACTTAAAGTAACATTATAATTACCGGGTCTGAGATTTTTTAATTTGACTGGGGTGACTATTTTTTTGGGCTTACCCCACCAGGCCTTGAGCTCATCAATATTTACTAAGGCGTTGGTTGGTTCACTTTTTATTTCTAGTAAGCCGGTTCGTTCTAGTTTCCATGAATGCCAATTAATGCGGTAACCATTAGCATAAATTAAAATAGGCGGAGTAATTAGACAGAAAAGCAGGATAAAAATTTTAGAAAGCCACCACCGTTGTCTAGCCGACATACTAATCTATTTTTTGAATATTGGCGCCAATGGCTTGTAGCCGCTCAGTTAGGGCTTCATAGCCACGTTCAATTTGGTAAATATTATCTATCTCAGTAGTTCCTTCAGCAATTAGGGCGGCGATGACCATGGCGATACCGGCGCGAAGGTCGGGTGAAGTTAGTTTGCGGCCGTGTAGAGGAGTTGGTCCATTAACCACTACTCGATGCGGGTCGCACATAATAATATTAGCTCCCATTTGAGTAAGCATATCGGTAAAGAGAAGGCGACGGTCGTAAATAGTTTCATGAATAATGCTTAAGCCCTGAGCCTGAGTCATTAAAACGGTGTAGGGTGATTGAAGATCAGTAGGAAAGCCCGGATATTCATGGGTTTTAATGTTATAGGTTTTAATTTTAGGGCTAGGAAATATTTTTAGCCAATCTTTGCCCTGTTCAAAGCGAACGCCTATTTTATGAAAGATATTGAGTAAAATAGCAATATGATCAGGGTCACAATTAGTAATTAATAATTCCGCCTGGTTTACGGCAGCTAAGATAGCAAAGGTGCCAGTTTCAATGCGATCGGGGATAACAGTAAAGTGGCCACCTTTAATATGGTCAACGCCTTCAATAGTAATGGTGGGAGTGCCAGCGCCAGAAATTTTTGCTCCTTGAGTATTAAGATAATTGGCTAAAGCCACAATTTCTGGTTCCATGGCACAATTTTTAAGAGTAGTTCGTCCTTCAGCCAGCGTAGCTGTCATCATTAGGGCTTCTGTCCCGGTAACGCTTACTGTCGTAAAAAAGTATTCTGTCCCCTTTAGTTTTTTAGCGGTGAGGTGGTAATAATTATTGGTAATATGAATAGTCGCTCCTAAAGCAGCAAAGCCCTCTAAAAATAAATCAATTGGCCTTACGCCCGCTCCAATAACACAGCCGCCGGGGTGAGGGAAACTTACTTCGCCAGTGCGGGCCAATATGGGGCCGACAAACATAATTGAGGCTCTAAATTTATTGGCTAGTTCTGGCGGGATACTGGTGACTTGGATATTTTTAGTACTGATAGAACATTGATGATCTTGGCGGTTTACTACTCCGCCTACGGCTTTAATAATTTCCAGAGATAATTTAATATCTTCAATAGCTGGTAAATTACTAATAGTTATTGCTTCTTCGGATAGTAGGCTGGCAGGGATAATTTTGAGAGCTGAATTTTTGGCTCCGCTAATTTTAATTTGTCCTGCTAGCGGTGCTTGCCCTTGGATTACAAATTTACCCATAATATAACTTATTAAAAAATTTATTGATTGTGATTATAATCATAGACCACTTTGTTGATTCTTTCAACTTGTGCTACACTTACTACAGTTAAAAAATATTTTATTGTTATATGGTTTCATCATCTACTCCGCGGCGTAAGTGGCGCTGGCTATTAGTTATTTTGTTACTATTTATAGCCATAACTATTGGTTTTTGGGCCGGCGTTATTTATAACGGTAAAGCGCAAATAATTCGTCGTTTATCTAATCCTGAAATAATATTTTTGGGTAAGGTTAGTGGGTTATATAATACTGACAGTGGCGGACGACTGACTAATGATTTAGATTTTAATTTATTTTGGCAGACCTGGGATATGGTCAAAACTAATTATGTAGACCATGATAAGTTAACAGATAAGCAAATGTTTTATGGAGCTCTGCGAGGTTTAGTTAGTTCTACTAAAGATCCCTATACGGTGTTTATGGATCCAGAGGATGCGAAAATGTTTAATGAGGACCTAGCTGGTAGCTTTACTGGCATTGGAGCTGAGGTTGGCTTGCGTAATGATATTATAACTATTATTGCTCCTTTAGCCGATACACCAGCTGAACGCGCTGGTCTTAGAGCTGGCGACAAAGTTTATGCGATTGATCAGCAATCTACCGCCGGGTTAACGGTTGATGAGGCTGTTAAAAAAATTCGCGGGCCTAAAGGGACAAAAGTAACTTTAACCATTGGGCGAGGTGATGCTAAATTACAGGATATTACTATCGTCCGCGATGTTATTATAGTTAAAAGTCTTGATTATTCATATAATTCCAAGGATGGTCTGTTCATTATTACTATTAATAATTTTAATGCCGACACTGAAACGCTTTTTGCTGAAGCTGTTGCCGATATTAAAGTTAAAAATCCCCAGGGCCTTATTGTGGATTTACGTAATAACCCTGGTGGCTATTTAGATACTGCTGTGACTATTGCTAGTTATTGGATAGAGAGTGGAGTGATTGTTAGCGAACAATCAGCCACTGAGCCACCGCGTCAAGAAATGGCCCGCGGCTTTGCTCCACTAGCTAATTTA
>Ga0209606_1002799_pt1 | contig 18559 bp, 16 predicted proteins | sample AD_UKC057_MetaG_FD_184412 | JGI IMG/M metagenome (GOLD analysis project Ga0209606, IMG submission 184412) | Active sludge microbial communities of municipal wastewater-treating anaerobic digesters from USA - AD_UKC057_MetaG (SPAdes) (version 2) | ecosystem: Engineered > Bioreactor > Anaerobic >...
CGACCAGATAGACCTTGAACCCGGCAGTGGCGAGGTCGAGGGATGCCTGGATGCCACTTATGCCTCCGCCGACAACCATGACGTCTCCGAAATCCCCCTCTCCACGATTCTTGCAAAGCTGTTGAATGTTTTCTTTGAGAGATATTACATTATCCACTTTCTATCACCTCATAAGATTTTTTGTGGCCGTACTTAATTTCTTGAACAACCAAGCCGCTCCGGGTGGGTAAACACCGCCAAGCGATTGCTACGCACCTGGCCAACCAGGGCAATGCCCATATCACTTGCGAGCGAGATCGCCCTTTCCGTCGGCGCGTGACGTGAAACAACGATCGGGACCTCCATCTTTGCCGCCTTGAGCAACATCTCCGACGAAATACGCCCGGTGATCAACAGTAATCTGTCTCTCGATGATATCCCTCTCAGCAGGCATTCCCCCTGGATCTTGTTCAGGGTATTGTGTCTCCCGATGTCTTCAGCCACTATAAGCATTTTCTTTGCATCGGACAGCGCTGAAGTATGTACGCCACCGCTAAGCCGATACAGCTCCATCTGTTCCTGAAGCTCCTTCATCAACGCCAGAACTTCCGTCGGCGAAACAACAAGTTCCGAATCGATCTTCTGTCCCTGGGTCTGAAAGACTCCGCCGCCGCTGCAGCCGGATGCGAGCGTTTTCACTGCAGGGGGTTCATACCCGGCGTTAACAAGCGTTACGTCAGCAAGCGAATCATCCTCGCAGACCCTCATCATCGCCACATCGCCTGTACCTGAGATGATCCCCTCTGCATAGAGATATCCGATGACAAGGTAGTTGATCTTCGCCGGCGTACAAAGGATGTTGACCAGCGCCCGGCTGTTGACGTAGATCGTAAGCACCATCTCGGTAGGTACATGGGCCGGTGTCCTGACCCACCCTCCTTCGTCCGAAAAACGGTCACATACTATCTCTGCCGCGACTCCTTTGTCAGCCGTCATGCCGGTCGTTTCCTGCATATCCCGCTACCTATCTCCTACATCACTTCCTGTATGATCTCTGTGATGTCCTTCACTTCTATATCATCGGCATGGTTCGTGACCAGCCTGCTGTCCTCAAGGGCGGTGATGCAATAGGGGCAGGCGGTGGCCAGCACCTGGGCGCCAAGCTCGATGGCCTGCTCTATCCTGATGTTTGAGAACCTCTCATGCTTTTCCGTCTCAGCCCAGACCCTGCCTCCTCCCATGCCGCAGCAGAGGCTGTCTACCCGCGCCTCGGGGAGCTCCACCAGCTCCAGGCCGGGGGTCTTCTTCAAGGACCCGCGGGGCTCGTCATACACGCCGTTATGCCTTCCCAGGTAGCACGGGTCATGGTAGGTGACCTTCTTCGCGTACTCCTTCGAGAGCGTGAGCCGCCCCTCGTCTATGAGCTGGAAGACATACTGGGAGATGTGGACCACCTCGAAGTTCACCTTGAACTCGGGGTACTCGTTCTTGAAGGTATGGTAGCAGTGAGGGGAAGAGACGAGGATCTTCTTCACCCCGTTGTCGATGAAGGTCTTGATGTTCTCCCTGGCGAGTTTTCTGAAGACCTCTTCGTTCCCGGTCTTCCGGATGCTCTCCCCGCAGCAGTTCTCCTTCTCGCCGAGGATCCCGAAATCGACCCCTGCCTTGGTGAGGATGTTCACCGTGGCCTGGGCCACCTTCTTCAGCCTCGGGTCATAGCTGCAGTAGCAGCAGGGGAAGTAGAGGATCTCCATCCCCTCTTTGAAGGGCTTCACGTTCAGGCCCTGCGCCCAGTCGGCCCTCGTCTTCCTGTCCTCGTTGAAGGGGTTGCCCTGTGCGGAAAGCGCCGAGCTTATGGCGCGGTAGGGCTTGACGGAGCCGTGGAACACGCCGTACCCCGTGGCCATCCTCCGGAGGGCTATCATGTCGTCGATCTGCTTTACGTCCCTGGGGCATCTCTGGGGACACTTGCCGCAGGTGGTGCAGCGCCAGATCTCGTCCCGCTCTATCTCGCTTATGCCGAAGGTGGCCTCACGGATGAGCTTGCGCATGCTGAAGTTCCTCACCTTGTTCCAGGGGCACACGGTATCGCATTTTCCGCACTGGTAGCAGAACTTTACGGGGTCTCCGCCTTTCTCTCTTACCTCGTCGATTACCTCTTTAAAGGGGGCTATGGTTTCCACGATCGTTTCGTCCTTTTATTTTACTGATTTTCTGTCTCGTTCTTTCTTTGCATTTTCTGCTTCTTACCTTTCACTTTTCACGTTTCACCGGGTTCTCTATTCCTTCTGCGAGATCCGGGCGACGGTATCCATTACCTTCTCCATCCCGTATTTGTTGATCATCGCCTGCAATCCCACCTCAACGTCCTCCGGCTTCACCTCTTCGTCCACCTCTTCTTCCCGTTCTTCGTAGATAAGGGCATCATTGATGCACCACTCGACGCAGAGCGGCTTTTCTCTCGGCGGATCCTCTTCGCACATGTCGCATTTGAGGGGAAGGCCGGAATCGGGCTCCTTGAATGCGTCCCTCGACGGGCAGGAGGCCCTGCAGAAGCCGCACTCATCGTATTCCTTGCCGTCGATCACATATTTGTCCCTGCCCATACATTCCGCAGGGGTATACTCGCCGGCGTATACGGGAACATAGACGTCTCTTATCGGGTCGCGGATCATCCGGATGCGGGACCTCGCGGGGTTCACGCTGCTGTATTTCGGGTTGGCATGAAAGGCAGCGCAGACCGCCTCGCATGCCCGGCAGCCATTGCACTTATCAAGGTCAATTTTGATTGTTTTGATCTTCTTTTTGATCTTAGCCATTTTTTATTATCCCTCTCTTTTCCAAGTCTTCGGCAACGTAGCCCAGATCCAGCTCCTGCAAGGTCTCTTTTGTAGGGATGCCGTCATTGTCCCAGCCCTTAAATTTGTAATAGGCATCCAGGAGCTTCTCTTCGAGTTCGGGAAATCTCTTCTTCCAGTGGTCTTCAGGCGGCTTCTCGTCTGCCCGTCTCAGCCCTCTCCTGACATTAACGGCCCTGACGAGGCTCCGGTTCCTCTTGTATACCTTCCTCAAGCCTTCCTCGTCCATATCGATCCCCGTCGCTGCAGAAATCAGTTTCGGGTAGTTGTGTATATGGTAGGGAGGCTTCAGGGGGAATGATGACAGCCCCGCGCACACACCGAGGGCATCATCGATGTAGTGCATCATCTCCTGCCAGTCGACGATGTCAACGGACATATCCACCGTCGGATAATAGGGATTTGCCCGCTCGCCGCGGAATTCCCAGTCCAGAACGATCTGTTTGAACTTGTCGTCAGGGACCTGTATCCAATCCCTTATAAACTCCTCCCTCTCTTCCATCGTCGCAAAGGGCGTCTGGGGGAACTGTCCTTCGATCTGGGTGATGTTGATCTTTTCACCGGTGGCATACATAAGGAAATAGACGGGGTTCAGCATCCCGAGCTTAAGCGGAAGCTGTTCGTGCTTCTTGATGTTGTTGTGGGCAAATTCCTCTGCGCCCTTGCCGATCTTCTTGGCCGCCCAATAGGTGCCGTCGGCCAGGATATCCCCTATCCCTTCGCGCCGGACGATCCTGTCGAGGAGCCAGTAAAATCTCCCTTCGTTGTCGGCCGGGCAGCCCTCAAAGTCTGCGTCGGTCAGGATGCCTGCCTCTTTTAGCTCAAAGGCAAAGGCCATGGTCTGCGGCACCGAGAATCCATCTACCCCATATTCGGTAGCACGCTGTGCGATCCTAAAGCCGAAGTCCAGGTCCTCCACAAAGGCAGCCATTGAATAGGTTAGCTTTGAGAAACATTTCATCATGTACGTCGAGATCCCCGGAACGGATATAATGGCCCCGCATTTCATCGGGCAGTTATAGCAGCTTATCAACCTCTTCCGCACATTAAGCTGGACGCTCTTCCATTTTTCTTCAATCTCTTTGTTCCAGAAGTCCTTTCTCCGAACGCGGGCATTTCCCCATACAAAGTTTTCGGTATGCCATTTCTCGTCAACGTGGAGCATTTCCTGCGGAGACCCCAGCCCCTGCAGGATGGTCATTACGTTTGGAACGGGATTGTCATTCCGGTATTTGATATAATGCATAACCTCGTTGCAAAGCTCCATGAACTCGGCGGGCCGCGCAAGGTTGATGTCTTTTGTCCCGCGGACGGCGATCGCCTTGATCCCTTTGTCGCCCATGACCGCTCCCAGGCCAAGGCGGCTTGCGCTTGAGCGGCCCTGCTCGATGGAGGCCATCAATACTCTGTTCTCACCGGCTAAACCGATGGCGGCCACCTGCGCGTTGGGCTGGTTCAGTTCCTTCCGGATGATCTCCTGCGTCTCAACGGCTCCTTTCCCTTTGAGATGGCTCGCGTCCCGTATCTCCACCTTGTCGTTGTGTATCCAGATATAGACCAATTCCGGAGACTTGCCGCGGAAGATCACTTTGTCATAACCGGCATACTTCAATTCCGGGGCCCAAAACCCTCCCATCATCGAATATCCCATCAGTAAGGTCTGGGGTGAATAGGCAGTCACGATGGTACGGTTGGCTCCCGGGGCCATCGTACCGCCTAAAAGGCCGGTGCTGAACATCAGCGGGATGTCCTTGTCAAAAGGATCGATCTCAGGGGGGACCCTGTTCCACAATATCTTGGCGTTCGTGCCCAACCCTCCGAGATGAAGTTCCGTGTCTCGCGGATCGGTCTCTACCCTCTCGATGTTCCCCTTGGTTAGATCGATTTCTAAATTAAATCCTGTCTCTCCATACCTCATGTTTTGCTCCTCTGGTTGGTCTTTACGAACTTGTGATTAATGTAACAAATCGGATAATTCTTGTCAAGCGGAATAATGAAATAATTCACAAGCTTTACAATCCAAAACCCGTTTTCGGCACAATACCATTCACATCTTCACAAAGACAACGATAATTAATAAATATTAATGAGTTACGACTATCTGATTAGAAAAGCATGGACCTTAAAAAACGAACAGGTCGAGGCCTCCCATCATGTTCACAACGGCGCCCGTCATGTAGTCGCTCGATACCGCAAATACCACCGCGTCGGCAATCTCCTGCGGCGTGGCCGGCCTGCGGTGGGCAGTCTTCTTCTCAACCTTTTCACGAACCGGCTCCGGGAGATTGAAATAGCCGTCGGTCGCAGATATTCCGATCACCACGCAGTTTGCGGTTATATTAAAGCGGGCGCCTTCAAGGGCCGTTGATTTTGCCAGCGCTATCAGACCTGCCTTTGCGGCACCATAGCTCGTCTGCCCCGTTCCGCCGAGGACTCCGGCAACAGAGGTCATGTTGACGATGCGGCCCCATTTGTTGGCGCACATATCTTCCCATGCCTCCTTGATGCAATAGAAGGCGGAGTTCAGGCAAAGCTTGACCTCATAGTCCCATTCCTCAATGGTGGTCTTGGTTATGCTGATATTGTGCCCCATCAGCGCGGCGTTATTGATGAGGATGCTGACCGGCCCCATCTCGGCCTTGATGGCGGCGAAGGCCTTTTGAACGCTCGGGTAGTCGCTCCCGTCCATCTGGACCGCCATAGCCTTCCTGCCGAGGGCCCTTATCTCGTCGGCGAGCTTCTGAGCCCCGTCCATATGGTGAAAGCCTGTCACCACAACATCCGCCCCCAACTTTGCCAGCGACAGGGCGGAAAACCTCCCTATTCCATTCGGCATTGACGCTCCGGTTACCAATGCAAGCTTACCTTCTAATGACATTGCTCCCTCCTTGATATTCACAATTTTTATATATTCGCCCACCCTTTGACAAGAAATCAGTTAATCTATATAGCACACCCGCTACAGGGGTTGTCAATCTTTTGCGACCGGTCCGCCACTGTCGGCAACGCCGCCTCTCAGCGCGTCGATCAGTATCCGGCTCACCTGCTGGTGGTGCTCCAGGATGTCGTATTGCGCGTCCTTCAGGAGCCAGCGGCTTACCATGTGTTCAAGGATGCCCAAGACCAGATGGCGCAGAATATAGATGTCCACATCCGTTCTGATCACGCCTTCCTTCTGCCCTTCTTCGATGATGTCCCACACGGAACGCACCGACTGCTTGAGAAAGTCGTATGTCTCTGTCTTGGCGAAGCTCCTGTTCACCCGCAGCTCAAGCATCAACAGCCTTCCGTACTCCGGATTGTTCTTGAAGAAATAGAGAAAGTACCATACGAACTTACGGATCTTGTTAAAGACCCCTGTTATCCCTTCCAGATGCAATGCGACCTGGCTGCGGAACTCGTTCGTCTTCTCGACAGGGATAGAAAAGAAGAGGTCTTCCTTGTTCCTGAAATACTGATAGATGGTGCCGTTAGCGATGCCCGCCCTTTTGGCTATTTCAGAGATGCTTGCGCTCTGGAAGCCTTTCTTGCTGAAGATTTCAATAGCCGCCTGAATGATGTCTTCTCTTCTTGCAACCTTCTTGTACATAGCCTGTATGCCCAGCGTCTTCCGTAAAGACAGATTTACACAATTACGCTTGCTGCCCTGCATCTATGTATCGGAACCCTGCCTCTTGCAGAAACCTTCTGCATAGAGCGCTGCACCCAGGACCGGCACCAATGCAGGATCCCATTCAGGATCAGGCGCCAGCCTGCTTACTTTCAGAATGCCTTCCACAAGGCCAGTTATTCCCGGATTCCTCGCCAGACCTCCGATGATGACAAAATCCTTTTTCATGCCCAACCTGTTTACCAATGTGCTGATCCTTCTGGCCACGGCATGGTAATAGCCCGCTATCAGCTCTTCCACTGGCATCTTGCTTCGGACCAGATCCAGGGCTTCGGACTGGGCGTATACGGCACAAAAATCGCTCAGCTTTGGAAATTTATCAGACCTGAGCGCTATCTCCGCCGTCTCCGCGAGGCCCTTTCCGACCAGGTCGCCAAAGGCTTCCATCGACCTTCCGATACCTGCAGCACATTTGTCGTTCCAGAGAAATGCCGTTGTCCTGCCCTTTTCGGTGCAATGGATCACCCTGCAGCTTTGTCCCCCTATATCGAGCACCGTACGAACCGACGGGCCCCATATCCGTACCGCGCCTGCCGCGCCGCAGGCAATCTCCGATACCGCCTTGTGCGCAAAGGTCGCCTGCGCACCTCCGCGGCCGGTCGCAACGATGCAATTGATATTTTCCAGCTTTAGACCGGTCTCTTCCAGGGCCCCCTTCATGGCATCAAAGGCAGATTCCCCGTGCGGCCTGGTGGTTACCTGAGAAGATGCATAGGGTTGTCCGTCAAGCAGTATCAACGCCTTGGACGTCGCCGCCCCGATATCGACCCCCGCCGCTATCACCCTGGCCTTTGTCCAATCCATCTTCTTATTTATCGAAACATTTCCGCTCATTTTCCACCTCCATGACTCACTACAGCACCTATCGCGCCTACATACTCGGGAAGGCTCACTACGCTCACCTCGTGTTTGATCAGGCGCTGAAGGTGGTTGACAACCGCTTGAGACCTGGCCAATCCGCCGGCCGCTACGATCTCTTCCGTCAGGGGCAGATAGGTGGACATGGCGGCAACGCGTTCGACTATGTATCTGGTGATGGCATCTGCCACATCTGCCGCGTCCACGCCCTGGCACATAAGATCGATGGCCTCCGATTCGGCGGCCAGGGCGCACTGAATGGCAACGGACACTCTTTTGGTCGACTTGAGCGCAAGCTGGGACAGCTCATCCTCGCTTATGCCCAGAAGCTTCGCTATGCCCGTATAGAAAATACCCAGGCCGTCGGCGCATTTGTCATTTTGAATAACGTCCAGCAGGTTCCCTTTCTCATCGTAGCTCATGGCCTTATGGACGTTGCCGCCGATATCGATGACCGTTCTCGATTTATTATTGAGAAAAAAGGCCCCCTTGGCATCCGCTACGTATTCAGGAACCGACGCGACCACGTTCAATACCGGCCCCGCGAGAGCATCCCTGAAGATTCCCGTGGCAACTACGCCGTCCAGTTCGCCGCCGGAGATGCCCGCGCTTTTCAGAACATCGTTTAATGCCGACCGGGCGGCAGACATCGCATCGCACGCGGTCGGGACCGTGGCATAGCCGAGAATATCTCTGCCTTTCATTATTACGGCCTTGGTATTGATGTGGCCTGCATCCAGTCCGGCAAGAAGTTTTTCGTTATTCATCAAGGTGTCACCCCCTTTATTATCTCCACAAGAGCTTCCAGTTGCGTCTGAAATTGAGCCTTTGGAACGGTGGTGTCAAGCTCAAGCTCGGTCGATGGGATTCCCAGCTTATCGACGATTGGTTTCAGGGCCACTACATCCATCGGTTGAGGGCTACAAAATCTCTGGTAAAGAAATATTACCCCATCGGGCTTGAAGTCCTCAATGAACTGCTGAACGAACCTGAACCTCTTTTTCTCCCCGGTCCCGGGGACAGTATCCTTAGCGGGACAGGGGATCTTGCCGATGTACCCCTCGGCAAGCGCCTCAAGCTTGTCATGCCTGCCTTCGGGCACCTCGAACCAGAAATACCTGGCGGCGGTACAGGAATCGATGAAGATAATGCTGGTGTCGTAGCGCAGGTGCTCCATCAGGTCGAAAAGCCCGAGATCGTCGCAGGCGCCTCCCGTCACCATAAGCCTGACCCCTGGGGCCGCCTGGCCGGGTTCGGCCTCCAGCCTCTCGATCAGCTGCTCCAGCATTCCATTGCATTCCTTCTTATCCATGACCTGAGAGGCCAGGGTTACGGCGGCGACCTCAGGGCCTGTTATAGGCGGCCTGTCATGCCTCAGAAATTCCCAGAGCCGCTTTAGGAGCCTTCTGTTGTGGTTATAGACCTTGATCGCCTCCTCCAGGTCGTTGTCCGTTACAGACCTTTTTGTAAGCTTCTCGACAAACTCTTTGAACTGTTTAAAAGACTCCGCCATGAACCCGCCGGCGGGCTTCGTGTGTATGATGTGAGGGTACTGCATGAGGTAGCTCTTATCCTGGAACCCTGCAAACCTTACCCATACGTTGAACGCTTCGCCCATATGGATGCAGCTGCTGCTCGTAACGATCAGGTCCAGGTGATCATAGTCGCCTTTCAATCCCTGATAGGCGCAGTCATGGGAAAAGGAACAGTACGTTTCGTGGATATAGCCCCTCGTCATTGCCTGAGACTCATGGGACGTAAGGATCCTTAATGGTACGATCCCTGCCGCGTAGAGGATCTCCTCCGGGACATGGGTGCACATATATCCTGCCGAAAGGCGCCCTTTCTCCTTAAGTGACCTGACGTATTCCGGCGTATTCTCCGCTATGTGGCGGAACCGTTCGATTATTGCATCTCGGCCCTTCTTCTCCATCTGTCATGCACCTCCTTTCTTATGCGCTTCCATGAGATGTACAAATAGCTCCGTCTTCCGCTGGGCGCCCGGAAGATCCATCTTCCGGACATCCACCTGGTCAGTATCATATTCAATGGTAGGGATCTGGTTCTTGAAGATGCGCTGCATCGCTATGTAGCCGTTCCTGAAATCCGTTTCACAACTGCGGGAAGGCGCAAGTAAAAGACCGTCAGCCTTATACTCTGTCACCATCGCCTTGGCCATCTCTTCAAGCGCCCAGTATGATCTTACCCCCTGCCATGTCGGCCAGCCCAGGACTATTTTGGACAGCTCGGTTATGGCCTTTCTTCTCGTTGACAGGTCAAGCTCGTCCACCCAGGCAGGGTCTATGGGTTCCCATGTCCACTTTCCGTTGACAATACCCTTGAAGTTGCCGCAGGTGCCGAAGGTATATACCGAGGCTACGATCTCGGCCCCGACATCCCTGAGGATCCTCGCCATCTCCGGATGGCCGTAGGTGTGGGCTATCCCGAAATAGACTATTCTGAAGCGCTGGTCCGGCGCCACGCTCTCCCCGTTCTCGACCATATGCTTCACTTCCTTCAGCAATTTTTCATATATCCGTACGCTCTCATCGGTCGTCCTGTCCACAACGGCCGGCGGAAACAGGGCTATGAGCCGCCGCTCATCAAGCGGCGCCGGAGAATGCATGTTGAGCGCGCATATATTGCCCCACAGGACAAGCACCTTTATCTCATTTCTCACCGCCTTGACGAAGAGCTCATCGGAAAACTCCCTGCCGGTTACTCTCTGGAGCCACTCTATGCCCGCCTCTATCTGGTCTGAGACGTAATTGACGATCTTCGGATCTTTCTCGGCATTCCCTCCGCCGATCATATCTATGGCATACATAGGTACTCCGCCCAGGCGCCTCGAGACCTCCTGGTACCACTTTGAGTGCTGGCTGCACAGATGCGTCGTCCAGATCACATCTGGCCTCGGATATCCGTCCTTGATCGTCTTGTCCGTAATGGCAATCTTGTCGCGGATCACCTCGCCCACAAAAAGTTTGAGGTAGCTGCATGAATGAAAGCCCAGGCCGCCGGTCTCGGCAGCGATAATATCCTCACGGCATTCTGCGGGCACCGTCCCTGCCGCTGATGCCGAGTGGGGCTCGCCTCCTATCACGTGTATGTCGTCGCCAAGCCCTTTAAGGGGGGCAAGCGGGCTCCAGGTAGAACCCATGCAGCGCAGGCCTCCCGGGGCAAAGAGGTAGTTCCTGTAGCAGTTGGTCTGGTAGTTCTTCACGTCACCCCATGTTGTTATGTTATATGCCATCTCAACCTCCTATCCAAAATATATCAATTTTTTTTCGATCGGTATCAATATTGAACATAATTCATTATTATTATTTTAAACATCAGATGTCAAGTATTTTTTCTTTATTTTAAGCCAAATTTTATATTGAATATAGTTCATGTTAGTATCCAAACAGCTAGCAAAGTCGGGGTTAATACCCTATTTTTTCATAAATATTGAATTATGTTCATATATTAAGAATAAGAGGTTTTCAATCGTTGTATGATGCTAATGAGAAAGATGTCGGGAGATTATTCTGTATAGGGGCACTTTTTGTTCTCACGGATAAAGCTGCAATCCTTTCCGCAGGGCTCCATCCTGATTGACACTTCGCTCTCGTCGATAAGCGAATCGATATCCTTTTTAATATCTGAGATGACTGAATGGCCTTTTTTCAGCTGGATGTGTTCAGGCATAATGATGTGGAGGTCTATAAAGCGTTTTCTCCCTGCCGTCCGGGTCTTCAGTTCTTTAAAATTGCAGTATTTGTCCATATGTCTTGCAAGGACCTTTACGACATCCATCTGCCCCGACTCCTCGATGGAGGCGTCGAGAAGCTTCATGAAGGCTTCCCTGAGGAGGCGGACTGAAGGGACCGCGATAACGCCGCTCACAAAGAGCGTGGCGCCGGGGTCGATGTAATTGACCACCTTGTCAAGCCCCAGACGCGTAGCGATTATTATCAGGAGAAATGACAGAGTGATCGCTGAAGAGATATACCCCTCGAGCTTGAAATGCAGCCCTTCCGCCTTCAATGCAGGAGAGGCGCTTTCCTGCGCCAGCTTCAGTATATAATAGGATCCCCAGAAATTGATGGCCACGCCGGCGATGCTGCATATGAACCCTACTAATGGGGCCCTCACCTCTTCCACCCTGATGATGTGCATGACGGCTTGAAAGGACATGGCAAGCGCAAGGCCCACGAGAACCACCCCTTCGATCACCTCTGACACGTTCTCGATCTTTCCGTAGCCGTAGTTATGAAGAAAGTCCGCCGGCTTGTTCGAGATCTTGATCGCATAGTAGAGGATCACCGAAACGGCAAGGCCCACGAAGGATATCCCAAGGTCAGCGGCTATCGCCAGGGAATCGACGATCACAAGGGCAACCGCCTTGATGAGGCAAAGGGCTATGTTCGAGAAGAGGCTTACCTTCACGGCAAGCATCATGTACCGATCCTTGTCCATCGCCCTTATTATATATCGAAAAGGCAACAATGCAAAGACTTCCTTCGGCTCATTCGAAAGATATGACAAAGTTTATTTGCAACCCCATCCTTCTATGATATGATATGCAGCAATCCGGAGGCTCTCATGAAAGACCGTTCAACGGAAGTTACCCTGAAGATCTCATCTGACATGCAGTTCCTTCCCCTTGCCATGTCATTCGCTGAGGCGGCGGCAAAAACATTCGGGCTTGAAAAGACGGATGCCCTGAAGCTCACCCTCGCATGCGAGGAGACGTTCGCCTACATCTGCGCCATAAGCAAGGAGGCCAGGCCACTGGTGATGGAAGCAACAAACAATCTCTACTATGTACAGGTGCAGTTTCTTTTCAATGCCACCAGCTTCGATCCCAGGGCCTTCAACCTCACAGCGCAGGTCTCTCCTGACGATGAAAAGGGGCTTGATGAGATAGGGCTCATCATCGCCTCAAGGTCCGTAGAGAGGTTTCAGATCTTTCATGGCCCCGAGGGCATCGGCCTTGTATTGATAAAAGAAAAATCGTACCCTCCAATGCTGGAGATCAGGTCTCCGGAATCAAAACCCCTGAAAGATTTTACCATCATCACCCCCGACCCGGGGACGCTTAAGCTGTTATCCGGGCAGATAGTACGAAGCTACCCGGAACGCTTCTATCCTCAGGACTTCGGGCTTCCTGGCAAGCTCGCGGACATGGTTGCGAGCGGTGAGTACGGCGCAGCCGTGGCCGTAGGCAAGGAAGGGGGAACGGGCGGCGGCATCATATGGCGCCAGTTAAGGGAAAAGATGGTCGAGGTCTTCGGCCCTTATCTCTTTGATCAACCTTCCCCATCGTCAATGGCCGAACGCCTCATTAATACCGTCATTGAAGGTCTGGCAAAGACCGATAGGCTGTTCCTCGTCATCATGCATGCAACCCCTGAATTGCCCGTAGGCTACTTCGAACCGCTGGGAACGATCGACGTATTCAGGACGGACCCTTCTCCCATGACGATCACGGTTTACTGCCGACAGCTCAAAGAAGATCCCGGCAGTGCCGTTTGGGCCCACCCGGATCTCGAAGATTTCCTGAAAAAAGAATACCGGCGCCTCTATTTTGCCCGCCATATCAAGCCCACGGTTAATGCTGGCGAGGCCCGCCCCGAACATTCCGTGTTCGCTGCGAGGTTCGTAAAGGCGCAGAGCGCCGCCACCCTCAACGCCATATGGGATGGGATCGACGCCCCAGACAACCTCGAACACCATATCCGTACCCTGAAGGATGAAGGGATGATGAACATCTTCTTTGAGATCGACCTTGCATATGCTTGGCAGGCGAATCTGACACCGGTGCTGCTGCAAAAAGGCTTTATCCCCAGGGTCATTCTGCCTTACGCAGGCGACGGGGATATCGTCCTCTTTCAATACCGAGAGGGCCCATAAACAATGTTCGTGGTCCCCCTCAACAGGCTCGTTCCTGATTATATCAAGAAGTTCGAGGCATACATACCGAGCAAGCCCGATCCCGAGCTCATGAAGCTTTACGGATGCGATCGCCTCTACCGCCTCAACAACAACGAGAATCCCCTGGGGCCTCCTCCTAAGGCGCAGGAGATCATCCGCTGCTTCCCGCCTCCCAGGGCAGGGCTCTATCCCAGCGGAGATTCCTACTATATGCGCCAAAGGCTCGCTGAAGCGTATGGTATGGACCCTGACCAGTTCCTCTTCGGCAACGGCGCGAACGAGGTGATAGCCTTTGTCATCAAGGCGTTCTGCCAGGAAGGGGACAACATCGTTACAACAGACAAGACCTTTGCCGTCTATGAATGGGTGGCAACCTTTTCCGGCTTTGAAGCAAAACTAGTCCCCTTGAGAGACTTCGGCTTTGACGACCAGGGCATGCTCGATGCGATCGACGAGCGGACAAAGATACTCTTTGTATGCAACCCAAACAACCCCACCGGGACCTATTGGAATGAAGCAAGACTAAGGAATTTTCTCGATGCGATCGCGGGCAGGCAGATCATCGTCATTGATGAGGCCTACTGTGAGTTCGTTGAAAAGGATGACTATCCCGACGGAATGAAACTGATCGGGGAGTACCCCAATCTCGTTATCTTCCGTACATTCTCAAAGATGTTCGGGCTTGCGGGGCTCCGCATCGGTTATCTTGTCGGGAACCTGGAGGTCGTCGACGTGATCAGGCGGACCTGCGTTGTCTATTCTGTGAATACCGTTGCACAGGATGCCGCCCTTGCGGCGATCGACGACGTTGACCACATCTATCGCACACGGGAGCTCATAAACACTGAAAAAGGATACCTCAAGAAGGAGCTCGAAGGGCTCAAGCTTGAGATGCAGATTGGCGAAGGATGCTTCATTATGGTCAAGCTGCCCATGAGCGACACCCTCGCTTACAGGAAATTTATGACAGAAGGCGTCATGATACGGAGCATGACGGGCTTCAGGTTCCCCAACTGGATACGGGTGAGCATCGGCAAGCATGAGGCGATGGAGGCATTCATAGCGGCCTTGAAGAAGATCCTTCCCGCGTAACTAACTATGATGAGAGAAGAGAAAAAACCCCTCATGACCGGTACGGCAGCACCGCGTCTCGATGCCTGGGCCAAAGTAACGGGAAGGGAAAGATATGCAGCAGACCTTTACAGCGACCGCTTCTTCTGGTCCGGCGCGAAAAGGGCCGGCATCCCCCACGGGAAGCTGTTAGAGGTACATACTGAGGATGCAAAAAGGCTCAAGGGGGTCGTTGCGGTACTGACCTCCGCAGATGTTGCCGGTTCGAACAGGGTCGGGATCATCAGGGGGGACCAGCCCGTGCTGGCCGACAAAAAGATATGTTACGCCGGTGATCCTGTCGCCCTTGTGATCGCAGAGGACAAAGACATCCTGCAAGAGGCCCTGGACCTTGTGACATTCGATCATGAGCCCCTGCCCGGCGTCTTCGATGTGGAAGAGGCATTGAGAAAAGACGCCCCTCTCATCCATGAAGACAACCCCTGGGGAAATCTCCTTCGCCTCGTTTCCGTGGAGACTGGCAAAGGAGCATCTGCCTTTGATGAATGCGATGTGATTGTTGAAGGGCTCTTTGAAACGCCTTTCCAGGAACACGCCTACCTCGAGACAGAGGCCGGGTGGGCATACCTGGAGGAAGACGGCGGGCTTGTTGTCGTCGCCACAACCCAGACGCCTTTCCGCGACCGGAACGAGATGGCGCTCGCCCTCGGCATCGACGCGGAGAAGATCCGCATCGTAGTTCCTTACCTTGGCGGGGCCTTCGGAGGAAAGGACGGGATAACCGTTCAATGCCTCCTCGGCCTCGCCGCGCTTCACACCGGCGGCGTACCCGTCAAGATGTGGCTGGGCAGAGAGGAGAGTTTCCTCGCGAGCGTAAAACGCCTTTCCGCGAAGATGCATTACAGGCTCGGAGTAAAGCGCGGCGGTGCCTTTCATACCTTAGAGTGCAAGGCATACTTCGATACCGGCGCTTACGCGGGGCTCGGAGAGACCGTTATGACCCTCGGACTGGAACATGCGGGCTCTGCATACCGCATCCCGAACGTGACCATCGAGGGATCGTGCGTATACACGAACAACTCGGTCGGCGGGCCTTTCCGCGGATTCGGAGTAACACAGGTAACGGCGGCCATGGAGCAGGTCGTTGATATGGCAGCGCAAAGGCTCTCCATTGATCCGCTGGCGATCCGCCGCATCAACGCAGTGGAAAAGGGGGACAAGAATTGCATCGGCGTCACGCTTACCCATTCAACGGGAATAAAGAAATGCCTTGCCGCCCTCTCGGAGCACCCATTGTGGATGGAAAGAGAAGGATGGAAAATGAAGGCAGGGCAATTCAAAAAGAGGGGGGTCGGGATCGCCTGCATGGCACACGCTATGGGCTATCCGGCCGCGGTGCCCGACTTTGCGAACGCGAAGATCGAGCTTACCATGGAAGGGAGGTTCCGCATCTATGTCGGGATAGTGGATATGGGACAGGGAAACGCGAGCGCCTATGCGCAGATCGCGGGCACCATACTGAACCAGGACCAGGGCGCGTTTGAGCTCGTCCAGCCCGACACAGGCCGGACATTACCGTCGGGCTCATCCTCTGCCAGCCGCACAACATACGTATACGGGAATGCCCTTATCATCGCCGCAGAAGACCTTAAGAAGAGGATCCTCGATAAGGCATTGTCCTTTTTCAAAACAGCCCGTTCTCAAGACATCGTGCTAGGCCCCGGCGGCATCGGCCACAGGGAGGGAAAAAAGAAGATATCCCTAAAAAAGGTGGCGGAGCTGTTCGGTGAAACAGAAAGGACCTGTAAGGCATATTTCAGGGTGCCTGCCGCAACGGAGATGATGGACCGGATATATCTCGGTCCCCACATCATCTTTTCATACGGGGCGCACCTCGCGTATGTGGAGATTGACACGCTGACGGGCTGCATAGAGGTAACAGGGTACCTTGCCGTCACCGATGCGGGAAGCGTCATCAACCCCCAGGCATATGAACAACAGGTTCATGGGGGGATCGCACAGGGCATCGGGTTCGCGCTCAGCGAGGAATATAAGGTCACGGAGGGGCGCACGGACACGAAAAGCCTTGCCACTTACATCATCCCGACCGCAATGGATGTGCCTGATATGGTGTCAATCGCGGCGGATGGCGTTGAAGAGACCGGGCCGTTCGGGATGAAAGGGATCGGGGAGATCTCGATCAGCGGCCCTGTTCCTGCAGTCGCCAACGCCGTGGCCGACGCATGCGGCATCAGGGTCCCCCGCAACCCGATCACGGCGGAGAAGATACTTCAGGCATTAGGAAAGCAGAACAAACAGGAGAGGCCGCGTTGAAGATATCCTTTATTCTGAACGGAAAGAAGAAAACGATAGATGTTGAATCCGGGATGCGGGTCATCGACCTTCTCAGGGAGCACCTTCATCTAATCGGCGCCAAGGAAGGATGCGGCTCCGGAGAGTGCGGTGCCTGCACGATCCTCGTTGACGGTGAAAGCAGGTTGTCCTGCCTGATGCTCGCAGCTCAGATTGAAGGAAAAAGGATCACAACCATCGAAGGTCTGTCGAAAGACAGAAGGCTGCACCCCGTGCAAGAGGCCTTCGTCGAGAACGGCGCAGTGCAGTGCGGCTTCTGCACGCCCGGCATGGTGATGACTGCGGTCGATCTCCTCTCCCGCAATAGGCATCCTTCGCGCGATGAGATCAGGGAGGGCATAAGCGGGAATCTCTGCCGCTGCACGGGCTATCAGAAGATCGTCGATGCGATAGAGGCCGCTGCGAAGGACATGAAAGAAGGAGACGCCGAATGAGGGATGTCCTGCTGCCGAATACCCTCGACGATCTGTGGGAAATCCTTTACTCGGAACCGGAGGCACTTTTATACGCAGGCGGCACCGATCTTCTCGTAAAGATCCGCTCCCGGTCCCCCTCGCCCCCGTTCTCCCCCGCACCCCAGCGTTCCGATCCGCTTGCGTTTCCCCTCTTTCGCCGCCCGGCTCCGCTTGTCTGCCTCGAAAGGATCAGGGAACTGAAAGGCGTCCATGAAGAGGGTGCGCTTGTCTGCATCGGGGCCTGCACGACCCATTCGGAGATCATTAGGGATTCTCTTGTCAGCCTGCACTTTCCCATTCTCATCAAGGCGCTTCGCCTTCTCGGCTCCCCGCACATCAGGAATATGGGAACCATCGGCGGGAACATCTGCACCGCCTCGCCTGCCGGCGACACGCTCGCGCCGCTGTATATCCTCGATGCTTCTGTCGAGACCCGCTCTTGCGACGGCGGCAGGCTCATGCCCCTTAAGAATTTCATCCTCGGGCCGGGCAGCATCTCCCTCCAGAGAGGCGAGATCCTCTACGGGATATGGATACCGAAGAAACGGGATCTCAATATCCATCACTTTGAAAAGGTGGGGCAGCGCAGGGCGCTTGCAATTGCCATCGCAAGCATGGCCGCCCTCATAAAGCTCTCCGATGACGGGATTATCGACAAGATCAGGCTCGCCTGGGGAAGCGTCGCGTCGACAATCGTTGCCCCCCGGACCGTCGAAGACGCCCTAACCGGGAAACCCTTGACTGAAGACGTTCTCCGTGATGCCATGCCGCTTCTAGAGGATGCCTTGTCCCCTATCGACGACGTGCGCGCCTCCGCCGGATACCGGAGGAGAGTCTCCGCCAATCTCCTTCTCCGCCTGCTGCAGTATAAAGATGCAGAGTTCGAGGGGCCGGGGATCCAAGACAAAGTTCGAAGCACGAATTTATAAATCATAAACAACAATTACCCATGCAACGCATCGCGCGAAACCCTCGAAGAATGATAATGATCTATCCCGCACCTCCCTTAATAAGAATGAGACGTCGTCGGGACTGCTATCCCCGGGTTTACGTTACCCCTCCTCAGGCAAAGCTCGGAGAGTCTCCCGCGCCCGCTTTGCAAACACGCTCCATCGATAGATTCCCCGAAGCAACGCTTCGGGACAACAACACTCCCTCTCCCCTTGTATGTTATATATATGTTTTCCCACACAGTACCTCAGTGCTATACTTATCCCCGGATGCAACAGGGCGTGACAGGCCGGTTTCCCCTTGAGACGCATGATCTCGTCCGCCAGCGCGGGTCGTCACACCCCTTTCCATACACGCTCGAACAACTGCCTGGGCCTTCCGAAGAGCCCGCATCACACAAGGAGGAGCACACATGGAACGATTTG
>Ga0209606_1002804_pt1 | contig 18539 bp, 11 predicted proteins | sample AD_UKC057_MetaG_FD_184412 | JGI IMG/M metagenome (GOLD analysis project Ga0209606, IMG submission 184412) | Active sludge microbial communities of municipal wastewater-treating anaerobic digesters from USA - AD_UKC057_MetaG (SPAdes) (version 2) | ecosystem: Engineered > Bioreactor > Anaerobic >...
GACAAACATGCCTCAGCATAAGCGCGGGACACCCAAAACGGCAAAATTCAAAAATACACGTCCTGTGTCCCAAGGAGTTATGACTTTCCATTTCAGAGGTGTCGAACTCAGGAATAGCTTCGCCCAAATCCAAAATACGAGTTAAAACTAAACCGTTACAAGTCTGAGGGCTACCACTCCCGAAAATGCAAAATACCGTACGTTAACTGCGGCAGTCGAACCCATGTGTCGGGCCATGATTCAACTGCACCCCCTAATATCACAGGACACAATGGGCTGGGTTCCACATCGAATGTGCTATCTTATCGCCTACCAAGCGGAATCAACAGTCTGGGTTCAGGATTCGGGCATGCTCAAGGGGGGCGAGTACAGTACGTTCCACCGAACTGATCAATGGCATCGAGCAATTTGTACACGTCGGTGTAGGGATTCCATTGGTGAGGCTGGGTCCAGTCGGCATTTGCTCCACGTTTGGTAGATTCGTTCATCTGTTTCGCATTCTGCCGAGCAAAGTTGATTTCATCTTCAGAATACCTACGGCGATTCGCCTTGTCATAGTCCGGAATGAGTTCCTTCAGCCGACTGCGTTGCAACAGATCATCACAAGAATCGTGTGCTTTGCAGGTTCCTTGGAAATGGAGCAACAGCCAGACTTCAAAGCAGACATTGGACAGTGCGATCTGTACTTTTCCACCTGCTTTTTGGCGAGCTGCCGCATGCAGAGAATCGGAGTATTTTGTCGGCGACTCCCGGTCGTATACAACCCAAGCGATATCGCCTTCCGGCGCACAGCGAAGTATTTCACGCGCCGCTGCGACGAGTTCCTTGGGTGTCCTTTTGGGTGTCTTTTCGATTCGAATCAGCTTCGTGCCCGGAAAATGCTCGTGGATATATTGCCCCAGATAATACGGTTCCGTCTTGGTCCCCTCGCACAAGATATGCAAGACGGGGCTGAGTTTCCGTGCGGGGCGCTGTTTGGGTTTAGGCATCGGGCCGCCGCTTCCGTAACAATTTGACCACCCCGCTGTAATCAATCGAGGGAATGGCCCCAAAACGACCCTCCGCGTACCACCGGGCAAACGGGCTGGCGGGCGTGACCTTTTTCTTGTCGAAGTCGTCCAAGGAGAAAAAGCGTGAGGCTCCATTCGATTTCTCCGCGAACCAGATTTGATCCCGGCGGAGGAGCTCCCGTGACATTAGATTGGCATTGTGTGTGGAAAAAATGAGCTGTGCACCCCCAGGGTTCACCTCGGGATCATGGAACAACTGGATGATCAGCTCCGCCATGTGCGGGTGCATGCTTCGGTCCAGCTCGTCAATGATCAGTACCCCGCCATCTTTAAGGGTGTTGACGATCAACGGCGCCAATTTAAATAATTTTCGAGTTCCCGCAGACTCAGCGTTTATGGGGAAAGTGGTGACCTCTGCCGTGTCCGTTTGATGGAAGAACAGAAATCTCAAAGATGCTTCCTTGCGGATACGTCTCATCAAATCCTCTGGCATATCAGGCGGGAAAATGATGTTTTTGGCTCTGTCCACATCCTGGTACAAGCCCACCCTGGCAATGCCTGTGTCCACCAGTGAAAGAAACTGTGAAACGGTTTGCAATAGGTCCTCATTCTCCAGCAGCTCCTCGGATGACACCTCATCGGATATTCCGAGATGCACCATATCCTTTAACAGATAATTGTAAGCATCCCGAATAACCTCAGGGGCGTCCGCGCTGTTGCCAGCCTTGGACAAATAGGCATTATTGGCGAAGAATGGAAATTTCCGGGTGCCTCCTTTGAGAAACGGCCCGAATTTAATGCTCTCCCACGTGTCGTTTTCTCCGCGATCAAACAGATTGGCAACTCTCGCCGTCCGGTACAAATCCAGGCGCTCCTCCACAATCCGGTTCTGCACAAAGGCAATGGCGTACAAATAACGGAATCCATTGGGAATCTGGAACTCCAGCGCCAATCGCACGGGCGCATTTTTCGTATTTTTGGCCAACAGATGGGGCTCGTAACAATCAATGTGCTCGCCATCTTTCAGGCTGCCCGAACGAGCCACCAGGTACTGGAGCGCACGGAAAGCCTGCAACAGATTCGTCTTGCCAGAGGCATTCGCGCCATAGATACCCACGCTTTTCAGCGGGTAGATGCCTCCCGGAGCGGGGGTGGGGGCAATATTCAGAGCCAGATGGCCGCTCGGTTTCGCCGCATACAGAGAAAACGACTGATCGTCCTTGATGGATCGAAAGTTGGATACTGTAAACTCAATAATCATATTAAATTGTTATCTATTTCCACAGATGTTTGTCCGTATTTATACAGACAAATATGCACTATATGAGATAGCAATCAAGAAAAATATTGCTTTTTGAATCATTTTTTTGCATCCATTTGCGAGAGTAAGAGATAGGGTAGCGTTGATCCGTTCTTCCCTCGGTGCTGGATCAATCGGCCCTGGCTTTGGCTTCGGTTGCGCGCATCGGCGATTTTCTTGGGCTGGCTGCTCTCGCCAAAAGGATAACCCGAATAGCCCCAACACCCGGTCCCTCAGCTCGGACTACGCCGCTCCGCTGAGCTCCTCCTGCGTCCCGATGGCTCCGTCATCCAAATCCGCCGCGCTGAAACCCTCGCCGACCTCTTCGCCACCCTCGACCTCCCCGCCGCCGCCGCCTTCCATTGACCCTACGGTCAGATTGCTAGGCTGGCATGGTCACAGACCTTCCAGCCGTTTCTGCCCACCAAAACAACAGCTTTCACGATCCGGCGGGTGGCGCGAGCATTTGCTGGACTATGGCCTTGCGGTCTATGACAACGCCGGCGAGGATGCGATCCACGTCGTCTTGCTCCAAATCTTCGCGCAGCTCCAGCTCCCGGGCCAGTTTCAACAAGACGGGCTCGTGGGTCTTGAAGATGTCGCCGGCCAAACGGCGGCAGCGTTCCAAGAGCTGGGCCACCATGGCCTCCAGCGCCGTGTCGGGCTCGGATTCCTCCCTCATTCGCGAGCGTACAATGCCATGCAGACCGAGATCCCCCATGGCGATATTGGTCAATATATAGCGGGCCAGGACGACCGCCACGTCGAAGTCGTCGCTGGCGCCCAAGTCCCAGTGGCCGACAAAAGTTTCTTCCGCCGCCATGCCGCCCAAACGGCAGAGTAATTGACACAGGGTGTCATCCCGATCGAGGAAGCGGCTCGGATCCTCTTCGTCCAAAATGCGAACCATGCCAACGGTCTCTTCGCGATGACCAATGGACAGGCGGTCGAGTTTTTGTTCGGGCAGCAGCGTGCGTAGCAGGAAAGCATGGCCGGCTTCGTGGATGGCGGTGGCCCGGCGCAGCCCATTCTGCAAAGGCTGGAATTTCTTGCCCAGCAAAATACGGTCGGCCTGCGTCATCACGTCCTCGCGGGTTACGTGGGGCCGGCCCTGCTGGATGACCTCAAGCTTGGCTTCATGGATGATCTGTACAATCTCGACTGGGCTGAGGCCGCCAGTCGTGCGGCGGCACAGGGCGGCCACGATGTCTTCGTAGTCTCCGGCGCATTGTTCGGGGGTGAGATACTGGCGGATCAACCGATCGCGGTCGCGCGCCGACAAGTGCTGGATTTGAATACGGGTTCCAAAACGGCCCGGGCGCAACAGGGCCGGGTCCAAGTCCTCGGGACGATTCGTCGCGCCAATGACGAGGATATCCGGCGCGGACTGTACCCCGTCAAGAAGCGTCAACAGCGTATTCAACGTGCCGCGAAAATCTATTCCCGCCGAGCCATCGGACATTTGGTCACGGGCGCTGAAGGCGTCGAGTTCATCCATGAAAATGATGCAGGGGCGACAGCTTTCTGCCGTCTGAAAAAACTCCCGCATCAGGGTCGCGCCCTGGCCGGCGTATTCGCGAGTCATGAACTCGCTGGCGGCAATCGCAAAAAAAGGCAGCCCGGTTTCGCCGGCCAGCGCCTGGGCCAGCAGGGTCTTGCCTGTACCCGGCGGTCCATGGAGCAGGATGCGCAGAGGTGGAATCACGTTCAAGCGGCGATAGGGCTCCGGGTCCTTGAAATAGGCCAGGATTTGGCGGAACCGCTGCTTGGCTTCTTCATGACCGGCCACATCCCGGAAGCGCAGTTTCGGACGCGCCTGCAGATAGGCATTTCCGGAAATGGCCCGCGGCGCACGTTGCTCGAATCGGGTCATGGTCAGGACTTTGCCGGTATCATCATAAACAGCCTGCGCAGTCAGCCGGTTGCCACGATAATTGAATTGCTTGGCCAATCCTTCCAGACGCGCGAACCATGCCTCGGAGCCGGGAGTATCCGCGATGAATAAAGCCTCCCACTCCGGCTCCGCCACGTCGAATTTCAACTGCTTCGCCTCGCGCGCGGCCGGTGGCAGGGAATGCAAAAACCGCTGGGCGGCGCCGCGAATCTCTTTGGGCGACGGAAATCCGCGCTCCAGGATGAAGAGCGCCGCCAAACGCAAATGGTCGGCGCGGGACAAATGGGCCAAGACCAGCTCGGGCATGTTGTCCCGTGCGTGCGCGAATTCCCGCATGACCTGCTCAACGATATCCCTCACGGGTGTGCGCCGAAAGACTACCGAATTCCAGTTGCGCACCATGTCCCAGATGCCGTCCTCCACCTGTGCGGGTGACAGTCCGCTCCGATAAGCCTGCTTCCCGGCCTCGCGCAGCATCGCAACCATTTCCTCCGGCGTGTAGTCCGCGGCATCTGCCGGCGGAATGGGCGGAGTCACCCGAATGAAAACAAACGACCGCTCCAGAACCGCTTCGAGTAGGTAGCCTTGCGGGGGGCCTTCTGAGGAGTCCTCATCGTCGTCGGTGACTATGCCTGACACATGATCCACCACATAGTGACCATACTGGTAATACCGGAGGATGGCATGCACGGCCGAGCCTGCAATGTGCTCTCTTGTGGCAAAGCCATGAATCTGGATGATGGCAGGATCAGTCCCCAGAGCCCAGCGGATCAATCCGGTTGCGCTGGTCTGCTCTTGGCTGACCGCGAAGAAGCCTCCTTGCAACGCGTTCGCCATCGCCCGCAAAATATAGGTCACGCCATGACCCGGATGGCTGAAAACAAAGATGGGCGCACGCCGGGACTCCTGATGAGGGAAAGGTCGCGAACAAGCCTGCTCCAGCATGATTTGCCCCATCCGGGCGATGGCTTCCGCCTGAGCCGGCACGGCGGCTTGCGCCGCAGCCACGGCTCGCCGGACTGCGCGTTCCGCCTCGTGCAGCGTAGTATTCAAACTCACCTTGGTCCACATGGTCGGATCCGATTTCGTCCAAATCGCATGGACCAGTTGCTTCAACGAATCGGGCTGCCAAAAGAGGGCGTCCGACCTCGCCTTTTTGGTGACCGGCTTCCCATCACTTTTCAGCTCCAAGGCATATTCCGCAATCGGACCCGGCCAGGGTGTGGACGGCTTGGGATCGCACAGTGTGTCGGGAAAGGGGCTTGGGCCGGCCAGATCATCCGGATGGATGGAAGTCTCCAGCTTCATAAAACAGCGACGGGCAGGCAGATATGTCAGCACCGCCTGCACCAGAGTTTCCATAAGCATCATCCCCGGGCCATAGGACAGTGCCAAACCTCGCACGATCTCAATGTCCGAGTTCTTTTTCTTCTTTTGTTTCATGGGCGCCCTCCCGTCGGCTGGCCGTATATACAGATTTTACCCATCCAGATGCTACTTCTCAAGTACACATATAATGGCGTACCCGCCATTTCCCCAAACCCGTAACCTCGGCGCCGCTTTCCATTGACCCTGATACGGCCGGATTGTCGGGCTGGAACGGTCGCAGGCCTTCCAGCCTTGCCCGACCAAAACACTACGCTGTCCAGAGTTTATAAACTCTGGGCATATATTGTAGTATTTCTATTTCACTTATATACAATTTGTTATGTCTAATTATTGGGCTATTTTTAATCAGCCGTTTTTATGGTGATGTCCACACTTTATAAACTCTGGACAAATTTATGGCGGGTGATTTTTGCGTTTTTATCTGTGCGGTGCCAACCCGCACGGTGATTGTCGCCCCCCCCACTCTCGCGGAAAAATCGGCAAAGAGCCAAGCGGCCGGATTGTCGGGTTGGAATGGTCGCAGGCCTTCCAACCGTTCCCGGCGGACGCTTTGTTGCCAACCCGCGAAATTGGGTTTGTTGTGTGCCGCCGGGTATGGTTCGATCTACCGCAAGGTGAACGCATGAGGATCAAGCCCCGGTACCGGCTACTGGCTCTCGCCTTCTGGTGCGGCGCCACCACCGGCTTCCCGCAAACCGCCCCGCCGCTGGGCTGTTTTCCGCACACGAATGGAACCACCTTCCGCGTTTGGGCGCCCAACGCCACCAATGTTGCGCTCGGGGGCGATTTCAACAACTGGCAGGCCGCCGCCATGCGGCCCGAAACCGATGGACTCTGGAGCCTCACCATCCCCGCCGCGCAGCCCGGCCAGCACTACAAATATCTCATCAACAACACGCTCTGGAAGCGCGACCCGCGCGCGCGGCAAGTCAATCACTCCAACGGCGATTCCATTGTCTATGATCCCGCCGCCTTCGATTGGGGTCGGGACCGCCCTCCCCGCTCTGCGCGCAACGACTGGGTGATCTATCAACTGCACATCGGCACGTTTGCCGGCCGCCCGCTGCCGGCCACATTCGATGACGCCATCCCGTATCTCGACCACATTCGCGCGCTCGGCTGCACCGCCGTCGCGCCGCTGCCGGTCAACGAATTTCCCGGCGCGTTCAGTTGGGGCTATAACCCGAGCGACCCCTACGCCATCGAAACCGATTATGGCGGCCCCGCCGCTTTCAAACGCTTTGTCCACGCCGCCCACGCGCGTGGCCTTGCCGTCATTGCCGATGTCATCCACAACCATTACGGCCCCACCGACCTCGACCTCTGGCGCTTCGACGGCGCGTTCTGGAATGGCGAGTACGGCGGAATTTATTTTTACAATGATTCCCGCGCCGAAACGCCGTGGGGCCACACCCGCCCCGATTTTGGCCGCCCCGAAGTCCGCGCATATATCCGCGACCAGATTTTCATGTATGCGGACGAATATCACGTGGATGGCTTCCGCTGGGATTCCATCTATCACATCATCAATTCCGGATGGGGCCCCAACCCCGAAGCCATCCAGATGCTACACGATATCAACCGCGAACTCGCGCACTCCCGGCCCGATATTCTGCGCATTGCCGAAGACCATGGCTTCGACCACGACATGGGCTTCGATGCCCAATGGGATGTCGGCCACCGCTGGGCGCTGTTCAATCAGCTCGTCACCGCCCACGACCCCGAACGCGACATGCACACCGTCGCCGGCACCCTCACCGACTGGCCCGGCTTCCAGCGCATCATCTTCACCGAGGCCCACGACTACGTGGCCCGCATGAACGAAAACCGCAGCCGCGTACCCACCATGATCCACCCGGAAGACCCCACCAGCATTTGGGCCCGCAAGCGCGCCCTGCTCGGGGCGGCCATGATTTTCACCACCCCCGGCATTCCGATGATCTTTCAGGGGCAGGAAATGCTGGAGACCCGCGCGTTTCACGACGATGTGCCCATGAACTGGAGCCTCACCAACACCTACGCCGGCAACGTTCAAGCCTATGCCGACCTGATCCGCCTGCGCCGCAATTTGAATGGCGCCACCCCCGGCCTGCAAGGTTCTGGCGTCTATGTGCAACATCTCGATGACGAGCAAAAAGTCATCGCCTTCACCCGCTGGAATCAGGGCGGCGCCACGGACGATGTCGTGGTAATTGCCAACTTTTCCAGCCACGACTTCACCGCCAATGACTACTCCATCCGCTTCCCCACCGCCGGTACATGGCACCGCCAGTTCAATAGTGATTCCACCTGTTACTTTGCCGACTTTGGCGATGTCGGCGCGGACCAAGTGGAAGCCACCGGCAACCCGCCCGCCGCCCCCGTCAACATGGGCCGCTACAGCCTCCAGATATTCTCGAAAAACGCGCCGGATTCCCCGCCGCCGGCAACCATTTCAGATTGACCGGTTGATGACCGCGGGGATACGCTATCGGCGTTGAGGTTAAGCATACAGGCGGAGGGTGCCATGAAGCGGTTTCTGATGGTTGGGTTGTTCCTGTTCACAACCGCCGTGATGGCACGAGCCTTTCAGTTCGAGAATCTTCACCATTTCGAAACACCGCCATACCAACCGGAAGCCGCACTGACCCAAGGCCCGGATCGCCGGCTTTGGGGAACAACGTGCTATGGCGGGACCCATGACTGTGGTGCAATCTTCAAGAGCTCAACCAACGGCGGATATGCTACGGTATGGAACTTTACCGGCGGCCCGGACGGCTCCTTTCCCCAGGCCGCCTTGTTGTTGGCCAGCGATACCAACCTGTACGGCACAACCTCTGCCGGTGGGACCGGCGGTGCTGGCGTCATATTCCGGATAACCTCCGCGGGGGTCCTAACCGTCCTTCATTCCTTCTCCGGCGGTACCGGCGGCAGTTCTCCCTGCGGTGGATTGATTCAAGGCGCCGATAAAGCACTGTATGGCATCACCACCTACGGAGGAAACAACAGCTGCGGCACGGTGTTCAAAATCACGACGAACGGCACCTTCACGCAACTGTGGTCCTTCACGGGTGGAGATGACGGCGCAACACCCTATGGCAAGCTGGTGCAGGGTCCAGATTTCGCGCTCTACGGCACTTGTTCCCGGGGCGGCAGCAACGATTGGGGCACGGTGTTCCGCATCACCACCAGCGGCGCCATGAAACCGCTGTGGTCGTTCACAAAGGGAGCGGATGGCGCCCAGCCCTTTGGCGGATTGGCGGCCGGCACCAACGGGGTATTCGTGGGTCAAACCTATAGCGGCGGCAACAACGGCTATGGCACCATTTTCAATATCACCACCAACGGGACCTTGACGTCTCTTGTGTCGTTCAACCAAAGCAACGGCGCCAATCCCCGCTCCGGACTCATTCGCGCCACGAATGGATTCTTCTATGGCACGACACAGTTTGGTGGCCACTCCGGCAAAGGTATCATTTACAAAATTGGGCAGCATGGCGGAATGACCACCCTGTGGTCGCTGGACCCCCAGACCGAAGGATCGGAACCCAATTCCGCGCTGTTCCAGATGCCTTCTGGCGCGTTCTATGGCGTGTCTCCACGGGGGGGCGCTTACGACACAGGAACCATGTTCGAGTATCTGGAATCGGCCGAGGATGTGAAATGCCTGAGGTCCTTCCCCCCGGCGCCCATGGGCCGGGAGCCTTCCGCCGCTCTCGTACAGGGCAGTGATGGCGCATTCTACGGCACGGCGCTCTGGGGCGGGACGAACAATTTCGGCACCATTTTCAAATTGGACACCAACGGTGTGGTGTCATGCCTCTGGCCGTTCACAGGCGGAGATGACGGCGCAAATCCCGGCGCGGAGCTGCTGCCTCTCCCCGATGACGGCGGCCTCGCGCTCTATGGCACGACCCAACGTGGCGGTATTTCCAACTGCGGCACGGCGTTTGTGCTGTATTCCGATGGCACCGGCAATGCTTATTCGTTCACCAATTCACCTTCCGACGGCAACAATCCGCGGGGTGGATTGGTGCGCGGCCCCGATCAGGCTTTCTATGGCAGCACCTACTTGGGCGGGATCAGCAATAAGGGCACAATCTATCGAATCGCGACCAACGGGGAAGAATCCCTGCTGTACAGTTTCCGCGGCACCGATGGCGCCAATCCGCGCGGCACCCTCGCGGTCGCCAGCAACGGCGTATTCTACGGCGTGACGGAACGAGGCGGCGCCAACGACATGGGTACGTTGTTCCGCATCACTACCAACGGTGTGTTCACCACACTATGGAATTTCAGCGGAGATTCGGATGGAGGTGCGCCCCGCGCCGGCGTCATCCTCGCTCGTGATGGCCACCTCTATGGCACTACGGTCCGTGGCGGCATCGAAGATGCCGGCACAATCTATCGCATCACCACCAACGGCGTGATAACCATCCTGCATTCCGGTTCTTGGGGCCCAAACGGCGGGAGGATACAAGCGCCGCTGGTGCAGGGCCGGGACGGCAACCTGTACGGCACGACCCTCTTTGGTGGCGATAATGACTGTGGAGTGATCTTTCGCATCACTACCGACGGAGTATTCACGCGGCTGTGGTCTTTCGCTGGCGGTATTGAAGGCGGATTGCCCCAAGCCGGCCTCATCGAGGCGGGCAACTGGTTTTATGGCACAACACCGATGAACAACGGCACGATCTTCCGTTTCTCCATGGGCCCAGCTCTCACCACGGCTGGGCCGTCCGGTCTCTCGGCGCGAGTGCTGTTGTGGGATCAACCCGGCTTTCAACTTCAATCCACCACCAACGCGCTGGGCCCCTACACCACCCTCCTGCCTGTCGCCACCAGCCCCTATACCAACAAGTTCAACGACCGCCTCCGTTTCTTCCGCCTCCGCCAAGAGTAATTCTCCGGAAGTTCCGCCACCCCGAAAATACCCTTGTCATCGAATTGCCGGGCCGAAACGGTCGCAGACCTTCCCGCCACAGAGGTTTTGCATCAGCAGCAGACTCAAAGTTTTTCGTAGCGTTCCAGCGCCGCCCCGCTCGCCACGCGATACCAGTGCTGATAATAAGCATCCGCCTTGCGATACCCGCTGTGCTCCCCGACCACGGCGGCACAATCCACCACATGGACGTTGGGGCACGCTCTCAACGTGATTGCCCGGCTGCGCGGCCCATTCAACCCCAAGGCCGGCTGAATCCCGTCCGGGCTGTCCCCCACTGGAAACGCCTGCCGCAACACCTTGTCCCGGCGCGAGTGATACACCACGCAACGCGCGCACGCCCGCAACGATGGCTGGAAAAATCGCCCCGGCTCCAAAATCGTGTAATCCACTGCCGCGGCGGAAAGCAGTACATGCCGCGCGGCGGTGCCATCCTTCTTGCGCAACGCGCTCAACGCCACCCGCGCACCGAGGGAATGGGTTTGCACATCCACCGCCTGCGCCGTGCCGCGCAACTCATTCATCAACTCGCGCAGAAAAAGCCCCGCTTGATTCGCCGCCCGCCGCGCCAGCAGAAACGCGACGCGCGTCCACCCCGGCCACGCAAACCCCACCAGCAGCCCGTAGCATCCTTGCCGTCCCAGCAGCCCGGCCCGCGTCATTCGTTCCTGCATTTCGCCATACGCGGTCAACACCTCGGACAACTTGGTGTTGTAGCCATGCACCAGCACCCCCACCGTTTGCCCTGCCGCCCGGTCCCGCAGCTCGGACATCCCCACGTCACGGAGCTCATCCAGCCGCGCCGGATCGGGATACTCCCGGACCAACAACCGCCCCGCCAACTTGCAGTCCGACCCAAACCCCTGACGACAACTCACCACGATCATGCCCCCATTTTCTCATAATCCCCGCCTAACGCCACCTTTTCCACACCGTGGAACTTTTCAGCCCGTTTTTTCCACAGTGTGGTGGCGCCGACAAAAGTCATATTTCGATATAATGCGTTGCGGCAGGGGTAAATACGTTGTTTTTCTGCTTGACATTTCCAGGGTCTTTATACATCATAACTCTATGATTAATAAAGGGTTATGTTCATCATGAAGCACAAGGTTGATCCCTTACAAAGTGGCCTGTTTGACCCTGAACGCAATCATTTTAGCCGAGTGGGCTACAATCGTCTGCAACAGGGTTGGCAAGGAATTTTCCGCCGTAGCCTTCTGGCGGTGATGCCGGTGGAGGAACTGGGGGAAAGTTTTTCTTCCGACACGGGGCGGCGGACCAAGGAGCTCTATTCGATGGCCGGCTTGCTGGTAATTGCCGAAATGCGCAACTGGACTTCAGCAGAAGCCGCTGAAGCCTACATGTTCGATTTGTCCGTTCAATATGCGTTGAATGTGGGACATCATGCCGTCGAACTTTCGTCTCGCACGGTGGAGCGCTATCAACGGTTGTTCCGCGAAAAGGAACTGGCACAGGACGTGTTTGAGCGGGTGACGCAGGCGTTGATTGAAGAGTTCGAGATTGAAGTGGACAAGCAGCGGTTGGACTCAACCCATCTGTTTAGCAACATGGCGAATCTCACTCGGACGCAATTGATGCGGGTGTGCGTGCGTCGTTTCTTGATTCAGCTCAAGCGGCACTGGAATCGCGAGTACGCGCAGTTGGATGGTGCATTCCGCGACCGTTGCATGGTCTCGGAGAAGCGCGCGTTTAGCCAGAAGGCGTCGGAGTCTCAACCTCGCGTGGAGTTACGCCAACAGGCGGCCGAAGACCTGTTGCTGCTCATCGACCGGTTTGCCGGCCACGAGCGAATCGTCAACATGACCAGCTATCAAGCGATGGTTCGGGTATTCCAGGAACAATGCGAAGTGGTTGGTGAAAAAGTCACGCTGCGCAAGAAACCCGGCGGTCGTACGATGCAGAATCCCTCCGATCCGGATGCCACGTACGACGGGCATAAGGGCAAGGGCTATCAGGTGCAGATGGCGGAAACCTGCAACCCCGACAACCCGGTGCAACTGATCACCTGCGCCATTCCGCAGACTGCCGCCGATGACGATGGCGAGGCGCTCGCGCCGGTTGTCGCGCACCTCGAAGCCGCTGATCTCAAGCCCAAGGAACTCTTGGCGGACACGCTATACGGCAGCGATCGCAATCAGCAACTCTGCGAGAGCAAAGACATCGAACTCTTGGCGCCCGTCCGTGGGCCCAAACCCAAGAAGGGATTGCCGCCAATAACCGATGTCCAAAAGCGCTTGGCGGCTCGGCGTGAAATGGAACAAACCGACGAATGGAAACAGCGCTATAAATTGCGCGCCGGCATCGAAGGCACCCACAGCGGGGCGAAGAGAAAAGTCGAGGTGGGAAAACTTAGAGTCCGCGGGAAACCCAGCGTCTCCAATGTCGTGCTACTCAAACTCACCGGGTGGAATATCTTCCGTGCCGCCGCCGCGATGATGCGCAAAGGCAAACGACCAATTAAAGGACAAAAAGCCACTTCAACGCGCGATATTTTGGTTTGGCTGACGACATTTGGACTCCGGTTGCTCGATCTCACAGGACTTCTTCATCCCCAGCGACCACACCCAATGCCAGCGCCCACACTCCTTGCCGCATGAAAAACGGAACAAATCTGATTCCCGGCTTTTGTCGGTGCCACCATTCTGTGGAAAAGTGGAGTCAAAGTTGTTCCATTGCGTGGAAAAATATAGCCTAATTTTTCCACACCGTGGAACTTTTGCCACTGATTTTTTCACAGTGTGGAAAAAAGTTTATCCCGCGTGGGCGGGATTTTCCATAGCGTGGAAAAACTAATAGCAGATCACGTTGGCCAAGCTACTTGCCCTGCTCGCGCATCCATTGCTTCTGGGTTGCGCGGAGGGTGCGCAGGTCGGTACGGGCCGATTTTTTGATCAGCACAAGCGGGGCTTCCCATAAGAACATCACGCCGTTGGATGTCGCCGCGAGCAACTCATAATGCTCCGCCTTTAAGTCGCCCAGGATGATTAGTTCACCGTCCAGCATATCGGGCATGGCTTTCAGCGCGGATATGTCGGTTACGGCCAGTGGAAAATCCTCGCCGGATGCCGCATCGGCCTGTTCGTCTTCGCTCGGTGGCTCCGTTTTCTTTTTCTTAATCGTTTTCTCCAGATTACCCGGCAGCGTCCCGGTCTCCACCAATGGTCTGATTTTATCCGGATCGGGCAGCCACCATAATATTAGGCCGTCTTCATTGGCGACCTTGCCCCACAGGAAGCAGGCGTTGGTGCCTTCGGTATAATCCACGCTGGCATAGGTCCACTCGCCGCCGGACCGCAGATAGACACGCTGTGTTTCGTTGCTCCAACGCCACCAGCCTTTCGGCTGGGTGCTGGTCATAGCCAGCACGCCGTTGGTGGCGTCCACAACGGAAAGCGTGCAAGGGCCCATCGGCGACCGCCAGGTGCCCGACCATTCTTCTGTCCGGCTGCTGAGATCGAGCGGGGTTTCGCCCACGGGGCGGTTGGCTACGACGGCGGCACAGCCACAAGAAGTGCCAGCCCAAAGGGCCAATAAGATCCATCTCATATTACATCTCCTGGCCAAGAGGTCCGGTTGCGCCGTCTGCATGGGGGCATAACTTAACAACGGGATCGTTTTCCTACAAACGCCTCAAATATGCCAGAGAAATTCTCGAAGCCGGCAGGATGGCGCCGCCGCAGCGGCCAAGAGAGTGGGAAAAGCAAAGTGGCCGGGGCGACTCTAGAGGAATGCCATTTTCATACCAATAAACGCCAAATTAGTAGTTGTACCGGATAAACTAATGTAGTACAAATTAGTACGAAAGTAGGAGCAACGATGCAACTGCATAAACCAGAAGTACCTCCGCCGTTCGTCCATTTGCTGCGCAAGCTGAATTCGCAGGTGGAGCGGATTCTATCCACGGCTCCCGACAGCCGGTCCATGCGGGATTATCTGCATTGGGACAAGCTGCGCCATTTGACTCCGCCCGACGGTTTGACCGCCGAGGAATGGTGGCTGGGGCTGAAGTTGCAGCGGTTCGGGCAGTATCGGCCGGTGGCGCTTGAAGATAACCGGGGGCAGGCATTCCGTTTCCTGGTGCCGGATATTGTGCAGGAGCGGCTGCATGAGATTGACTGTCTGGCGGGTGGCACGCTGCGGTTGCCGGAACCGGTCACGAATCCCCAGACGCGCGACCAGTACCTGATTCGTTCCTTGATGGAGGAAGCCATCACCTCCAGCCAGTTGGAGGGGGCGGTAACAACGCGGGAGGTGGCGAAGGAAATGATCCGGACCGGTCGGCCTGCCCGTGACAGAAGCGAGCGGATGATCTTAAACAACTACCTCACGATGAAACGAATCGTGGAAATCAAAGATCAAGAGATGACGCCAGAGCTGGTGCTGGATTTACATCGGCGGGTGACCGAAGGCACGTTGGACGATCCGGCCATGTCCGGACGGTTTCGCCGGCCCGAGCAGAAAGTCGTGGTGGATGATCTTGAAGGCGAGATTTATCACGTCCCCCCCCCGGCGGAACAGTTGACGGAGCGTTGCCGGTTGTTGTGCGACTTCGCCAACGGCAAGACGCCCGAATTCTTTATTCACCCGGTGGTGCGGGCGATCCTGCTGCATTTTTGGCTGGCCTATGACCATCCGTTCGTGGACGGCAACGGGCGGACGGCGCGGGCGTTGTTCTATTGGGCCATGCTGCATGGCGACTTCTGGCTGTTCGAGTTCATCTCCATTTCCGCCATCCTGCGGAAAGCTCCGGCAAAATATGCCCGGTCGTTCCTCTATACGGAGACGGACGACAACGATTTGACTTATTTCATTGTTTATCAGGCGGGCGTCATCCAACGGGCGATCGAAGAGCTACATGCTTATATCGGGCGCAAGACCGAAGAGGTACGGGAATCGGAGGCCCGGTTGCGGGCACTGCGAATGTTCAACTATCGGCAAACCGAGCTGCTTCGGCATGCCTTGAAGCATCCGCATCAGGAGTATGAAGTGCTGAGCCACCAGCAGAGCCATGGCACGGCTTATGAAACCGCTCGGACGGATCTGTTGCAACTGCATGACAAGGGATTGCTGGACATGCGCAAGCGCGGCAAGACCATGATCTTTTCCCCGGCGCCCGACTTGGCGGCGCGGTTGCGTAAAGCCGAGGCCAAGTGATGCCAGCCCATTTCACCCTGTTTACGGGGTAGTGAGGGGTGCGGTGTTGGGGTGCCTGATAAAAATAAACGCCGCTATTCTTAAAGAATAACCGCGTTTTTGACTATCCAAGGTGGTCGGGGCGACTGGATTTGAACCAGCGACTTCTTGGTCCCGAACCAAGCGCTCTACCAGGCTGAGCCACGCCCCGGTTTTGGCCGCCATGGCGGCAAAACAGGGGGGACTATAGACGCTTCAAGGCGCGGCGCAAGCCTTTTTCGAACCGTTGCTTTTTTCCAGTGACGCTGGCCCGCCACCGGTACAACGGCGGCCGACAAGCATCTCTCGCCAAGACGCCAAGAGAAGACGGTGACAAGTTACAGGTTGAAGGTTGAAGGAGAACAGTCGTAACAGCCGAGCAGGAAATCAGGAAACCCAGGAAAGCAGGAAAAATCATTTCAGCATCTCTCGCCAAGACGCCAAGAACGCCAAGGGGAAGATGGTGGCAAGTTACAAGTTGCAGGTTGCAGGTTGAAGGAGAACAGCCGTAACAGCCGAGCAGGAAAGCAAGAAACCCAGGAAAGCAGGAAAAATCATTTTCTGGTTCTTATAGAGGTATGGCCTCCGTGCTGTCTAGGCTGGCGGTTTGACGGTTTCTACCTGACCTCTGAACCCCGAACCCTGACCACTCCTACCGCGGTCACCGCCCGCGGCTACAGTCAACAGCCAACAAAGAACCGCATCATTCGTCGTTGCGAACTTTTGCGGCGGTTGCGTCGTTTGCGTTGAAGGGTTTGCGGTTTGAAATCTCGCCGCCGGTACAACGGCGGCCTACAGCGAAGCACGAAGAACCCAGCACCTTTCCCTGGTTTATTCCCCTTTGCGCGCTTTGCGTCTTTGCGAGATTCTTTTCCCCTCCTGTTTTCCTGGGTTTCCTGATTTCCTGCTTGGTTTTTTGATCCTACCGCGGTCACCGCCCGCGGCTACAGAAACAGCCATGGCAGCCCCCAAAAAACGCTTGCGATCTTGTGCGGCGGTTGCGTCGTTTGCGTTGAAAGATTTGCGGATTTCCGCTTTAGGCTAATAACGGAATTCGCGGGGGACGATGGCGAAGAGACCGGTGGTGCCGACCCAGGCATCTTCGAGCTTCATGCGTTTTTGTTCGTGGCCGGGGCCCCAACTGTCGCTGTACAGGATGTCGCGGGTGGTGGGATGGTAGCCGATGATCATGCGCATGTGGCCGGCCACGCCGCGGATACCGACGGTTTCGGCTTCCTCGGGGGTCAGGCCGACCATCAGGCTCCACGCAAGGGGGATGCCGAGGTCCACATGGCGCTGCACCTGCCGGAAAAAGTTATCGCGATCAATGGTGCGGCTGTTGCGGGCTTCCTTGAGGATGGCGCGGTCCATGAGATTATAAATGTCATCCACGGAAGCGCTGCGGGCGACGGTGAGATCGGCAATTTCGGGTTGGCGCGCGTGTTTGGCCACGCGGTTGTATTCCTTGATGGTGCGCGCGAGGCTTTTGGGAACGAGCAGGCGACGGCGGGCAGCGGGGTCGTCGTAGGCCTCGGTGCCGCTTTCGGCGCCATAGAGTTCGACCACGCGGATATCCAGCGCGGTGGACATCCGGCGTAGGGCTTGCAGCATGCCCTCGATGCTGGTGCCGCCGGCGGCGCTGGTGTCGGCCATCTGGGCCATTTTATGCTGATCGAAGTCGCGTTCAAAAAAGCGCAGGACGCGTTCGACGGTGGCGGCCACGCAGTAGCCTTTGGGGCCTTGGTCCACCATGGGCACACCGCTGACGAGGTGGGCGCCATCGGGGAGCGTTTTCACCCGCGCGCGCAGGTCGTAGAGCGTCAGGAAAGGCTTGCGGGTGGCGGGGCCGGCGGTTTGGGCGCTGCCGCCAACCAAGCGCGCCTGTTGCGCGGCATCATAGCGCCGGCACCGCAGGCGGATATATTCCGCGCGGAACTTGATGACGCTGCCATCGGGGGCGCGCGCGTTGCGGGTGTAGGCCCATTCCAGGTCCAGGCGCAGGCTCCCCTTGGTCCAGACATGGATTTCCTGCGTGGTGCCGCCGCTGGCCAGCGGTTTTTGAGGAAAGCCCGGACCGCCCACCCATTGGCTTAGCCGGGTGGCCAAGTCCGCCTTGCGGGCAAAAAACTCAGGCTCGGCGAGGTCGCCGGCATCGCCGCGGCTATACAGCACCACGCCCAACTGGGCGAGGCGGTCATCTTGGAACGTGGCCAGCGCTTCGAGTGGTGGCAGGCCAAACACCGGGCCGCGGACGGGCATGGCGCGCAGTCCGCCGGACTCGCCCACGGGCCGGAAGCCGTGCGGCCGCAGGTGGATGCCGACGGTGGTGGCATCCGCCGTCCACAGTACGGGGTCCAGCACCCACTCCCCGCCGGTTGGCGGCACATCCTGCCCGCTTGCCGACGTGGCGGCCCACCCGCCACAAAATGCCACCGCAACGACCGCCGCCAACACCCGCGCCACGCGCCACGCGCGGTCGCCAAAATCCAAATCAACCCGCTGTTTCATGATGCGGTGAATAATCCGCTGGCGCCGCAAAAGCAAGCCCCGGATGGCGTGGCGGGCCTGTAACCTTGGCGGAGGCGCCGGCGACTATGTGAAGTGAAAGCCAATCCAGGAGAAAGCCATGAAAGCCAGCACTACCGCCAAAATCACCGCCATCGCCCTTGCGGTCAGCCTTGCCGCGCCGCTGGGGGCAATGGCCCGCAACCGCTCGGGAGATATTCTGGCCGGCGCCTTGATCGGCGTGGTGGCCGGCTCGATTCTAACCTCCGCCGCTAACGGGAGCGGTGTGTATGTTGCCCCGCAGCCGGTGTATTATTGCCCGCCCCC